>MDTE01014341.1_pt1 | contig 11681 bp, 7 predicted proteins | sample 811231 | NCBI WGS metagenome assembly MDTE01 (sample SAMN05326651, study PRJNA326480) | marine metagenome | isolation source: seawater | place: Indian Ocean: Red Sea | collected 2010
ACCATCGAAGGTCAAGTTGACCTGAGGAGGAGTAAATAATGCCCCTTCTCGCAGTCGAAGAATCGATACGTGATTCCGGTTTAATTGCTATACTCCGAGGTAGTGAATCCGACAAATTAGCTCAGAGTGGATTAGAATATGCCAATGCAGGAGCATATGTTCTGGAAGTGACGCTTGATAGCGAAGACCCGAAAGCGGTTTTCGACGAACTCCGAGAAGCACTTGGGTCAGAGTACTTACTCGGAGTCGGAACCATCACAGAACCATACTCACAAGTCAAGGAAATCGCATCATGGGGTGCCGAATTCGCTCTCTCGCCAACCAATCCGGAAGGATTCACGCGACTCTGTCTTGAAAACGACATTCTGCCCATACCTGGATGTGCAAACCCCGAAGAGGTCGCCATCGCTATCTCACAAGGAGCAAACATGGTCAAGTTGTTCCGAGCCAACTCAGATTGGAATATCGATTCACTAGACGGGCTTCTTGCCAAACACCCTAGTGTAGGGTTCGTGCCCACTGGAGGAGTTGACCCCGATGGAGCGAAACAGTGGTTGGAGCGCGGAGCAGCGGCTTGTGGAATCGGTGGAACGCTTACAGTCGAAGGCGTCGGTCGCCTGATGGCGTGGACTGCGCAGAGACGAGGGTGAAGCGATGAAGATTCGAAGCGTCGAGGTCGTTCGCTGCCCGCCTCGTTGGCTTCTACTCAAGGTTGAGACAGACAATGGAGAAGTCGGCTGGGGCGAAGCGATTGGAGACCTCCACGAAGAAGTCGAGGCTGCACTTGGTGCGATTGGTGAAAGAGTCACGGGGCGCTATGTCGACGGCATTGAGAGACTGACCCAAGAGATGAGAAAAGGTCGCTTCTGGCGAGACGGACCTGTCCTGAATACAGCGATTAGCGCCTTGGAGATGGCTCTCTGGGATCTCAAAGGGAAGGAGTTTGGAGCTCCTATCCACCAACTTCTAGGAGGAGCTGTACGAGACAACATCAGGGTCTATCGAAACCTCTGGGGTAGAAACCCTGGAGAGTTTGCAGACTCCGCCCGCTCAGCTCTAAGCGAAGGTTTGACGATGGCGAAGGTGAGCCCTGCTGGACCAACGGCGACGACACCATCCGACGCCGATCTGAAAGATTTGGTTAGCACTGTCGCCGCGGTCAGGGATGCCATGGGTGACCATGCACTCGCTATCGACTTGCATGGACGACTATCACCTGCAGGTAGTCGACGACTTCTGCCAATGCTTCAGGAATTCGACCTACTTTTCGTCGAAGAGCCGTGCCTGCCAGACGGAAGCACCAACCACATGAGAGACTTACAGGAACTTCACCTAAGCCAGCGAATACCACTCGCCACTGGAGAGCGCCTGTTGACTCGACGACAATTCGCCGACCACTTATTCCCCTCACCCGTTGCCTCCGTAATCCAGCCCGACCTCTCGCTGGTGGGTGGAATCAGAGCTGGGGTAGAGATTGGTTCGATGTGCGAAACCGCCCAGGTATCACTCGCACCGCACTGCCCTTATGGCCCAATCCAGTTAGCAGCCTCCCTACAAGTTGCCGCCGCTAGTCCAGCGCACGCTTTCCAAGAGTTCCAATCACTCGGTGGAGCAGGCGGAGGAGGTACTCCTGGAGGTGGAGCTAAGTGGGCGTTTGACCTTCTGGAAAAACCATTCGAAGTAACCGATGGAATGGTGCCTGTCCCCAACTTGCCAGGACTAGGAATAGATGTCAAGGATGAGAGAATCGAAGAGCACATGGACAAGTGGAACCCTCATCCACCTACCCTCTGGCATCATGCTGATGGATCGCACGCTGAGTGGTAATTGACCATCTTTGACTAGACGCAAAAGGTTGTATTATTGTGACTCTTGTGCCGTTTTGAGGCTGGTGCCATGGGTATTGATTCACGCTATTACCAGAGCTTGAAGTCAATGATTGTGGTCCTTTTATTCTTGTTTTCTATATCCACTGGAATAACTCAAAATTTCGAATTGGAACAAAACAAAACAATGTCTTCATCATCTCAGAATACAGTTTTCTGGGGTGAAACAGTATCTGGGAATCAAGGTAATGACTTCGTAGAGTCTATCGATTTAGATGCTAATGGCAATACATATGTGTGCGGGAATTACGAAGGGAATACTCACTTTGGCAACTTTACACTCAATACAGCTAGTGAAAATGGATATGTGGGCAAAATCGACCAACAGGGTAACTGGTTGTGGGTCGAAGACATAGGGGGTTCTAATCCAGCTTTTTGTTGGGATTTAGATGCTGATGATGGAGGTAACATCTCGATAACTGGGACTTTTGATAACTCAGCGAATTTTGGTTCAATTCAACTTTCATCCTATGGATCATACGATATTTTCGTCGCTAAGTTAGACACCAATGGAAATTGGCTTTGGGCAAAGAATAGCGGCTCAACCGATGGAGACCAGGGGAAGGGCGTAGCAATTGACGGTTCGGGCAATGTGTATGTCACAGGACATTACTTCGGCACTTGTCACATGGGCTCCAATACACTATCCCACCAAGATGGTGAAGATTGGTTCATTGCCAAATTAGACACCAATGGAAATTGGGTTTGGTCAACCCGAATGTATGGTAATTATTACGATGTGGGGGAAGCCATCGATGTAAATACAAATGGTGACATTGCCGTAGTTGGATATTCTTCCTATGACATCTATGTAGGCACATTTGGATGGCAATATCCGAATTACCGTTCGAACACCGGAAGCCGTGTGTTTGTAGCTACATTGGACAACGGTGGAACATTTACTTCAGGATCATACCTAGGCAGTCATACCAACTACAATAGTTACGCAGAAGATGTAGTGATTGATGATTCGGGGGTTGTAACACTCTCAGGTCGCATGGATACTCGTTTGTCTTGGCAGGGTAGTTGGAAGTACTCTAGTGGTTCTTCAGACTGGGATTGTTTCGTGGCTTCCTACGCGTACAATCCCAACAATTCAACCCCACTCGCCGAAATGAACTTTTTATCAATTGGCGGCCAAGGTGCAGATTATTGCTGGTCTATTGATCGTGATGACAGAAATGGAGAATTGATTGTCTCAGGCGACTTCAATAATGTCGGAAATGCTGGTAGTTTTAGCATATCCAGCCATGGCGGAATTGATGCGTTCTTTGCCACTTTGACACCTAACGCAAGTTCATTCGATGTCAACATGGCTCATACATTCGGAGCCAACGATAATGACCATGGTAAGGCATCTGCAATCCACAATGGATTGATTGTTTTCGCTGGAACTTTCGGAGCAAGCGGATATGATGATCAAAATACAATCAATCTCGCCGGTACGGGCTATACAGACGGTTGGATAATCTCCTACGGATCAGATTCAGATGGAGACGGATTCACCGACCCATCCGACGCTTTCCCAAATGACCCGAGTCAATGGATAGATAGTGATGGAGATGGATTCGGAGACAACGCTTCTGGATTCCAGGGTGACGATTGCCCTGATTTGTTTGGTAACTCAACCGCATCCGGTTATTTCGGGTGCTTGGACAGTGACGGTGATAGTTGGGCCAATGATTATGATGACTTGCCTGACGAAAAAACACAGTGGGAGGATACCGACAACGATGGCTATGGGGACAACCTCTCTGGAAACAGTCCAGACTCTTGCCCAACCATCTGGGGTAATTCCACGCGCGATAGATTTGGTTGCACTGATATCGACGGCGATGGACAATCAGACATGAACGACTTGTTTTCCAATGAATCAACACAGTGGGAAGACACCGACGGAGATGCTTTTGGTGACAATATCTCAGGGTTCCAGGGAGATGCCTGCCCAGAGTCATCCGGCGATTCATGGCGCAACCTAATCGGATGCCCGGATTCGGATGGAGATGGTTGGGCTGATGAAGAGGATGCAGTGCCCAGCAACCCAACTCAGCACGAGGATTCCGATGGGGACGGATTCGGAGATGACGTAAATGGTACGGAAGCCGATGCCTGCCCTAGCAGACATGGAAACAGCACAACTGACCGCTATGGCTGCCCTGACAACGACGGAGACGGTATCTCGAACGATGCTGACGATTGCCCCACGGTGCTAGGCGTCATCCCCAACGGTTGCCCTGACAGTGACGGGGACGGCTATGTCGACGAAGCTGAAGAGAGCAACTCACCCGTTGACGATTGCCCGAATCAACCGGGTACATCATCTCTGGACAAATTTGGTTGCCCGGATTCTGACCAAGACGGTTACTCCGACGAAGGAGATTCGTTCGCAAACGACAGCACCCAGTGGAGTGACACAGACGGAGACGGTTACGGTGACAACCCCAATGGGACCAACCCTGATTATTGCCCCGAAAGCGATGGGAACTCGACCATGGTGACTCTCGGCTGTGTGGATATAGATGGAGACGGATACGCAGACGACATGGACTTGTTTCCACAAAACAGCTTGGCTTGGTCTGACTCTGATGGCGATGGCTTTGCGGATCAGCCGGGCACGGATTTAACCGACGACTGTATCAATGAAGCTGGCAACTCTACAGGGTTCTTGCTCGGTTGCCCAGACCTCGATGGTGATGGAGCCGCTGACACATGGGACGACGATATAGACGGTGATGGGTTCTCAAACATAGATGAGGCAAATGCGATTCCACCTACTGATCCATACGATGCCACGAGTTTCCCTGAAGTCGACAACAGTGACCAAGAGACTGAAGGCGATAGCCAAAACAATGCATTGGGAGAAACGGAGGGAGGGTTCAACGATATGCCCTTGATTGCCCTATTGATCTTGCTTCTGGTCATTGCAGGTAATGTCGGTATGAAGTTGAGTAACAGATCGAAAGCTCGCAAACTGTTTGAGAAATTGGAAGACAACCTCGCGTCGGTGAACGACTTCGATGGGTTATCCTCGTTTGAAGGGGAACTAGATGACGCCCTGAAAACGAACTCGATACCTGCCTCACAGGGCGTCTATCTCCGTAATAGGGTCGAGAAGATGAGAACCAAATTCCAAGAAGAACTGCAGGCCTCGCAGTATGCCGAGTGGTGGGCACAAGTAAGCCACCAACAGCAGCAGGCAGGATGGAGCCAACCTGATGGGCAGGCGCATTGGGGTCATGAGCAACAAGGGCAGTAAATCAGGATTTGAGCTCAGCGTCGAGAACCGCCTGATGTGGCGCTGGTAGAAACGGCGGAGCCCATGGATCGGAACCAAGTTCTTCCTCACCCAAACGCAGATTGTTGAAGATTAACCAACCAAGTGTTGGACCCAGGCCAGCCAGCATGAACAACAACCAGTATGCGTCCTGGCTAGCAGCGAGTACAAGGCCTCCAAGGCCGACCATGACGAAGGTCGCTGAAAGCGCCTGAGTTGTCTGGAATACCGACATGTGGGTGCCACCCAAACGAGGATCCGCGATGTCTGCCCAGGTGGTAATGAAAGTGAACATCATCCAATCGGTTAGTACCAAAGTAGGCACCCAAATGGCTAGAGTCACCATCCCTGGAAGACCAGCGAGCATCGAACCACCAAGAGCAACATAGCAGATAGCAGAACCAACTGCATAGAGACGAAGCATCCTCTTCCTACCATAAAGATCCGAGAGCCATGGTCCTGCAAGCCCGAGATAGTTAATCACTGCAAACAAGTTCCACCAGCGTGTGATGGTCGCCCCATCCATCTCCTGAACTTCGACCAAATATGCGGAGAACCATGCTTCAAACCCGTCCCCAAGTGGAAGCAGAAGGCAGCCGAGTAGAACCAACCAAGCTGTCCTAGTCTGCATAGCCACGTTGACTTTAGCCAACTTTGAGGTTCCCTCTGGGAACGGATCTACCTTGTCTGCCTTAGGAAGTGGTTTGCCCTCCTTCATACCATAGGCGAAAACTATCCCGATAATCATCGCACAGAACAAGACGACAAAGGTCACCGATTGCAGCAACTCGTAATTGGTCACACCGTCCTTGATGAACGGGGATGCTTCACCAGTGCCGAGCCACATCCCCATTAGAATGATGACAAGATGACCTCCACCTCGATAAGCTAGGTTGATCATCGAGTTCACTCGCCCCAATTGCGGCACGCTCTCGGCCATCATGGCCGCCACCGCCTGCTCGGCGAACAAACGAGGAACCAGAGCCAGCACTAGAATAGCGACAAACACCCACGGCTGAGTGCCGACATCCACGAACATCAACGGCGACAGCATCAGCACATGACCAATCGAACCGTATAGCATCCAACTACGTCTCTTACCATGAGGTAAATCCTGATACTTCTCGACAGGTTGAGCCCATAGTGGCCGTAGGAAGAACGGAATCTGGATTACCATGAACATGGCAGCGACGGTGTACTTGTCTAGGCCAAACTCGGCCATCCCCAAGGTTCGCCCCCAGTAACCATAGAATGCGAAAGGCATCGAGAATCCTAGGTAGAAGAAGAGGAACCAGAGGTCACGGAATCGTGAATCCTCCCCAATGTCCTTGCGTTCCTTTTGACCTGCGTCGCCTCGGACATGCTCATCCTTACCGAATATTACGGCTGCCATTGCCAATGCACACAAGATGAGAATCACCAGTGATCCAAGGCTGAGTCCGCCGGCTCCTTGTGCATCCATAGGCGGCTCCTCGGTGGTCGAGTTGGTGCCGTTTGGGTTCCAGTCCCACCAAGCGTGCAGTGCAACTATGTCAAGTCCGGTCTGAAATCCAGCCTCAACATTGGAGCGACCACCTGCCATCTGATTGACCGTTGCCACGCTGTCGGTCTGCGCGTGCTTGGGAGTCTGCTCACAGGTATCGCCTTCCTCCAGAATGTACTGGTGTTGACCACGAAGCCAGGTGGCAGTGTGACCTCCCATGATGAAGTTGTAATGATCCGAATTACCCTTTGTGTCGTCAATCACAGAAACCCATGGCTCAGGGTGTGACAGATTGGTGTTAATCGCCTTGAGTCGTGCCTGAAACCACTCAGCGTCGGACTGCATCTGCTCGGTCACCTCAAGACCTTCGTTCTCGTAGTAAGACCAATCATCGACTGGAGAGGTGAACTGGTACAGCGTCCAATAATCTTCATCGCAACCAGATAATTGACTAGCTAGTGGTGTAGGTACCGGCCAGTTGAGAGCGAACATATCGAGGTTGACATAGGTGACATTCACATCTTCTGGAATCTGTTCCTCTACGAAGTGCAAACTACCCTTGCCACCGCCTTCTGACGAATCAGAACCCTGCCATTCCTCGTAGTCCCACCAACCCAACTTCCAGGTGTGGGTCGGCGTACCATTCCACTCAGAGAAAGCACGGGCAAGTTCCAGCAGAGCACCGCTACCAGTTCCATCATCGTAGGCACCCTCGCTAGTGCAAGGAGGATATGTAACACCGCCAAGTGGTGGTGGTGAGTAGCAAATAGCGTCATGGTGAGCACCGATAACCATCCAGTTATCCTCCAAAGTACCATTGATAGTGACGACGATATTCTCACAATTCGAACACTCTTGTGTAGTAAACTGTTGTCTCTCAACCTCATAGCCCATCGACTCCAACTCGTCAGCAATCCAGTTGCGAGCGTTTTCGTTAGCGGTAGTATCGATCTTCCGATAGCCAAAATTCGCCATAGTCACCATGTGATCGTAGGAAACCGAACCATCCGGCCATGCTTCCGGAATCGGTTCCTCGTTGTTGATGCCTACATAGGCCGCGTCGATGTCTTCAGAGCGCTCTCTCGCCGGCTCACCCAGAGAGGCGGCGGTGAAGGTCGACAGCGCTAACAGCACAGTCAACAGCAACACCGAGCGCTGACGATGGAGCATAGAACTCCCACTAGGATGAGTGGTTTGAGGCTTCGCCTCACCCATGCGAGTGGAGCGTTCGGGGGACGGTACGGGGAATCACTCATCTAGGAGGTTGAGTGCGAACCCCAATATGCCCGAGGATTGGGTCGTCCCAAAGCATAGGACAAAGCCCGTTTCCAGTGGTGATGAACTAGCAGAGGAAATTGAAAACACGGACATCGGTAGAAGTGAAGTTGGAGTCTGCTGGTTGACTCAGGCATCTTGGCTCCTTAAGTTCCGGAGCAAGACCGTTCTCGTCGACCCATGGTGGCGCGATTTGTACGCTGGAGATCGCTGGGGTAAACTACTGGGAGAGTTCCCGATGAGCCCCGAGGAACTACCTCACATCGACTATGTCTTCTGCACACATTGGCATGACGATCATATCTGCCCGGATATGCTACCGCGCATCGCTAAATTGCAACCACACACCAAGTTCATTGTTCCGTTGAGGAGTAGGAAAATGTTGCTCGATTGGGGGATCCCAAGAGGGAGAATTCACTCTATGCGAGGTAACGACTCCGGTGAGTTACCCGGTGGTTTGACCTTCTTCGCAATACCGGCTGCCCACGAGGAATTAGACACCGACGAAACCGGAGCACACCTCTATCTTGGATACCTAATGCACTTCGATGGCATGAATGTCTACCACATGGGAGACAGTCGCCCGTACCCAGGATGGGAGAATTATGTCAGAAGAGCGGCGAAGATGCTGAACTTTGATGTCGACGGCGAGCCGACAATCGATGTGGCGATGCTGTGCATCAATGGCAACGACAACCTAAGTCATGACGAAGCAGTTGACTTCGCTGTCGAGATGGATGTCGGCCTTGCAATCCCAATGCACTACGGCATGGATCCCGGCAACACCGTCGACCCACAGATATTCGTCGACGAGATTGAAGCACGAGGTGTCGATGTAGAATACATGGTTCCTAACCCGGGTGAGTTAGTCATACTTGGCTAAACGATCCTCTGCCATCAGCAAACCTTGCTTGACGCCAACATCGAGGTACTCCGCATCTATCGGCATCGCTAACATTCTGGTCCTTCTGCAAAGGATATCCAGTCTGTCGGCGTCGGTTCCTGTCAAATTCCAGAAGTCCCTCGTCAACAGATATCGACCAGTCACCCTCCAAGAAGGAGGTTCAGTAATGGGAAACGAGCGATCCTTGTCCTTCGGCATTATCCTGCTAGGCGCCCAACCGTGCTCCATGGTCTCCCTATCCGAAGGAGCTAATCGGCCAACATCCGATAGCCAATCACCCCAAGGTGAGTGCACAGGAACCGCAGCCACTACGGTCACCCAGAAGTTCGAGAGCGTCTCGAGAAGTACTCCGGTAGGAGACTCATCACTGATGAACAGGTTATCTGGAAGAGCGACTAACATGTCATCACCAACGACTTCTCTCGCTAATTCCAGTGCCGGTACGAGGCCATCCGCCTCTGTCTGTTCAACGAATTCGATGGGTGTCTCAAGATTTGGGTAGATTTCCTCTAGATGTCTCTTGATAGCCGGTTTGTGTGGCGAGGTTACGACCACAATCCCTTCTATTCCAGCCTCAACTAGCTCATCGACCGTCCTAGCCAACATGCTTCGTCCGGCAATCTCGATCAGTTCCTTGCATCCATCAACATGGTATGACTCGACACGCGAACCTAAGCCAGCCGCCGGAATCACTCCCCACATTGTCAGAAGGATGCGAGTTGGCGGTCTTTCTCGCTTCCGTTCGCCGGGTCGGCGGCCACCAGTCGTTTCATTTGCGATGAGCGACGAGGCAGGAATGTGGCCGAATCCATCACCTGCTCTACCCCGGCGAGGATAGGATTTCTCGGCAATCCGTCTGATGGCTACTTCGGAGCCTGCATCTCGCTACCCGTATGGAACTGGCAGGCAAGTGTCACCGTGACTCCCGCCGAGGTTACAGCCTTCCCTGAAGACGAAGGCCTGATTCGGATTCTGGAAGCAACCCTGAAGATTGCCCGAAGAAATCTTTCAGTGGTAGGAGAATACCAGATAGAGGTGGAAACCAACATACCTCGTCAAGTGGGATTGGCTGGTTCCTCAGCAATTGAAACAGCGTTCCTCAGAGCAATATTGGAAGCAGAGGGAATCGATGTGCCTGAACCTAGACAACTTGCAGAGTTGATTCTCAAAGTCGAAACCGAGGAGCTCGGCATGGTGGCAGGACTGCAAGACAGACTACCCCAAGCGTTTGAAGAACCGTTGCATATGGACTTCGCCGAGGAACTGATGACTAGCCGCGGATACGGCGCGTATGTAACCGTCGAAGCCTCAGAATTCCCCCCTCTCTGGGTCGCACATGCCCTCTCTGGCAAGGACTCAGGTGAGACACACTCAGATCTTGCTAAGCGTTGGGAAGAAAATGACTCCTCCATGACCGAGGTAATCGCACACTTGGCTGATGGCGCCAACCAAGGAAGAGTAGCACTGGAGAACAGTAACTACTCAGAACTCACTGCCCTCATCGACACAAACTTCGATCTAAGACAGGTACTATTCGGAAACGAGGCACTAGGTGATACTTTGCAGGCTGTCAAATTGGCTCGCAACCTTGGTTCATGTGCCAAACAGACTGGTTCCGGTGGAGCAATATTCGGCATCATCCCTCATTCGGAGTTCACGACTATCGCAGCACCCGCCTTCGCTGAGATGGGTTGGACATTCCATTCTGAAATTCAGGTGGTGCGTGAATGAGTAGTCGAATAATCATCTCCTACATACACGATCCGCCGGATAAGGACGAAATCCCTACCCGTTGGCGAGACCCACACTTTCTCTCCAAAGTCGGATTCACCGATGTTGTAGTCGGCGACCAACTCTCCGGCTGCCTAGCCTTGGTGATGCCTAATGCCGAACACTCAGCCAGTGGGCGCCTCCGTACACTATCAGAACGAGTAGATGCTGCCCGAGCTGAAGGCATTGGAGCGTGGGTCATGGAAGATCTATTCACACTCCAGAAACAAGGTGGACAATGCCCATTCGATGAATCTCTCTGGCGTGAGACAGCCACACTGATCGAATCCATGGTAGAACGTATACCCGGAATATCTGGGTTCGTTTTCAGGTTTGGAGAGGCGTTCTCTACCGATGCTTGGGCAAGGAGAACATCGCCCTTCTCCTGCGGTTGTGAAAGGTGTGCAGAAGAGGGACTCAGTGGTATCTTCTCAAGGATTGCCACTGGCCTCGACGAGACTGTTTGCAAGGGTGTGAATCGCCGTTGCATACTGAGAGTATGGGATCTAGGTGAAGATGGATTCCATGCTAATCCACAGCTTCTCTCGTCCGGATTGACTACGATTTTTGATAAAACGGAACTAGTAGTATCAGTAAAGCATTCGATGACTGACTACTGGAGATACCAACCTTGGAACGAGTCCATCCGAACTTGTGCTCATCCACTACTCGTTGAATTCCAATGTGAGCGTGAATACGAGTTCCTCGGGCTCGTGCCCAACTGGCTCGGCCACCATTGGTCACAGGGCTTCCCCGAGGTGGACGATGCCGGTTCGGCTGGTCTTGCAAACTCGACTCCCACGGAATGGCGAGGATCCTACATCCTACCAAGAGGTGGTGGATGGTCTGCTGACCATGCCAACGACGACCTATGGTCGGCCATCAACACCCGCTCGATTGTCGAGCTCACAACCAACCCGAAGTTGAATCCAGACCAGTTGCTCGATGACTGCCTGAGGGAAGAGGGGTTCAGCGACGAAGAGAGTCGAAACAGATTCGCACGGCTAGTCATCAAGAGCTCCGACCTCGTGCTATCGTTACGCTATCTGTCAACCTTCCACGAATTAACTAGACAGATATGGATGCCAT
>MDTE01075766.1_pt1 | contig 11681 bp, 10 predicted proteins | sample 811231 | NCBI WGS metagenome assembly MDTE01 (sample SAMN05326651, study PRJNA326480) | marine metagenome | isolation source: seawater | place: Indian Ocean: Red Sea | collected 2010
GCGCTGGCTCCCATTTACATCTACATTCAAAATTAAAATGGATTCATTTTGTGGTAAAATTATTGACATAAAAATAATGTAGAATAGTTTTTTAATCATTATTAATAGATATTTGCTCACTAATTTTTCCGAATCTACGTTCTCTATTTTGAAATTCGATAATTGCTTCAATTAATTTATCTTCATCAAATGAAGGCCAAAATGTATTTGTAATGTAAAACTCTGAATATGCAATTTGCCATAATAGAAAATTACTAATTCTATAGTTTCCACCAGTTCGAATAAGTAAATCTGGATTAGGCAAATTCTTTGTATATAATTCTTGGGAAAATAAATTTTCATTAACATCTTCTATGTTAATTTTTCCAGAATTGATTTTTTTGAATAGATTTTTTGTTGCATTTATAATTTCTTGTCTTCCTCCATAGCTTAATGCAAGGTTTAAATTTAATCCAGAGTTATTTTTTGTTTTTTCATATGCATTGAATAATTCATTTTGAATTGAATCATTAAATTTATTTATATCTCCAATGAATGTGAAACGAACATTATTTTTAATCATTCTATTTATCTCATTATGTATTGAAGATAATAACAACTTCATTAAAGCATTTACTTCTGAAGTTGGACGTTTCCAGTTTTCTGAAGAAAAAGTGAATAATGTCAGGTGTTGCAGACCTATTTTTGAGCATGTTTCAGTTATTTTTCTTACGGCTTTGACGCCAGCTTTATGGCCAGAGAGTCTAGGTAATCCTTTAGATTTTGCCCAACGTCCATTTCCATCCATTATAATGGCAATGTGTTTAGGTATGTTATTTTCATCTAAAATCATATTTGTATTATTATTTTTTAAATTATGGCAATAAAAATAAAAATTAGAATTTAAAGTTGATAATGTAGCCCTATTTTGTTTGATAGGAAAAACTATTGGTTAAAATAGAATTAATTTGTTGAGATATTTTATCATACTCATTTGTAATAATAGATTTTTCATGGCTTAGCACATAAGGGATTCCATTTTCTGCCGACATTGCCATATCTGGATTTAAAAATATTTTTCCTAATAAAGGTACATTTAATCTTGTACTTTCTTCTTCGCCGCCTTTTCCTGGGAATATTTGAGTCTCTTCATGGCAATGTGGACATAGGAAATGAGTCATATTTTCGATGACTCCTAATACGGGGGTATTTACTTTTTTAAACATATCTGCACCTTTTCTAACATCCAATAGTGCAAGTTCTTGTGGGGTTGTAATTATTATTGCTCCAGTTAATGCTAATTTTTGCACTAAAGTGAGCTGTATGTCTCCTGTGCCTGGAGGCAAGTCTAAAATTAAATAATCTAATTCGCCCCATTCAACATCATCAAAAAATTGTTGTGTCATTCTTGCTACCATTGGTCCACGCCAAATGGTTGGAGAATTTTGGCTATTAATAAAACCAAATGACATTAATTCCATATTGAATTTTTTAATAGGAACGAGTTTTCTTTCATCTGTCATTTGTGGCTGTGAGTTTTCATTTATTAATTTTGGCAAGCTCGGTCCGTAAATGTCTAGATCTAAAAGTCCTACTTTATGTGTTTTGCTTAATGTTGTAGCTAGATTTAATGCAATGGTTGATTTGCCAACACCACCTTTGCCACTAGCAATGGCAATAACATATTTGATTTGAGGGAGATTTTTCTTTACAACTTCTTGATTTGCATTTGTTTGTTGTGAGGGTTTTTCAAAACTTATGGAAACTTTGTTTTCATGGAATTTTTTTATGATTTCATTTTCAACTTTTTTTAAATTTTCTTGATTATCTGTATTTATGGAAAGTGCAATATTTATAATATTATCTTCAAAAGTAATATTTTTTATCATTCCAAAAGAGACTATGTCTCTACTAAATCCAGGGTATTGGATTGTTTTTAGAATATCTATAATTTCATTTTTTTTCATTTAAGTCTAAAGATGCAAACGGCTGTTTGAAAGCAAACAGCCGTTTGGTGAATTTATTTTTTTTATAAAGATTACCCGTCGAAATCTCTGCCAAACCAATCATAATTGATTTTTATGAAACTTTTCCATTCTTCAGGAACCGCATCTTCTTCAAAAATTGCTTCTACAGGACATTCGGGCTCACATGCTCCACAATCTATGCATTCTTCAGGGTCAATGTACAGCTGTTTATCTGTTGGATCAAAACCATCTTCTTTGGCTTCTGCACCTGCACCTTCTTTGTCTTCTGGTCCATGAATACAGTCAACTGGGCATACTTCTACACAGGCTGTATCGCAAGTTCCGACGCATGGGTCTGCTATTATATATGTCATTAAAACATCTCCCTTATTTAATCTATTATCTAAATTAATTAGCAATAATCAATGAGAAAATTTAAAATGAATGTAAAATTCTACCAAACAATTATATGAAAATATTTTTTATATGCATTTAATTTAGTAAGTGTTTTTAAAGAACAAAAATATTATGTTTCTATTTTTAGCCCAATTAATTTCATATTGCGGCGATTCTATATTCAATATTGCTCTTCCATGGTTTTTGCTTGAAGTTACGGGTTCTAAGGTGCAGACGGGATTGATTACAACTAGTTCTTATTTACCAGCTTTAATGTTAGGTCTGTTTGCAGGAGTATTTATTGATAAATATGATCATAAAAAAATAATGCTACTATCAGATTTTTTTAGATTCACATTGCTTTTGATGATACCTATATCTATTAAATTCAATTTCTTTTCAATTCCATTTATTGGTTGCATAATTTTCTCCATGGCTTGTTTTTCATCCTTATTTAATCCTGCAAGAGATTGTTTTATTCCTCACATTGTATCAGGTAATAATTTACCTAATGTAAACTCTCTTATTATTGTTTCAGGGCAAATTGCTCAGATTATAGGCCCAATTTTTGCAGGTATTGGACTTTCATTTTTTGGATTAATACATTTATTTACTATTGATGCCATGAGTTTTTTAATTTCGATGATAATGATTTTGTTAATAGTTAGGTCCGATAAAAAAATAAGAAAAAAAGAAAATATTTCTAGTTTAATAGGGATTAAAGAGGGTTTATTGTATGTAAAAAAGAATAGTGGGCTCATAATGTTATTGTTTGTTACTTTTTATAATAATTTATTTATAATGGGGCCCGCGTATATGGGGTTAGTTATTTTTGTTCGTGATGTTTTATTGGAGGATATGTTTGTTTTTGCATTATTGGAAACATTTATGGGGTTAGGCATGGTTTTAGGTTCAATCATTTTTCCTTTACTTATGAAAAAAATAAAATTAGTAAATATATTTTTCATGGGCATTTTAATTGATGGGTTGACTTTTAGTGTTTTATTTTTCATTAAACATTACATAATGGCAGTATTTATTTTATTTTTACATGGGATTGGGATTCCTTTTATCATTTTATCTCGAACGATTTATATTCAAAAATCTGTTCCGAATTATTTTAGAGGTAGAATATTTTCAATGATTCATATGTCTGTAATGGGTACTACAGCAATTTCTATGGCAGCTACAGGAATTCTATTAGAGTTTATTGATGCGAATTTATTGTTTTTATTAATAGGCCTATTTGCTTCTTCGTCAATAATAATAGGTTTGCAAACAAGAGGGTTTTTATCTTTGGATAATAATGTTAATTGATTTTGTTTAAAGGTGAAATGATTATTAAATTATATTATTGATTATGATAGTGAATAACATTTAGCATTTATCATAAGATTTGATTTTTACATACTTAGTATTTTATTTTACTTTATAGCTTGATATGATATTTTAATTATATCATTTTTTACTTTAATATTTTTCTACTTTACTTCTTTTTATCAAATCTTCAGTTAAATTATTTATGTTATAATCGCTTTCTGATTAATTAACTATATATTAATCGGTAGGTATTATGAAGCCTGAAAAGGAAATGTTCATTAATGTTTCCGCTGGAAGTACGCGTATAGCAATTACTGAGGGCGGAAAATTAGTGGAATTACATATTGAGCGGCCTGATCATCAGAGGATGGTAGGTAATATTTATAAAGGGAAAATTCAAAATGTTATCCCAGGCATGCAGGCTGCTTTTATAGATTTGGGTCATGAGGTAAATGCATTTCTCCCCTTCTCTGAGGTTGGCAACCCTGAAGATTTTAAAAATCTTTCCTTTGATGATGATGATGAGCAAGCTGATGGCAAGGGGAAGGCTAAGCAATCCAAACAAAATTTTAATCCAAGTAAAGATTTGCATGTTGGCGATGATATTCTTGTTCAAGTCATAAAAGAGCCTTTTAGTGGTAAGGGGCCAAGAGTTACTACAAATATTTCAATTCCAGGAAGTTTGATGGTTTTGGTTCCCAATACTAATTATATTGGAATTTCTCGGAAACTTTCAGATAAATATGAAAAACGTAGATTGCGGAGATCTGTTAAAGAATTTAAGCCTGATGGTTTTGGCTTAATAGTGAGGACTATTGCTCAAGGGAAAGATCATTCTACATTATTGGAAGATTATAAGCGAGTATGGGAAAAATGGGGGGAATTGGATCAGAAAGTTAAAAAGAAAAGTGCACCTGCATTGGTTTATAAAGATTTCGCTACGTCTGATCAAGTCATTAGAGATTTATTTGCATCTGATATGAAGCGGCTAGTGGTTGATGATAAAAGTTTGTTTAAGCGAATCTCTGCTTACATTAAAGATGTTAATCCTGAGCAGTCTGAGAAATTGGATTTATATAAGAGTAAGGGCACGATTTTCAGTAATCATGATATTGATGATCAGATAAATAAATCATTAAGGCGCAAGGTTTGGATGAAAAGTGGGGGGCATTTGGTAATTGAGCATACTGAAGCAATGGTTGTTGTTGATGTTAATAGTGGAAGGTATATAGGGAAAAAAGATCATGAGTCTAATTCTTTAAAGGTTAATTTAGAGGCGGCTAGAGAAGTAGCTCATCAATTGAGGCTGAGAGACATAGGGGGTTTGGTTGTTATTGATTTTATTGATTTACAGGAGCCAGTAAATCAAAAAAAAGTATATGATGAATTGCGTAATGCATTATCTAGAGATAGGGCGAAAGTATCTCTTTCTGAATTTTCAAATTTTGGTTTATTGGAAATGACTAGGCAAAGAATAGGTTTGAGTTTATTATATACTGTCACTTCTGAATGCCCTCAATGCAATGGGTTAGGGCGAGTTCGTTCATTGGATGCGACATTGACTGAACTGGAAAATTGGTTTAAAAGATTTAGGGGAAAAGCTAAGGACCGTAGATTGCGTGTAGATTTGCATCCAGATATGGTTAAGCATATTTATGAAACAAAGTCAAAAGTGATTTCTGGTTTTATGTGGAAGAATTGGATGTTAATTGAGGTTAAGAAGAATTCGGATGTTAATTTAGATTCTTTTAGAGTATATTCGAAAAAACGTAGAAAAGATGTAACAGATGAAGTATAGCTTGCCATATTCATTTAAAAATAAATAAATTACTTGGCTAATTATTAAATGGAAACAATATGCACGCATTAATAGAATTTTTGGGTAAACAATTTAAGGTTGAAGAAGGATCATCTTTAAAAGTTCCATATATTAAGGAAAAGGTTGGTAGTAAGGTATCTGTTGATAAAATATTATATTTAGAAGATGGTAAGACTAGAACTGTAGGAAAGCCATTTGTTAAAGGTAAAAAGATTGATGCTGAAGTAGTTTCCCATGGAAGAAGTCGAAAAGTTGTTGTATTTAAATTTAAAAGGCGCAAAGGCTATCAAGTGAAAAATACTCATAGAGATGATTATACCATTTTGAAGTTTGGAAAATTAAGTGCACAAAAAAAATCAACTTCAGCTAAGCAGAAAAAAAATGTAGATGATAAAAAAGTAGTTACAAAGAAGGCTACTACAAAATCAGTAGCTTCAAAAAAAACTGAAGTAAAAAAGAATTCAGTAAAAAAAGAGAAAGAATAAGAAATGGCTCATAAGAAAGGTGTTGGTAGTTCTAAAAATGGTCGTGATAGTAATTCCAAAAGGCTAGGTGCTAAAAGAGCAGATGGTCAATTTGTTAGTTCGGGTTGTATTTTAGTGCGTCAAAGGGGGACGAGGATTCATCCTGGAATTAATGTTGGTAAAGGAGGAGATGACACCTTATTTGCAATGGTTGATGGTAAAGTTAAATTTGAACGCAAAGGGCGTGATAAAAAGCAAGTTAGCATCGTACCTCTTGAAGCCTAAATTTTTAAAAAAGAATTTTAAAGGCCCATTTAAATGGGCCTTTTTTTTTGATAAAATCAAATTATTGTTATTATTGTCATTTTTTTCTTTGTCATATTCTTTTACCATATCTGGAATTGTCATAGATTCAAAAACAGGTGAACCAATTAGTTATTCAAATATTCTTATTGAAGAATTGAATATTGGTACCGCATCAGATAATAATGGTTATTACATTATTTCAAATATTAAAGATGGAAAGTATACTATGAAATTCATGGTAATAGGTTATGCTGTTTTTGAAAAGATAGTTATCATAAAAGGCTCTAATCAAAAGATTGATATTGAGCTTAAGCCTGAAGCTGTTGATATTGATGAAGTTAAAGTATCAGCAGAGCGTATGCGTTTTGAAAAAAAAGTAGATATAAGCCGCGTTAATCTTACAAATAGAGACATTCGTAAAGTTCCTGCATTTATTGAATCTGATGTTTTTAGGACTCTTCAATTATTACCTAGTGTATCCTCTGCCAATGATTTTAATGCAGCGCTCATTGTTAGGGGGGGGAGCCCAGATGAAAACTTAATTCTTTTAGATGGTGTAGAATTATATAATCCATATCATGTGGGTGGGATTTTTTCTACATTTAATGCGGATATGATTTCAGATTCAGAATTTCTTGCAGGAGGATTTCCTGCAAATTATGGAGGTAGACTTTCTTCTGTTTTGAGTATTACTTCTAGGGTGGGTGATCATAAGAATGGAAAATTATCTGATAAAAATCCAATTAAAAAATATTTTGATTTTAGTCGAGGTTCAGGAAATATTAGTTTATTATCTACTAAATTATTAGCAGAAGGCGCTCTTTTGAATGGTTCTTGGATTTTATCATTACGTAGAACATATTTTGATAAATTTGTAGATTTATATTATTCATCTAAAGATGAATCTCCGCCAGTGAATTATTTTTTTTGGGATTCTCATTTCAAGGGTAGCATCCCAATAAATTCAAATAATAAATTAATTTTTAGTCAATTTAATGGTAAGGATGATTTGATGATATTATTTGGAGGTGATGATTTTCCAGGCATTGATTTTGATTGGGTGTGGGGAAATAGTACAAGAAATTTAACATGGCGGTACATACCTAATAGTAATTATTTAATTACAACTAGTGCTGCAATGACAAAGTATGATTTTGATGTAGGCTTTGAAGTTGATTTTAATTCTGGTGCACTTGATCCAGATTCATCTGAAACATTACTTTTAGATTCAGAATCAGCAGACCTTTCATTGAATACTAATAATATTGTAAAAGACATCACCTTTAATCAAAATATTAAATATATATATAATGAAAAATTGAATTTTAATTTTGGTTGGCAAATTAAAATGCTAGATTTAGATTTTATTCAAACGTTTTCTGGCGAAGAAGTAAGTATTGGCTCAAAACCTCAGATTAATAATTTATTTTTTAATATGAATATTAATCCATTCCCAATTTTTCGTTTAAATGCAGGGATGAGATTAACTAGATATAGTAAATATGACAACTATATTATAACCCCAAAAATAAGTTTAAAGTACAATCCTACATCAGAACTTGCTCTTAAGTTAGGGTGGGGTAGCTATAATCAGTTTCTCTTTACTTTTAATGACGATGAGGAACTGCTTAGAATAGTAGATTTTTGGCAGCCTATACCAGAAGGCAAGAAGCCTCAAGAGGCTTATCATTATGTGTTAGGGTTAGAATATTGGCTGGAAGAAGGGAATACTATTTCCTTTGAAACCTATTATAAATATTATTCATGCATATATGATAGAAACCCATTCCCAGATCCATTGGATAGGGAAAATACTTATGCGTTGCCTGGTACTGCAAATGCATATGGAGTTGAGTTGCTATATAGGTATGATAAGGGAAGGATCAGTGGTTGGTTAAGTTATGCTTTTTCTAAGGTAGAAAGGGAAGTTGATTTAAATTCTGATGGATTCATTTGGGGAGAGAGAGAAAATTATCCTGCTAAATATGAAAAGCCTCATTCGTTTAATGCTTTAGTTAATTATTATATTAATAAGTTTTACACATTGGGGGTGACGTTTATTTTTGGTTCAGGACAAACATATACTCCTGTTATTGGTAAGGTTCATCAGACAGGAGTAGATAGTTATGGTAGTTTGGAAAATCCTTATTTAAATTTTGGGAATATCTATGGTAAAAGGAATGGGGCTCGTTATCCAAATTATTTTAGAATGGATGTAAGTTTATCAAAAAAAACAAATTTATTTGGAATGGATGGAACATGGAATTTTCAAATAATTAATTTGACAAATAATTATAATGTTTTATTTTACAATTGGAATCATGAGGCTTCACCTTCAAGAGTACAAGCTTATAGTATGTTCCCATTTATATTTTCATTAGGTTGGGAGTTTAATATTTAATGAAAAAAATATTTATTTCATTTTTATTTATTTTAGCTTGCCAAAAGGAAATTGATATTTCTGAATTTTCGGGTGATTATTTAGAATATGAACCTGAATTAAGAATAGAGGGCGTAATTATGCCTACGGATTTAACAGCAATAGTTAGGATTGATAGGTCATTTTTGATAACTGATAGTGAATTATATGATTGCCGCGACAATGATTTTGGGACTATTAGTTTAGATGATTGTAATATGGTAAATGGTATATGGCATGGTGAAGAAGGCGTAGATTTAGTTGCAGATTGTGGTAATTGGGACATTATGATTCATGATATAGGAGCTGATGGTATTTCATCAATAGGTGAAGATGACATCGAAGCTGATATTGATGGCTCTGAAGGTAATGGGAAACCTGATTGCGGTGAACCTAATGTTGATAACTATGTGGAAATTCTACCTGATATTCATATTGAAGATTGTGATGTCTCGATAATGAAAAATAAAGCTGGAGAAATTGATTCTTGTGAGATGCAATTTTCTGAAAATGCAGGGAGTTTTTTTTATGAGAACTTTAATGGGCCCAAGTCATCACCATTGTTGCATGACATTGAAAGCATAAACTATGGAGCATATGTCCCCATTAATTGTCCAAATACTTTTTTTACAGATTATGAGGCAGAATATGATTTGAATTGTGACTGTAGTGAGATAGGTTATGGAAATATTATTTCAAAAGAGCCAATAACACTATCAAGGCCTGCAGTATTTGCTGCTAAAGATGACTCGATTAGCATATTTAATTGTACCATACAAGAATGTCTCCTTGAAAATAGTACCCTTTATAATGAGATGGCATATGATACAATTTATTTTTCTAGAGGCTCTATTGATAGTTATTTACACTATGTAACCTTTGCACCTAATGTGTTTTTTCAAGCAGTTCAATTTATGTATGATGAGAGAAATAATACATATAAGTATTATCATGGACATCCAGATATTGGTTATTCAATAAATGAGAATAATAGTACAATTTCTAATTTTATTAATTGGATGCAGGAACCTATAGTGACGGAATTTTATGATGGTGTGGGAAATGGTATATGGGATGAAGGTGAAATTTTCTCTGATGAAAATCAAGATGGCATATGGTCAGATGATGAATTTTTTATTGATGAAGGTGATAAAAAGGGTGACGTTAATATATATAGTTATAAAATATTTACATTTTCAGAAAGTTATAAAAAATATTATTTTCATGATAAATTATATTTAAATGATCCTGTAAGGTCAAATCTTAGAGATGATGATGATTTACCCATTATGGGAGCATTCGGCTCATTGACTTCTGCAGAAATCATTTTTCGAATTATTGATTGTGGTATATTTGAAAATAGTCAAGATTGCGAAAATCCCTCAATATCTAAATCTGTTTGTGAATGGCATGACAATCCTCCACTATCAGATTTTGGCCATCCTGAAGGAGAGCCTTATTGTTTGCCAATTAATTGGTTTGATTAGCCGTAGATATATTTCTTTTTAAACCCTTATATTTTGTGCGTTTGATTGGACTATTTTTAAAAATAATTTTAAATTCCTGTTCGGTTAAAAGTTCCCAATCATTTAATGTTTTATTTTTAAACTCGTCTCTTTCCTTGAATGCAATTTCTGTACTTTTTTGAGAAAATTTTATATTCCAAGGACATACTTCTTGGCATATGTCGCATCCATATATCCAATTAGATAGATTGGGATTAATTTCAAATTCATTTTTATGTTCAATTGTAAGGTATGAAATACATTTTGTTGAATCCAAAACATATGGTTGAGGAAATGCCTGTGTAGGGCATGCATCTAAACAGGCAGTACAAGAGCCACAAAGATCATCAATGAATTCTTGATCTGGTTCTAATTCAAAATCTATTATTATTTCACCTAGAAAAATCCATGAGCCATGACTCCTAGTTATTAAATTTGTATGTTTTCCAATCCAACCGATGCCTCCTTTTTGTGCCCATACTTTTTCCATTACAGGAGATGTATCTACACATGCTATACCTTTTATTGATTCTTTCGATTCTATTAATTTTAATATGTTTAATAATTTTCCTTTTATTATTTTATGGTAATCATCTCCCCAGGCATAGTTACTTATTTTACCTATGTCATTTTCTTTACTTGCATTGCCTGTGAAATAATTCATGGAAAGGGAAATAATGGTTTTTGCTTTAGGGAAATACTTAAATATATCAGCTCTTTCCTCAGAACGATTTTTCATCCATTTCATGCTAGCATGAAATCCATTATCAATCCATTGCTTTAATTGATATGAACTTTTGTCAATATTAGTTGCAGATGAAAAACCGACATGAGAAAAACCTAATTCTATGGATGTATCATAAATGAACTGTTTTAGTTCAGCAGGCAGCAAATTTTAAAAGTTTTGTAATAGATTATTAGCTTTTTCAATTTCAAATAGATCTTCAATTAAATTTAAAGAATCGGGTATTGCATTTGAAACTTCAATGAGAAGATTTTTTGCTTTATTTATTTGATTATTTTTTTTTAATGCTTGAGCTAAGTATACTTTTTGATTGAGTCGCTCTAAACCGGTATTTAAAGCTAGTTGTAAATATTTTATGGCATCTTTATTATTAGGCCATGGAAGAAGGAATGGAATATATGGAGATTTATGATGTACTGCACCTAGCATGAAATAACCACCTCCATCTTGATAGTTAGAATCAAGTTCAATGATAATTTCTGATTGTTTTTTCATAATGTCAGCTACGCCTTCATAGGCTGCAGTTAAAATCCCATATGCTTTTGCCCAACTTCCTAAATTAACTAGATACCAATATTTATATTCTACAGATGTAGGAAATTGATGTATTAATTTTTCCCCAAGATTTTTACCTTCATTAAAGATCTTTTTTTTTTGTTCTATATCTTTAAGGATGAATTCACCTTTAAAATAATATGATTTTAAAAGATATAATGCAGCTTCTTTTTCATGTTGTGGATCACTAAGTTTATTTGAAAAAA
>MDTE01098650.1_pt1 | contig 11680 bp, 11 predicted proteins | sample 811231 | NCBI WGS metagenome assembly MDTE01 (sample SAMN05326651, study PRJNA326480) | marine metagenome | isolation source: seawater | place: Indian Ocean: Red Sea | collected 2010
TCGCATATCCAATATCATGAGATGGAAGTTACTGAATTCAAAGGTTATGAAATCTTGCATTGCGGTGGTTCAACAAAGACGCCGTGGGATACTGAGCGCGAGTATACCGAAGAAGAATATGAAAAAAGGTTTGCTACACTTATTCCCCAAGTACAGAATATGGAAACATGTATATTTAATGTTCACGTGCCGCCTTATGGCACGGTGCTCGATCGATGCCCGAAGCTCGATGATAATCTTCAGGTTGTTTTCGATATGGGAAACCCGGTATCGATGCAGGCTGGTTGCAAGACCCTGTATTCAGAGATAGAGAAACAGCAACCCCTATTGGGCATCCATGGCCATATTCATGAAGGCCGTGGCAAAATCAAGATCGGGAGGACTACTTGTGTCAATCCCGGCAGTGTATATCCTGAGGGAATTCTGCAAGGTGTGCTAGTTGCTCTCAGTGACGGCGAGGTGTCGAGCGTTCAATTAACTCAAGGATAATTTGTTCGTAAGTACAATCGTACAAATACTGCAGAGAAGAAAGGAGATAGTTATATGTCGGAAGATACAGGAGGGACAGCTGTTGCTGGTGACTCGGGAGGTGGGCAGCGGATTTTTCTTCGCAAAGCCTCAGGGTTGATCCGTTCAGCCAGTGGACTGGATACGTTTATCTATAACCTTGGCCTCATTAGTGTTGGCCTTGGTGTTGGGAGCATTATGCTCTATGGCCCGGCTTTCTATCCAGGTGGTGACCTGATAGAGGCCACCTTGTTAGCAGCGGGATGTATGATTTTAATTGCCTTTGGATGGATCACTTGGTCCACAACATTACCGCGGTCGGGTGGCATTTATGTCTTTGCTTCACGGATTTTACCCCCGGGATTGGCTCTGACCCTGAGCTTAGTGGAAATAACTGCATGGCTTTTTTATTGTGCAATTGCGGCGTACTGGATCGTTTATCTTGGTATCTCGCCGGCATTCACATTTATTGGGTACATGACGGGGAATGAAGCCTGGGGAAGTGCCGCTGGCTGGGTGATGGAGCCGTGGCCCTTATTTATAATTGGTTCGCTAATATTAATAGCGTCAGGTGTTATTCTTTCAGCGGGTATGCGATTTTACCTGGCGACTCAACGATTTATATTAACGGCAGCCCTGATTGGTTCTGTAATATTGATCGCTGTTCTTTCCGGAGGAACGAATGAGGAATTTGTCTCTAGCTTCAACGCTCTTTTGGGGCCAGTTCTTGGAACCGAAAATCCATATCAGGCAATCATTGCGTCGGGCAAGGAGAATGGTTGGGCCTGGGATGGTAGTTCAAATACTGAGCAAACGTGGCTAGTATCAAATTGGCCATTTCTACCCTTGATTGGAGCGGCATTCTCTATAGCCATTGGCGGAGAAGTGAAATCGGTGCAGAAATCTCAAACCTATGGAATGCTAGGTGCGATTATTTTAGCAACAATCATTTTTGTCATTACTATTACACTGTGTCTCGATGTTTTTGGATATGAATTTCTCGGGACCGCTGCATCTAATTTTCTCTTGGGAGTAGGTGTCCAAGCGGATCCTACTATCACATTGTTGGCCGGAGTTCTTTCTGGTTCAACAGCTATTTGTATTCTTGTATCCCTTGGATTTATTTTCTGGATGTGGATGTGGATACCCGGAATGCACACATTTGGTGTTAGGGCTATTGTAGCGTGGTCATTCGACCGAATTGCCCCGGAAGCGTGGGGGACGATTTCGCCAACACGGCACACACCAGTCGTGGCAATTTTTGTATGCACACTTATAACGGTAATTTTTATGGCGTTATTTGTGTTTACCGAGTTCTTTTCAACGATAGTCATCTTAATTGAAGCTGCGGTTTTGGCGTGGAGCATTGTGCTTGGCGCTGGGATTTTCTTTCCTTACCTGCGGCCGGAAATTTATGAAAAGTCCCCAATTGCAACCAAAACAGTATTAGGGTTGCCAATAATGACCGTGGCTTGCGCACTTGGTTGTGCGGCGGCCCAATTCTTTTTTTGGACATTGTGGTCAGATCCATCGGCTGCCGGGCATGACCCGCAGCAGCTTATGATTGTTTTTGGGGTTTTTGTGATCGGTTTGGTTTTCTACAATATTATGAAGCAGATACGAAAATCCCAAGGGGTTGATGTAACGCTTGCGTTTAAGGAGATCCCTATCGAATAAAAATCGAAATACGGAGTTTTTTTTTTGAGAACCCCGGAACCTGGCTGGTTCCGGGGTTCTTGCAAGTTGCGTTGAATGGTCTAGTAAACTATGCGAGAGGGCAATTGATGTCTGATGACAGTCAAGATATGAACTTGGAGTTTGTTGAAGAAGGGCTCCAGTTGGTTAGCAAAGCAGAACAGCTCGGAATTCAGTTAAGAATATTAGGGTCGATTGCCTACCGCATTCAATGTCCAAATAATCTAGAGCTATTTGATTCCATGGCCCGTGTTTTGACAGATGTAGATTTTGCCGGATTGAAAAGCCAAAATCAGGCGATACGTGAATTCTTTATGGGACAGGGGTATATCCCGGATGAAGGCGTTTATGTTGCTTCAGAGGGTGCCCGCCATATTTACCTGCATCCAAAAACAAATTTGAATATTGATGTGTTTACAGATGAGTTATACTTTTGCCATCGAATTCCGTTTATAGGCCGTCTTGATATTGATACGCCAACAATTTCGACAACGGACCTGTTGCTTGAAAAAATGCAGATTGTAGAAATAAATATCAAAGACTTTAAAGATACGCTTGTCTTGATGTTAGAGCATCCGTTGGGCAGCAAGGTTGAGGGCAATAAAACCATTGATATGGACTATATCTGTAACATAATGTCTAATGATTGGGGCTTCTACCACACTTTTACGACCAATCTGAAGAGGGTCCCGGAATACTTGAAGGAATTTCCTACTATTACAAAAAATCAAGGCGAGGTAATCCGATCGCGTGTTCAGGATCTCCTGGATACGATCGAGACGGAACCGAAGTCCATGAAGTGGAAGCTACGTAGTAAAATAGGTACACGAGCAATCTGGTATCAAGAGGTTGCCGAAAAATCAGCACAATTCTGATCTGTTGGTTTGGTGGCATGGTGGTATATGAATAAAAATCTAGACAAATTTTTGGCTCGACAGAAAAAGATTTTCCTTCATGGGATCGCGAGCACTTCGCTCAAAATTGCATATACGGACGTTGGCAAGGGAAGACCAATCATTCTGCTGCACGGTATACCCACCTGGTCATATTTATACCATGAGGTCATACCTTTGCTTGAGTCGCATGGAAGAATATTAGCTCCAGACTTTCTTGGCCATGGCTACTCAGATAAACGTGATATTTTTGATCGTTCGCTCCGTTCGCAAACAAAAATGATCTTGGAGTTCATGAATAAGCTGGAAATTGAGAAAGCTACAATTGTTGGGCACGATACAGGAGGCGGTGTTGCTTTAATTTTGGCAATTGAGCACCCAGAAAAAATCGATCAGCTTGTTTTGAGTAACATAGTTGCCTATGATTCGTGGCCAATAGATGATATGCTGAGCTTGGGAAATCCGTCATGGAAAGCCAAGCCCGCAGCTGAAGTGATTGGATTGTTAGAGGCTGGATTACCTGATGGGCTTTATAATAAAGATCGTCTGACTTCAGAGTTTAAGCGAAATATTTTTGCTCCATATAATTCAGAAGAAGGGAAGATTAGCTTAATTCGAAATGCTAGTTCCTTAAATACAAACCATACTACAATGTTGGCCGATCATCATTCTGAAATAAATTCACATACTCTGATATTGTGGGGTGTTCATGACCCGTGGCAGACTATTGCGGATGGTGAAAAATTAGCTCAAGAAATTCCGAGTGCGACTTTAGTTCGCCTTGAAAAAGCATCGCATTGGTTGCAGCAAGATTCTCCAAAGGAATTTGCTGGTGAAATAATAAAATTTCTAGCGTAAAATTTTTAATTTATGTGACTTTCTACTAATGAAGGAGATCCTTTTACTTTGCAACAGGCATATAAACCTCAAAACAACCCACCACGTGTTCTAATATTGGCGGCTAGCCCAAGGCGCGATGGAAATTCGTGGCGGCTAGCTGAAGGCTTTTTAGAAGGAGCTTTAGGGGCAGGCCATAATGCAGAGCTTATTTTTTTAAGCGATTATATGAAAGATTTTCTTCGTGACTGCCGCACCTGCCGTGACCGAGATTTTCGTTGTACCATAAAGGATGATTATAGGACTTTGTTTCTCGAAAAAGTACTTCCAGCCGATGCATTGGTGTTTTCTACGCCGATATGGTGGTATGGTATTTCTGGTATTCTAAAGACATTTTTTGATCGCATGTTTTGTTATGTTGCCTTCTCTGAACCAAACTCTAATCAATACGCGGAAAGACTCCAGTGGAAACGTGTAGCATTATTGCTTAGCGCTGAGGAAAGCAACTTTTCTGCTCGCCTTGCTATAGTTCATCAGATACAAGAAATGTCGCGGTATCTAAATCATACTTTTGTTGGTGTTATCACCGGAATTGGAAATCGCAGGGGTGATATTGGGGTTGACCCGTTGCATCCTGCAGATGAAGCTCGGAACTTAGCTGGTCGTTTATTTGATATCAACGCCACCGACTATAAGCTTGATAGTGAACGGCCGGCAAGTGTCTGGGAAGAAAATAAATTTTTTCCAGGCAGCTGGGGCTAGTCAAACTAACTGATATCCCTTATTTTCCGGATACTTTATTTTCAGTAAGTAGTTGGGGTGCACGTATAATTTTGTCAAAGAAACCCCAACTTTTTTATTAAATCAAGCAGAATAAAAGTAGGTAGCGAAGGTGCCTAATGATTCAAGCGAAAAGAAAAGAAAAAAAGTGGTAAATTAATGAGAACAGGAAACGAGCGGGATAAAGGGTCTGTAAGCATACAATGTGACAAACAGCTGAAAGAAATCGTGCAACTTTATGAATCAGGGAATGTGCAAGGTGCAATAAAACAAGCTCGGCAATCTCTACAATTAGAACCAGAAAACGGCCCAATTCTTTCATGCTTAGGGGCTATTTTTTTAGAATCTGGCGACCCTGAAAAGGCTCTTGAAATATTCTACAAGTGCTCAGAAAGTTTTCCAGAAGACGCTGATGTTTGGCTAAATCTTGGACTTGCATTGTGTCAGTCTTTGAAGCTTTCAGAGGCAAAACAGGCACTAGAAAAGTCAATCAAGCTAAATTCAAAAAACCCAATTGCGAGGTTAAATCTTGGTAAGGTTTTTTATGACGAAAGCAATTTTCCCCAGGCAGAAGAGCACTTTCATACTTCGCTGCAATTAGAGCCCGGAAATATTGAGGCACAGCGTCATCTGGCTAAGTGTTATGCTTATCAAGGGAAGCTTGTAAAGGCTCTAGAAGCTTTTAAGGTTGTTTTGAAGGTGGATCCTGACGATTTAGAAATGGTTGTAATGTGCGGGCGGACACATCGTCAGTTGGGGAATAGCAAGGATGCAAAAATATTGTTGTCAAAAGCACTGGAGCTGAATCCAAAACATGCACAGGCTTGGTTTAATTTAACGATGTTGAGAAACCGTAATATAACACAACTCCAAATAGAAAATATGAAAGCTGTTTTGCAGGATTCAAAAACCACTAATCAAGATAAAATACTAGTTGGGTTTGCGTTAGCCAGGGCATTGGATGATCAAGGCGAGTTTGATGCTGCTTTTTCCGTGCTCGAAAAAGCAAATGAACAAAAGAAAGCCACGCTTAATGTTAACACGGATAAATACGAGAAGTTGGCAGAGCGGATAATTGAAACGTATTCGTCTGATTACCTTTCAGAAATGACAGGCTTAGGGTTTAAGGGAGCAAAGCCAATTTTCGTTTTTGGCATGCCGAGATCGGGGAGTACGCTTGTTGAGCAAATTTTAGGAAGCCACAACCAAGTATTTGCTGTTGGGGAGAACCCTGTTTTGTCAGATTTGGCAAAAGAGTTTAAGGTCGAGACCCCCTTGGACAAAAAAATATATTATGAAATTGGAGCACGCTATTTTGAACGAACCGCAGATAATGACGGCACCACGGTTCGAACTGTTGACAAGAGTATGGCTAATTATTTTTACGTGGGACTTATTTCTTTAGCGTTTTCAGGCGCTAAAATGATAAACTGTGTGCGAAGCCCTTTGGATACTTGTTTATCATGCTACCAGCATTTGTTTCACAAAGGCCATGGACATGTATATGATCAAGTTGAACTTGGACGGTATTATAAATTGTACCGGAGGTTAATCGATTATTGGAATACTGTTTTACCAGGCAGTGTTTTGCATTTCTCGTATGAAAAGTTGATTAATAATCAAGAAAAAGAAACTCGCCGGCTGCTTCAATTTTGCAACCTCGATTGGGATCCCAGTTGCTTGGAATTTTATCGAACTGAAAGATGGGTTAGGACAGCTAGCTCCGATCAGGTGCGTCAGCCAATTTATGTTAGCTCAATTTCTAAGTGGAAAAATTACGAAGCGCATCTTGCCCCATTAATTAAGAGCTTAGGGCCCTATCGTGAATGGAATAATTAGTTGTGAATAGCTTTCAGAGCAGCCAAAGTTATTATAATTAGGTTGTTATCTTAATTGTTAAAGGCATAAAGTTTTAAAGCTGTTTTTAACATCAATATCCAATTTAGAGAAAAACATTTTCGACTGAAAGGGATAAAAAAACAACCATGCCTTTTGTAAAACATGAAAAGATATTTGGTTTTCCAACCGTTTCCCTCGCCCATACGCCAACACCAGTAGAGTATCTAAAAAATTTTTCTAATTGGCTAAATGGCCCTGATATATTTATTAAACGTGATGATTGTACAGGACTTGCTCTTGGTGGCAACAAAGCTCGACAGCTAGAGTTTTATATGGGTGACGCCTTGTCAAGGGATGCAGATACAATTGTAATAACTGGGGCGGTGCAATCTAACTTTGTTCGACAAGCAGCTGCTGCAGCTCGGAAAACAAATATGGGGATTCATATTCAGCTAGAACATCGAGTTAAAGCGGAAGACAAACTTTATATGCAGTCAGGTAATGTTCTCTTGAACAAATTGTTTGGAGCTAACATACATTTTTTTAAAGGTGGATCTGATGAAAGTGACGCAGATACGGGATTAGATTTAATAGCCGAAAAAGTCAGGGAGGAAGGAGGTAGCCCTTACGTGATACACCTTGGACTTAAGCATCTTCCATTAGGTGCGCTAGGGTATGTTCAGGCGGCACTCGAAATTATAAAGCAGTCTAATGAACTCAACATGCAATTTGATGCAATTTTCTTAGGATCAGGTAGCGCTGCCACTCACTCAGGCCTATTAACTGGTTTGCGTGCTAACAATTCGTTTGTCACTGTTTATGGAATTTGTGTCCGCCGATCGGCTGAGCAACAGATGCCCAGAGTTTTAAAAAGAGTTCGACAGGTTGAAAGTATGCTGAATATAAAAAAGACGGTTTTAAATGAAGAGGTTGTTCTTGACGATTCGTGGCTGGGGAAAGGGTATGGTTATGCAACCGAGGAATCAAATGAAGCATTAAAATATTTAGCTCAAACGGAGGGGATACTTCTGGACCCGGTTTATACTGCTAAGGTAATGGCGGGGCTTATCGGCCTTGTCCGCCAGGGTGCTTTTCATAAAGGGCAGAGGATTTTATTTTTGCATACAGGGGGAATTCCAGCTCTTTTTGGTTATACAGATGTTCTAGAAACAGTCGATTAGTAATTTCACTTTGTTGCAAGGTAAATGGAAAAGTAACATTGTTAATAACTATGGTGAATAATGAATAACCTAGCTCATGTGGCGCAGCAAATTAGTGTTTGGCAACGAAAGGGGTTGGAGGTTGGGTTGGCTACCGTTATTCGCACATGGGGCTCTGCGCCATGCCCTGTTGGTAGTATAATGGCGGTTAACGAAAAAGGAGGCTTTGCAGGGAATGTTTCAGGGGGGTGCGTTGAGACACAGGTTGTTTCTGAAACGTTAGAAATCATTAGAGAAGGGGGTTTCGATATACTGGACTATGGTGTATCGGAAGCGGTTGCAAATAAAGAAGGTTTAGCTTGTGGGGGTGAGATTGAGATTTTTGTTGAAAAATTAATGAAAGATTTAATTGGTATCTTTCCGAAAAAAACACCATACGTCAGGATAATAGACTTACAAAGTGGAGCTTGGTCGCTAATCCATGAACAGCGTGCAAACGGGGATCTTGTGCTTTCGGCCAATATGAAAGCATTAGCTTTAGCAGCAATTAAGTCGACCAAGAGCTTTAAAAAAACCATTAATTCTAGGCGTTATTTTTTTCAAACAACGAACCCGACCTGGAAGCTAGTCATTGTAGGCGCTGTTCGGATTGCTCAGGCTTTGATTCCGATGGCATTAGAAGTTGGCTTTAGAGTTATCATTGTTGATCCCCGGCCCTTGTTTATAAGTCATGAACGTTTTCCAGGCATAAAGATTATTTGTGATTGGCCCGACAAAGCATTTAAGGAAATAGAGTTAGACAAATCTACAGCAGTTGTGACATTAATTCATGATAATAAACCTGACGATATGGCGATTTCCCTGGCATTGAGCTCAGAGGCTTTTTATATAGGGGCACTTGGTAGCAAAAAGTCTCATAGTAGAAGAGTAACGAGGTTAAAAAATACTGGAGTTTCGGACAAGGATATCAAGCGAATCAAGGCACCTGTCGGAATTGATATAGGGGCACTGTCGCCAGAAGAAATAGCAGTTTCGATTCTTGCTGAGCTAATAGAATCAAAAAATTTTTGCTAGATAATTATTTTGAGAAACAAGGTGAGCGTCTGATTAGTTTTGTTATGAATTATAATAAGGGCATTGAAATAAGCAAAAAAGTTGACGCTATCTTGTTAGCGGCCGGTAGTTCGCACCGGATGCCCGGGGTCAACAAATTATTAGAAAACTTTAATGGCCAGCCCATAGTAAGGCTAGTAGCAGAAACGGTTTCTCTTTCCTTGGTTCAAAATTTAATAATTGTTACCGGTTATGAGGCATACAAAGTTCGACGGGCACTTGCTGGCTTGTCGGGGAATTTTATTTATAATTCACTTTATAAATATGGGCTATCTACATCACTGAGTGCTGGTATTCGTGCTGTAGCACCAAACTCTGCAGGGGCGTTGGTTGTCTTAGCGGACATGCCGAGAATTTCTGTAGAGATCATTAATACATTAATTAGGGAGTTTCATAAAAATAAAAATAAGTTGATACAGCGGCCGGTTTTTGATGGGAGGTCAGGAAATCCAGTTTTATGGCCGCGTAGTTGCTTCTTGGAATTGTCAACATTAACTGGAGATCAGGGGGGGCGAGTGCTTTTTGAAAAATTTGCTAACTTAATTAGTTTTGTGCAAGTAGATGAAAGCAGCATACATCAAGATATTGATACATTTGAGGACCTAAAAAAGTTAAGGTTATTTTGATAATTTAATTTTTAAGGTATGGAAAAATGAAATTAGAAAATAAGATTAGAATTCGCTCAAAACGAGAGGATGTTTTTTTTGCCTTAAATAACCTCAAGGTTATCCAAGCTTCTCTGCCTGGATGTGAGAAATTAGAAAAAATATCAGATGTTGAAATGAATGGATCTGTAGTTGCCAAAATTGGCCCAGTAAAAGCGAGATTTACGGGAACAGCATTTCTCTCTGAAATCAAGCCACCAGAAAGTTATGTTATTTCTGGGGAAGGGAAAGGCGGTCCGGCAGGGTTTGCAAAAGGAAAAGCTATTGTAAAGCTTTTAGAAGACGGCGATGACACACTATTATATTACTCCGTTAATATTGAAGTTGGGGGTAAATTAGCCCAATTAGGAAGTCGTTTGATTGAAGGGACGTCAAAAAGTCTGGCTGAACAATTTTTTGCAAATTTCGAAGAAAATATTGTTCAAGGGGGAAGGTCAATCGATCAAGGGCCTTTAAATTCTCAATCCCAGACCAATTCTGGGGTACACATTTTTCCGGGCCGCACAATAATTTGGGTCCTTCTTGGGGCAATCTTTATGGTGGGTGCTTTTTATCTATATTAAGAAAGCAGGGATACTTTTTTTAGCTACCAGAACGAAAACCTTAGGAGAGCATTATATTTGCCGTTAATTGCAGTACAGACGAAGCTGGTGTTAATTAGCTTCTAGCTGAGTATCAGAGGTACGGTGCTCATCCTTTAATTGTGCAACAGTGACTTTGTGCAAGTCAGGAGTTTAAGATGTCCGATGAACCAGAGAAAACAAAAAAAGAAGACGGGACAATTGAATGGCGGGTGAAAGGAGAATTACACCGTGAAGATGGTCCTGCTGTAGAAGTCACCGATGGCTCAAAGATATGGTTTTCAAATGGAAAGCAGCACCGTACTGACGGCCCTGCCGTTGAGCATTTTGACGGAACCAAGGAGTGGTGGGTTGCCGGGGCCCTACATCGCGAAAACGGCCCAGCAATCGTTGAATCAAACGGAACCAAAGAGTGGCATCAGAGGGGGATTTGCCATAGGGAGGATGGCCCAGCAGTTGTTCGTTATGACGGTAGTAAACAGTGGTGGGTGCATGGTGTGAGGCATCGCACTGAGGGGCCGGCCGTAATCGAAGAAAAGGAAATGAGCCAGTGGTGGTTAGATGGAGTTCTTCATCGGGAGGATGGTCCAGCCATTGAATATGAAGATGGAACAAAGGAATGGTATTTGCTAGGCATTCAGGTGACGGAAAAAATTGTAATGAATAACCCACAGAGAAGGAAATTCTTAAAAGAACAAAAAAAACTCAAGGATAATAAACTAGCTTTACAAACATAAATATTGTATGGTTGCAGTACAGCTCTCATGTGTTTAAATACGTGTTGCTGTAGGGTCATATTTAGAAAACAGGTGATTTATGAGCGAGCAAGAAAAAAGCCGTCCAAGTGTACCAGATGGGGAATCAAGTTTCCTTGTTACCCGCCAGAAGAAAGCTAATGAAAATGGCTATGTAGGTTATGAAACAATATGGGAGCCATTTCAGAAAACTACAGAATACCAAACTCCGAAGAAACCGTAACCGAGCTCTCAGGTAAAATCGGTATATCTTTTCCACTCAACCTAAGTTGATAAAACGCTAGATTAGAAAACTAGCGTGCTTAAATCTTTTTATCTATTTGTGTGATATTTAGCTCTTCCTCAACTATAGTGGAATAGTGCCAGTGAAGTTCATATCTGGCGTTTCTCCAACAATCCCGCCAGCTGCAACTTCATCATCAGTAGCATCCCGGACATTCAGAATTTCAAGTGTGAAAACAACTATCCGACCACAAAGAGGATTGTTCCCATCAACGGTCAGGGTTTTTTTGTTAAGTTGGGTAACAATGAAATTTCGGGTGGACCCATGTTCATTTTCCATGACGATAGTTTTACCAATTTCATGGTATTCTGATGGAACATTTTCGATAAAGTCAGTGAAAACAAGGCTCTCATCTCGAGGTCCATACAGTTGATTGCAATCAATCGGGACCTGAATAATATCGCCCTTCGACTTTCCCTTCAGCTTATCTAATACGGATGGTGCTAATATGTCATTAGCACCGTGCACGTAACCGAGAGGGTATTCTACGTTCACGAGCACATCACCGGTTTTGCGGTCTGTAACTTTATAGGAAAGTTCAACAAATTTATTGTCTTCGATGGTATCAGTCA
>MDTE01065711.1_pt1 | contig 11679 bp, 10 predicted proteins | sample 811231 | NCBI WGS metagenome assembly MDTE01 (sample SAMN05326651, study PRJNA326480) | marine metagenome | isolation source: seawater | place: Indian Ocean: Red Sea | collected 2010
AGAAAATAAAGAAAATAATTTTGAATTTATCAACAATAACTTTACTACTAATTATCATTTTTTTTCAATCCTTAAGATTTTTTTTGGTAAAAATTTTCTTAACTGTAATTTAGTCTCAAAATTTCAGAAAAATAAATCAATAATTGATAATATATATTATGGTGCAGCTAAGATTAAATCTTTCACTGAAGTGAATAGAAATTTAGATAGTAAAGATAAACAGCTTATTTTTTTTGACATTAATAAAAAAAAAATATCTTCAAATGAAATTATGAGTGAAATTATTCATAAACTTGAGAATAAAAAAGATGATTTATATTTTTTTTTGAGGGACTTTTTGCAAAATAAAGAAAATTATGAAAATTATCAACTTGAAAGATCTAGAAAGATTTTAAAATTAATAGGACTTAAAAATATGATGAATAATTGGTGTAATTCATTTATTACAAATGAAAAAATTTTGTTTTCTACGGAATCAGCAACTGAAACTCTGATATTTCTTAAAACTTCTTCAATTTCTAGAAAACTTAATATAATGTTAAAACCATCTAAATTTAAAATAATAAAATATTTTTTATGACAGATTTCTTCAGTGATTTTGTTCAGAAAAACAGGGAAAAATTATTTTTAAACGGTTTTATTAAAATTGATAAAGAAAAATTATTTAACATTGATAAGTATCTTAACTCAGTAAAAAGTTTGGATGAAAATATAGATAATTTTGAAATTCAAACTAAACAAAAAGGTACTTTCACACTTAAGCATAAATTACAAGAGATAAATAAAGAGCTTTTTTTAGATAATTTGTTTAAGAGTAATCTTTATAATATTTGCTGTAATGTAACAGGCCAAAAATTATATCTTACAAACTTCAAACATTATCTAACTAAAGGAATTACACCAGAATTAGGTTGGCACAGAGATACTTACTATAGAAATGAAAAATATCATGGGCTGATACCAACTGGTTACAAATTAGCTATTTATGTGTCTGATGTTCAAGAAGATGACGGTTGTACTGCTTTTGTGAAAGGAAGTCATAGAATAGATTTTAATAATAGATATTTTGATTTTTTCTTAACTCATTTTTCAAATAAAATTCATAAGGTAAAGTTAAAAAAAGGGGATGCAGTGCTTTTTAATGTTAATTTAATTCATAATAGACTTAAAGCAAAACAATATAACTCAACAAGATCTGTTACAATATTTGGATTTGGGTTATCAAAATTTTACCAGAAAAAATATTTCACAAGCTATAATCAACCAATTATCGATTATTTTAATAAAGAGCTGAATAAAGAAGATACATGGTAATTCTTGTTACAGGTTGTTCAGGATTTATTGGATATCATCTGACTAAATCAATTTTAAAAAAATACAAATCAACCACTATTATTGGTTTAGATAATATGAACTCATATTATGATAAAAATTTAAAATATAAACGTAAAAATATTTTGTTAAAATTGAAAAGTAAAAAATTTAAATTTTTCAAAATTGATTTAAACAATAAAGAAAAAATAAATCAATTATTTAAAAAATATAAATTTACAACTGTGTATCATTTAGCAGCTCAAGCTGGAGTAAGATATTCTATAAAATCACCAGAACAATATATTAATTCAAATATTTTGGGTTTTTATAATATATTAGAAAGTGCAAAAAAATTTAAAACAAAAAATTTATTTTTTGCTTCATCCAGCTCTGTTTATGGAAATAGAGTACAAAAGAATAAATTCGAAGAAAAATTTAATACAGACAAACCAGTTTCATTTTACGCGGCTACAAAAAAAACGAATGAAATTATGGCATATTGTTATAGCAATTTATATAATATAAAAATTATTGGTCTTCGATTTTTTACTGTTTATGGACCTCTAGGTAGACCAGACATGGCCTATTACAAATTTACTAAAAAAATTTTGAATAATGAAAAAATTGATTTGTACAACAAGGGAATTCACTCTCGTGATTTCACTTATATAGATGACGCAATAAATTCAATTTTACTGCTTAGAAAAAATCTTAAAAAGATTAAAACAAATTTCGAAATATTTAACATTGGAGCATCTAATCCAATTAAATTATCTAAGTTTATATCAATATTAGAAAAATATATTGGAAAAAAAGCAAAAAAAAAAAAAATTTCTTTTCAAAAAGGAGATGTTTTTAAAACAAGTGCATCAATAAGTAGGTTAAAAAAAATAACTGGATATAGACCTAAGATTGGAATTAATGAGGGAATAGAAAAATTTATAAGCTGGTATAGACATTATCATAAATGATAAAAGTATTAAAAAATATAAAAAATCTATTAATAGAAAAAAAATATCCCTTACTCAGTGTGAATGAATATCTTGCACTATTCAACGAAATTAAGGATGAGGTTTCAAAGGAAATTGATTTTATAGAGAAAGATTACGGATACAAAATAGAAAAAAAATGGATCGATGAATTAGCTTTACATACTCAAATAGTCAAAAAAAAAAGCAAGTTAAATTATCATCATGGCAGATTATTATATTCGGTATTGAGAAAATATATTGAGAATAACCCAAAAATTAAAATTTTTAATATCATAGAAACAGGTACTGCACGTGGATTTTCATCTTTATGTATGTCTAAAGCTTTAGAGGACTCAGAAAAAGTTGGTAGAATTTTTACAATCGATATAATTCCTCATAATAAAAAATTATATTGGAATTGCATTGATGATTGTGAGGGTAAAAAAACTAGAAACGAGCTATTAGAAAAATGGCGATATTATCTTGATAATATAGTCTTTATAACCGGTCAAAGCCAAGAAATATTAGATAGTTTTTATCTTAAGAGAATTAATTTTGCTTTTCTAGATGCGCAGCATAATTATGAAAATATAAAAAATGAATTTGATTTTGTTTCAGATAAACAATTAAAAGGTGATGTTATAATATTTGACGATGTAAACGTAAAAGAATTCCCTGAAATAGATAGATTTATTAATGAACTCAAAATTAAAAAAATTTATGATTGTAAGATTATAAATTCCTCCAACAAAAGAAGTTATTGTTACGCAAGAAAGTTTTAAATGAAGATATGTATTGATAACTACCCTTTTTTAGTTGATCCAAAAACTGGTCCTTATATCTTTTTGAGAAGATTATCGAATTGTATTAATATTAATTTTAAAGATATTTCAATTTCTTCAAGGTATAGTCCATTCTATGAGATTGGTATATTCTCAACCACAAATAAATCATTATATAAAAAACCCTATATCTTAAGACTTGATGGTCTATTTATTGATGCTTTAAATACAAAATATAATTCGAAACAAAGAAATAAAGAGATACTTGAGTCTGCAAAACTAAGCTCTGGTTTAATTTTCGTAAGTGAATATTGTAAAAATATTTACGAAAAATTATTTGGAAAGTTAAGTTTACCTTTTCAAATTATAAACAATGGCGTTCCTTTGGAGCAATTTGAAAAAAAAGATCAAAATTTAAGAAAAAAATTAAATATAGATGATAATCAGTTTGTGATTATTTCTTCAGCATCTTGGAGAAGACATAAAAGATTAGAGGAAACATTAAAATTTTTTAAAATTTTAAAAAAAGAACTAAACAATTTAGTTTTAATTATTCTTGGTAAAATTGATGAAAAGGTGGAAATTATTAAGGATAAAGATATAATTTATGCTGGACAGGTGAAAGATAAAGATCTTTCAAAATGGTATAATACTGCCAATCTTTACTTACATCTTGCATGGATAGAGCCAAATTCTAATAGTCAAGCCGAAGCGATTGCATCAAACTTACCATCTTTGTGTGCTAATAATGGTGGTAACCATGAACTGGTTACTAAGGCTGATGGTGGGATAGTAAGTCAATGTGATAGTTTTGTTGAATATGGTTTGATTGATTACTACAATCCTCCAGAGCCTAATTATGAAATTCTAAAAAAAGACTTTTTTAATATTTTTAATAATTACAATTTTTTTCAAAACAAAATTATTAAAAAAAATATAGATATTAGAAATAGTTCTAAAGATTATATTAAATTTTGTAATAAGATTTTTCTTAAAAATGCCTAAAAAGGTTTCCATCATTATGTCTGTTTACAATTCTGAGAAAACTATAGAGAAGACAATATTTAGTGTATTAAATCAATCTTTTAAATCATACGAATTTATAATTGTTAATGATGGTTCTAAAGATAATACAAAAAAAATTTTAGAAAAATATAAAAATATAAACAAAATCAAAATCTATAATTTTAAAAAAAATATGGGATTAGCTGCAAGATTAAATTTCGCTATGAATAAAGCACAATATAGTTATATTGTAAGAATTGATGATGAAGACATTATGAGTGAGAATAGAATAAAATTTCAAGTCAATGAATTCAATAATAATAAAGATTTAGATGTAGTCGGTGGGTCAGCTATTTATTTTAATAAAAAATATAAAAAATATGTTTATCCGATTCAGTCAGATACTAAAATTAAAGAAAAAATTTTTTATTTAAATCCAATTATACATTCTTCAGTTATGTTTAAAAAGAGATCAATAAAAAAAATTGGGGGGTACAATAAAAAATTTTTAAGATGTCAAGATTATGAGCTTTGGTTAAGAGGAAGAAAATTTTTAAAATTTAAAAATCTTAAGGAAGTTTTAGTAAAAAGAAATGTTTCAAATTTTAAGTATGAATTTAAGAATATTTTCTATTTATTGAAAGCAAGACTAGAACACTCAGAGAATTTAAGTCAAATTACAACTTCTATGTTCATACTTATAAAAGACTTTACAATATTTATATTATTGAAGTTGGGCCTAAAAAAAATTATATGAAAATAGTAATAATAGGTAAAAGAAGTTTTTTATCAAAACAATTAAAATCTTCTATTAAAAATTCTATCATTTTGTCTTCTAATTTTTTAAAAAATAAAAAATTAGTAAAAAAACATATTATAGATAACAACATTTTTATTATAAATTCTTTTTATCCGCTATTTAAGATTTTAAGTAATAAGACTAATAACGTGTCAATGACAAGGCAATCTATTGGTTTTATTTTAAAATTTTTAAAAGCTATTAAAAATAAAAAAGATATAAAGATTATTTATTCAAGCACATGTGCAGTCAAAAATTTTGAGACTGACCAATTTGACTCAAGATCAGTTTATACTTCCCAAAAAGTTTTATGTGAACAAGTTTTAAAAGAGTATTGTGACAAATATAAAATTAATCTTGTTGTTACAAGATTGTTTAACTTGTTTGGCGGGCATGATAGAGCTTCTATAATTTTTAAGATATTATCAGCTACTCAAAAATCTCCAATTATCATAAATAATGGCGGAAATTCTAAAAGAGATTTTATTCATGTTAAAGACGTTGCTCTGATCTATAAAAAATTAATTAAATCAAATTTTTCCGGTTATATTGATGTTGGAACAGGAAAGTCTGTTGCAATTAAAAAATTGATAAATTTAAAAAACAAAAAATTTTTTTTAAACAAAAATAAAATATTTGAAAAAAAAACTTCAGTAGCCAATGTAAATCTTCTAAAGAAAGTGGTGGATATTAAAAAATTTATCAAGGTAGAGGAATTTGTTAAGAAAAGAATTAAATAAATTAAAATTTATAATTTAAAATATCACTATACAATTTTTTATTAGAAAATTTATTTTTTATTGTATAGATAGCTTCCCTTTGAATTTTTTCTAATTTTTTATGATTTAATTTTTGGATTTTATTAAGTATTCTCAAGAGACTTTTCTTGTTTAGATCTATTAGAAAACCATTAAATCCATTTTTTATTATCATGGGTATATCACCTACTTTGGAACAAATGCATATTTTACCCATCGACATAGACTCTAATAAAGATATTGGGCAACCTTCAGTTTTTGAAGGTAATAGAAAAATATCATTTGATCTAATAACATTAGTTATTGTCTTCTGTTTTTTAAAACCAACTAACTTTATATTATTTAATTTCTTATCAGTTATAAGCTTTTCAATCGACTGATATAATTTTAATTGTGTATTAATTTTCGCTCCAATTATTATATAATTAAATTGTTTTTTATAATTAGATAAACAGTCCACAGCAAAGTAGTGATTTTTAACTTTATTGATATTGCCTAAACTGAAAATATTCAATTTTTTTTTATCAATTTTTTTAATTTTGATTTTAGATTTAATTTTTATATACGGAGGAAAATATATATAATCTTTAATATTTAAATTGATACAAATTTGTTTTGAAATTGATAAAACTGTAAATTTAAAAAAAAAATTATTAAATTTGAATAAAATTTTAGTAAAAAAATTTGGTTCTTCAAGTAAATACCAATAAGTTTTTTTTCCTAATATTGAACCAGCGATTATAGGAGCAATGTTAAGTATACTATTTGAGATAAAAACACATTTTTTATATCTAAATAAATAGATAATTTGAATAGTATTAATTATTATTTCTAGTGGATATAAAATTTTATTAAAAGATCTCAAATTTATTAAGTTGATTTTACCAAATTTTGATTTTCCAATAGTTACGTTAGTTATTTTTGTATTTTTTATACTTCTAAATATTCTAAAAATATTAATATGTGGACCTCCTATCCTGTTATCAAAAAAAAAATTAATTATCATTCTTAACTAATAAGATGTTTTCCAAAATTAATGCATCCATCCCTGTTCTTAAAAAACAATCAATAGCTTGTGATGGATTCTCCACTATTGGTTCATTTTCGTTAAATGAGGTATTTAATAATAAAGGAATATTTGATCTTTTGTAAAACTGTTTGATAAGTTTATATAATTTTGGATTTTGATTTATATCAATAGTTTGCACCCTACCAGTGCCATCCACATGCGTTACCGACGGAATTTCTATTCTTTTATCAGGTAAAATAGTTTCAACAAAAGACATGAATGGATTTAATGAGTCTGTACGAAACCAATTTTTTTTTTCTTCAATTAAAATAACTGGTGCAAATGGACGAAAATTTTCTCTTCTTTTGATTTTACTGTTAATAATTTCTTTCATATTTTTATCAGCAGGATTTGCCAAAATTGCTCTATTGCCTAGTGATCTTGGACCATATTCCATTTTACCTGAAAACCATCCTATTATCTTTGAGTTGATTAATAGTTCTACAACTTTTTGATTGAGTTCTAACTCAGTGGAAAAGTAAATCTTTTTAAATTTATTACTTTCAAATTTGCTCAATATTAAATCTATTTCTTTTGGTGAATAATTTGTTCCTATATAGGGATTTCTGATATTTTTGAAACTGGAGTATTTTTTAAAATTTGATAGATAAAATAGTCCAGCTCCTATACCTCCTCCTGAGTCACCAGCACTATAGGGAACGAATATATTTTTAAAAATTTTTTTTTCTAAAATTTTCCCATTGAATAAAGAATTTAATGCACAACCACCTGATAAAACTAAATTTGATGAGAAATTACTTTTTGCTAAATTTTCTAATATGAAATTTAATTTTTTTTCAAAGACTAGTTGAAGTGAGGATGCAATATCTGAAACATACTGAAAATTATTTTTAATACTTAATTTTTCAACATCAAATAAATGACAAGTTTTTTTATTTAGTATTGCATTTTGCCTTGGTATTCCATCAAAATTATAAACGAAATTTCTTCTTTGGTGATTAAAAAGATTTAAATTAAGTTCAATTGAATTACCTTTATTGAAAAAATTGTCGTTAATTAAATCATAATATTTAGGTTTTCCATAACTAGAAAGACCCATAACTTTGTATTCGTCACCATAATTTTCAAATCCTAAAAATTGAGTGAAACCCTCGTAGAAAATTCCGAGTGAATTAGGGTAATAAATTTTATCTATAACATTAATTTTTCCATTTTCACATTTTGCAATGACTAAACTACAAAAATCACCAAAACCATCTACAGATAAAGCAAATGCTTTCTTAAAACCCGATGGGTAATATGCTGATGAAATATGTGAAAGGTGGTGGTCAATATATTTAATTTTAAATTTATAATTAAATTTTCTTTCTAATGTTTGTCTGAGTTTTATTTTTTTTGATAATCTACTGAAAATTTCTAATTTTTTTTTTCCTAAAATATAATTTTTAAATCCATAGATACTTTTTTCTTTTATATTGGAGAAAGGATTTGTATTAATAGCAACATCAATTTCATTGATGTTATTATTTTTTATATAACTTAAAGATTTTTCAATAGATTTTTCAGGGAATCCAGCCCAGTGTTTTATACGGTTTAAACGTTCCTCTTCGATCCCAAATACTAGTTCATTATCAATGAAAATTGAACAACTTGAATCAGCATGATTAGAATTGATTCCTAATGTTATATTCATTTTTTAATTTCTTATATACTCAATTTTTTAAAATCTATATACTAAATAATACAATCTTTTTGATTCACATTAATATGAACAAATTAAAGTTATTAAATTTAAAAAAAATCAATTTATTTTATTTTTTAATTTATCTATTTCCAATATCTTTTATTTTAGGAACTGGTGTTTTAAATATAAATTCTTTTTTAATAGCAATCTTTGCTATTTATTATGTTTTTAATGAAAGAAATTTTATTGTAAAATATAAAAGTTTTTTTAAATTTTTTTTTATATTTTTTTTTCTCATAATACTAAATTGTTTGTTTTCTTATGATATATATGCGTCCTCACTATTTGGTATTAACATTTTAAAATTTTTTTTTACGTCAGTTGGATTATTATTTTTCTTTGAAGATAAGAAAGAGAATATAGAAAAATTTTCTTTTTTTTTAATATTTTTAAGCTTATTTGTTTGTGCAGATACTTTTTTTCAGTATTTTTTTGGAAAAGATATTTTTGGTTATGAAATAAATTATTCTCATGGATATAGGCTTTCTGGTCCCTTTAATAATGAATATGTAGTTGGTAGTTTTCTTTCAAAAATTGTTTTTTTATCATTAATAAAATTGAATTCAATTCAAAAAAAATATTATCTATTATTTTTTCTAATTTTTGTTGATTTAACAATATTAATTTCAAACGAAAGAGCAGCAACTATAATGATGCTAATTTGTACTTTTTTATTTTTTTCTTTTTCAAAAATATATTATCCTAGAGAAAAAATTTTAATAATTGTATTGATATTTTCTATAATATTTAGCGTATTTAAATTTAATAATAAAATAAGAGAACATTTTATTAATAATACGTTAAATCAATTTCAAATTAGTAAATTTAAAGATTTTAGAGATAATAAATTTTTTGATAGTCAGTGGGGCGCACATTATTTAACAGCAATTGAAGTCTTTAAGGATAATCCAATTTTTGGAACTGGCTTGAAAACATTCAGAAAGGTATGTGGAGATCCAAAATATGAAAATATCGACTCAAAAAGTTATAAAAATAGATGTTCGACTCATCCGCACAACTTCTACCTGGAATTTTTATCTGAAGGTGGCATTTTTTTATTTTCTTATTTTCTTATTATAAATTTACTAATTTGTTACAACTTTTTAAAATTATTATTCATGAAAAAATATTTGGGTATTAACCATAGTTTACCAATCTTTTTACTGTATTTTATTTTATTTAATCCTATCCAGACTACTGGAGCAATTTTTTCATCTTGGAATGGAGCTTTTTACTGGCTTGCGATTTCGTTCATAATTTATCAATTCAGATTAATGTCACCAAAATAATGAACTACTTTTTAAGTTATAATCATGGACTTGAAATTTTTGATTATCCGTTTAATATTTTTATATCTTTAACGTTTTTAATTTCTTTTACATTTTTCAGTTTGAAAAATTATAAATTTTTATTTCAAGGTATTTCTAAAAGTTATTTATTGTTAGTTCCCTTTGCTTTTTTCTCAATTTTTATATCAATTGTTTTTAGTTTTTTACTTATAAATTTCTATTTAGCCAAATATTTTATTATATTTGTATATTTTTTTATTTTTGCATATACGATAATCTATTTAAAAGAGTTAAAAATATATTTAAAATACTTTTTCAAAAAAGTATTTCAAATTAAAAGTGCTAATTTAAACGACAAATTAATTTTACTTTTTCTTTGTATTTATTTCATAATTTCTTTGTTACCAATTACTGATGCAGACTCTTTAAATTATCATTATGGTTTTGCATCTATTTTACTAAGATATAAAAATCTAGACTTTTTAAAAGATGTAGAAATTATTGATTTTAATTTTTTTTTTGTTGGTTTTGGTGAGATCATAAATTTTATTGGTCTCATTCTTTGTTTGGATAACTTTGGATCACAAGTTAATTTCACAGTATTAATTTTGATTTATTTTTTTATATTACAACATTATAGGAAGAAGAATAATTCATATATTTTCCTATCAATAATTGCCTCACCTTTGTTAATGTCATTACTCTCATCTCAAAAAACTTACCTTCTACCAGTTGCTCTTCTTTCAATATTATTTTTGAAAATTTATAAAAGGCAAGTTAGCAAAAGTGAAATTTTTTTATTTCTAATAATAATTTTTTTTACTGTTGGTTCTAAAATAAATTTAATTCCTTTCGCTCTTTTATGTGGTTTGATTTTGATGTATTTTTGCTACAAAACAAAAAATCTTAATTATTTTTTTAAATATCTATTTTTTTCCTTTATAATAATTTTGTCTCCTTATATTTATAAGAATATATTTTTTCATCACGATTTAATACCTCCATTTTTATTAGAAATTACAAATAATAATTCAATTCAAACTTCTGAGTTTTTAAAATGGATAAGATCGTACGATGTAAAATTATCTTTACATAACTTTTTTATGTTGCCTTTAATAATGATTATACCTCACATTGTTGATAATGGAAAAGTTGTATTTTCATATACCCAAATTTCAAAGATTTATGGTATTCAATTCTATAATTTTTTATTTTTAAAAAAATTAGATAAATATTATTTGTTTCTTGTTTTTTCAATTTTTACCATTGTTTTATTGACAATGAATATTAGCACAAGATGGTTTCTTTTACTTTTTTTACTCATACAGTTTTTATCATTAGAATTTAAGCAAACAAAAAGTTCATTTTTCAGATTTATAGTAATTATGCAATCAATTTTTGTTGCTTTAATACTAATTTCTTTTATTTTTTTTTCTTTTAACAAGTTTGTAGAAGGAGGCAAAGAAAGTTTTTACAGTAACCTCTCATATGGTTATTCATTTGCCCAAAAAATTAATAAACTTAGAAACAAGTATGGTTTGAAAGAAAAAGAATATATTCTACATAGGCATAGATCTCATTTTTGGACAAATAATCATGATTATAGTCTAAATTATGGAAATGATTATAATCAACTAGTCGAAATTAAGGATAATAAGATAATCTTAAATAAAATGATAAAAAATAAAGTTAAAGAAAAAAATATAAAAATAATCGTTTTGAATGGAAGATTGGAAAATATAATTAACAGTTTTATTAAAAGAGAGTGTGATATAAAAATTGGTCAAATATTTGATAATAGACCAGCTAGAAATATTTTTAATTCTGGTAAAAAAGAATATACTTATATTTATTTTTCAAAAGGAAATCTTATTAATTGTATATTAGAATAATTTATGAGCAAAAATAACATTTCAGTTAGTATAATCATCCCGTGCTTCAATGAAGTAAAAACTATTAAAAAAGTCATATACAATATACTTGAAAT
>MDTE01161837.1_pt1 | contig 11679 bp, 8 predicted proteins | sample 811231 | NCBI WGS metagenome assembly MDTE01 (sample SAMN05326651, study PRJNA326480) | marine metagenome | isolation source: seawater | place: Indian Ocean: Red Sea | collected 2010
AATTCTAGCTGTCCTACTGGAACATGTTTCTGATGAGCAAATGCACTCTTTTAAAGCTGACGAAAGAAACGCTTCTATCACAATGAATAAAGGGTTATGGAAATATAGTCGTCACCCAAATTATTTAGGAGAGATTTTATTTTGGTTTGGTTTATTTGGCTTCTCTTTATCTCAGTCTTTTGAGAATTTTTGGCTTATTATTTGTCCTTTATCTATGTTGGCTATGTTTATTTTTGCATCCATACCAATGATGGATAATAGAAGCTTAGAAAGAAGACCAGACTACGAGGAGTATATGAAAAAAACTCCTGCATTAATTCCATCTTTATTTAAGTAAATGTTTGATCAAATAATTATATTAGGTCTTTTAATCCTAATGGTTGGACTTTTTATCTGGGGCAGATGGCGTTACGATGCTGTTTCCTTAGGGGTTTTATCTGTTTTTGTTTTACTTGGATATATTAAGCCTGAAGACGCATTTAAAGGATTCTCACACCCAGCAGTAATTACTGTTGCTTTAGTACTTTTGATAAGTAAGGGGTTAGAAAGATCTGGCTTTATTTCTGTTATAGGCAGGAAATTACAAAGTTATGCCAATACTGAAATTCAATTTATGATTTCAATAACTTTTTTTGCAGCAATTCTTTCATCTTTCATGAATAACATTGGCGCTATGGCAATGCTTTTACCAATCACTCTTGGTATTTGTCAAAAGATGAACTGGAACCCTTCTAAATTTTTAATTCCTTTATCTTTTGCGTCTATTTTAGGAGGGATGAATACAAAAATTGGCACTCCACCAAATATAATCATTTCTGAGTTTAGAAATGATTATGTTGAAGAGGACTTTGGTTTTTTTGATTTTTCTCTTGCAGGTGTTCCGGTCAGCTTTTTGGGTATATTATTTATTGTTTTTATTGGCTGGCGATTAATAAAACTTAGACCAATAAGTTCAGAAAACAATCCTTTGATAGAGCTTGAGGATTACCTTGTTGAAATGGTAATTACTAAAAATAGCAAGCTTATAGAGAAACGAGCATTAGATTTTCGTCAGGAATTGGATACTGATACAGCATTGATGGGTCAAATTGATGAAAATGGAAAGAAAATAGAAATACATGGAAATCAAAAACTGTATGAAGGCCAAGTTTTAATTTTAAAAATAAACCCTGATTTAGTCGCGGATGTTCAGCAAGAATTTGGTTTAGACATTGATTCCGAAAATGATCTCACCTCGATAGAGGATTTAGGCGGCATTGAAGCAATTATTATTCCTAAATCAAGATTGATTGGAAGAAAATATCAATACTTCAAGAGACTCATCGGTAGAGAATTATCTTTGTTAGGATTATGGCGAAGAGGTCTTAAATTTAGATTTAGATTATCAAATGAGATTTTTAAAGTAGGGGATGTTTTGTTAATTGCTAATAGAGGCGAAAAAAGTAATATTTCTGAGAAACTTGAGTTAGCAGGATTGATGCCTTTATGGCAAAGAGAGTTCGATGTTGCAAGAGATCCGTCTAAAATATTTATTGCATTTGGATTATTCACAATTTGTTTATTATTGGTGATTTTCGATTATGTCCCTATCGTGGTTTCTTTTCTAATTTGTGTAATTGGATTCGTAAGTTCAAAGTTATTAACTGGCGAGGGTGTTTACAGGCATATAGATTGGCCAGTAGTCATTTTGTTGGCAGCAATGATTCCAATTGGAAATACTTTAATTTCATATGGCATTACTGAGTCTGTTTCTTCCTATTTAGCAGACTTATCTACATCTGTAGATTATGTTTGGCTAATAGTTTTGATAATGATTATCACAATGTTTCTTTCAGATATAATTAATAATGCAGCAACTGCCGTGATCATGGCTCCTTTAGCTGTATCTCTCGCAGATAAAATAAATCAACCAATTGAACCTTTTTTAATGTCAGTAGCTATTGGGGCAAGTTGTGCATTCCTTTCACCTATAGGACATCAATGCAATACCCTAGTTATGGCTCCTGGAAACTATAAATTTGGTGATTACTGGAAAGTAGGACTTCCCTTAGAAATTCTTATAATCCTAATAAGTGTTCCCGCAATAATGTTTTATTGGGGTTAATTTTTAAGATAAGTTTTTCTTAGTTGCGTTTTTTTGAACGCTTTCAATACCTTTGTTTAAAGAATTCTCAGATTTATAACCTTGACTAGTAGCAATTATCTTATTATTCCCCGCGATTACATTAAAGAAAAACTTTCCTGCTTTGTTTTTTAGAACTTTAAAAGATTTTTTCTTTTTGGCATTCAATATTAGAGATTTTGCTCCCTTAGTACATGCACTTTTTGTAGTGTAAGACTGACTGGCGCATATAATTTCACCATTTTTTGCTTTTAATCTAAATCTAAATTTTCCAGATTTGTCTTTGTATATTTCAAACAATTTTTTCTCCCATACTTTACATATTTAAATTTCACTCTATTTAAATTTTCTAATAGAATCAATCCCCAATATGAAACTTTTTAAAAAGCATTTCAATAATTTCATGGGATATTTAATTATTTTAAATGTTATCCATCAGATATTCATATCTGGATATTCTTTGTCTAACAATCTATTAATTTTATCTGAATACTTCATTTTATTTTCTTTTGGTATTTTTATGATTGAGGCACTATATAGAATTTTTAATGAGAGAAAAATTTCAACCTTACTTCTTATAGATATTATCGTTATTTTTAATTATCTATTAATTAGTATCATAGATTTAAGAATCTTTAGAATTTTTAGAGCTTATTCAATTTTCAGTCAATTAAGAGTTTTACTCCCAACAAATACTTTATTAAAGACAATATGGAAGCAAAGACTTTCTATTTTGGGAACACAAATTGTTGTCTTTTCTTTACTCTTAATTTTTTCGGTAATTATTCATTTTCTGGAAAAAGACCTTCAGCCAGAGGAGTTTGGAAATATATTAGATTCAATGTGGTATGGGATAGCCACTCTTACTACTGTAGGTTATGGCGATGTCACTCCTATCTCTAATTTAGGAAAACTCATTTCCAGTTTTGCAATGTTTTTAGGCATTGCTATGTTTGCATTGCCCGCAGCAATTCTAGCTTCGGCTTATTATGAAGATATTCAAAAAAGAAATTTTTTAGTTTCACTAGAAGCTATTACAGAAATAAATTTATTTTCTAATCTTCCAATTGGTGCAATAACTAAAATAAATTCAAAACTTGAACCACTGGTTTTACGAGCTAAACATATTATTTTTAAAAAAGGTAGTATTGCAGATGCTTTATATATTATTGAATTCGGGAGTGTTCAAGTTGAAATAGATTCTCCAGTTGTTTTGGGGTCTGGCGATTATTTTGGAGAAACTGGTCTTATAAGCCAATCTGAAAGAAATGCTACTATTTCAGTTCTAGAAGAAGTAAAGCTACTGAAACTTTCTAAAGAGTCGTTAGATGAATTGATAGAAGAGTATCCAACTTTATTCGAAGATTTAAAACTAAGTGCTGCTAAAAGGACCGGTTAATTTAAGATTCAATTTCGTGACTAGATTCAACATAAACAGATCTAGACGGAAAGGCAAAGTCTGAGCCATTTTCTCTTACAATTTCCATAACCTTATGAACTAATTTTTGCTTAAGGTCAGTGTAATGGGAATAATCTCGTTCGGATGAATAACATAAAATCTCAACATCAATCGAGCTTGCTCCAAACTCAACTGCTTTTGCAAAAGAATCTTGTCCAGGATTAATAGCAAATCCTTCCTTTTCATTATTTATGTATTCACCAATTTGATCGCAAATAGATTTTAATTGCTCTACTGACGTTGAGTATAGAAGATTAATCTGCCACTTAATTCTTCTAAATCTAAGTTCCCCATGATTAGTTACGTTTACATCTGACAAATCTTTATTAGGAATTATCATAGGCGAAGTATTAAAAAGTCTGATCATGGTTGATCTAAACCCAATGGTTTCAACGATACCATGTAATTTACCATCAACTTCTATTCTATCTCCGGGCTGGAACCTATTTTCAGCAATAATAAGAATTCCTGAAATAAGATTTTTAAATAAATCCTGAGCTCCTAAAGCAACGGCAACTGAAAAAAGACCTAATCCAGCAATAATAGGACCTATTTCAACTCCAAATATATCTAAAATGATAGCAATGGCTAAAATCCATATTAGAACCCTTGTGAATCTTTCTAACCACATGGATAAAGCTGCAGTTACCCAAGACTTTATGGCAAGAAGTTCGAAGATTGGACCTATTGCTTTAGTAAGGACGCTAAATATTGTGTAAGCAATTAAGGCTTTTACCGTATTAGTTAAAAAAACATCTGCAATTCCCGACAAAGGTAATAACTCTATAATTAAATAAAGTCCCAAAGCTAGGGGAACATTACCAATTGGCCTTTCAAGAGTTTCAAGAAGAATATCATCAGCCTCTGTTTCTGTTTCTTTAGCTAAATTTTCTAAAAATTTAAAAACCCTGGAAACAATCAAAGCTCTCAATACTAAGGAGAAAACTATGATCAATATAGAAATAACAACATTTCCAATAGAAATTCCTAGGAAATCTTGATTCCAAACATCTAAAATTAAATTAAAAAAGCCATCCATAAGTACTAATTAAAATTATATGAAAATACAGTAGCAAATCCTTCTTCTTTTTTAACTGCACTTGAAGGGGGTTTTGAATCATAAAATGTATTATATTGAAGAGAAATTTTAAAATTTTCATTAACATTAAAATCAAATTGACCAATTAATGTTGCTTTGTAATCTTCAAAAGAATTTAATGCAGGTTGAATAAAAGCTGAAAAATCAAATACTATGTTTTCTTCTATTAAAAATTCACTATGAAAATAAGATGAAATCCTGAGGGTGTTATCTGAAATTCCGGATAAGTCTTCTTCGTCTTCACCCATTAATCCAACACCTGTCTTAAAGTTATTTTCTAAATTAAATCTTGCGCCTAGACCAATTAGCTCTCTTTTATTAAATTTTCTAAAAGGATTTTTTGAATATTGTATGAATGTTTCCAAACTGGGATCGTTATCAAATAGAAAATTTAGTCTAATGTGACCTAATGTTGCTGAGTCATAATTTCTTTTGTTAATTTGCTTTTGTGATCTTTTTACTAGAAAGAACGTTTCTAAATCATCGATGTTGTAATCCAAAGAAGATTGAATAGAAAAACTATCTCTGTTTCTATTTCCCCTAGAGAAGCTTAGAGATCCTGAAACGTTAGCAAAAAAACCTTTCTCACCATCTCTCCTTAGATCTTCAACATTTACTATAGCTTCTGAATACATAATAGAAGGAATTAATAAGAAAAAGAGCAAATAAAATTTACTTGGTCTCTGCAATAAATACTCCAGACCAATCTTTTGGCAAAGGTTTTTTTGATAATTCATCAATCCTGTCTAAAAATAGCGTGTAGTATAATGTAAATTCGGGCTTAGAAAACCTATATTTATCTATGTGTTCAATAGCTTTATTCCAATTTTGATTTCTATAGTTGACTAAAAAATTTTTATGATCGTTAAGAAAAGCTTCTTGTTCATTAATTGTTTCTTTTTTATCAAATACTGTGTATATGTTTACAGGCTCTGACTTTCCTTTTACTGCTATTGAATCGAGTTCGCATATTAAATATTTTTCTTTTGAAAGATTTTTTATTGATTCTTCTCCAAGAATAATTTGCATTCCATAATTACCTGATTGACCTTCTAAACGAGAAGCTAAATTTACTGCATCCCCAAGCACAGTGTAGTCAAATCGTTTATCTGAACCCATATTACCTACAATACATTCACCTGTATTTATACCAATTCCAACTGATAATTTTTCTTCATCAGATCTATTTAAATCTTCGTTTAATTTTTCTAAAGCTTTACTCATAGCGAAGGCTGCATTTATTGATTTTTCTCTATGATTTAGATCTTCTGTTGGAGCATTCCAAAATGCCATGATGCAATCGCCCATGTATTTATCAATAGTTCCCTGGTTGTTTAAAATTTCATTCGAGAGAACAGTCAATAAATTATTTATCAAATCTGTTAATGCTTCCGGATCATCTTTGTATTTTTCTGAGATTGATGTAAAACCTCTTATATCTGAGAAAAGAAAAGTCATTTCTTTTCTTTCTCCTCCAAGTTTAAGAGACTCACTTGAATTAGCTAATTTTTCAACCATTACAGGTGACATATATTGAGAAAAAGCATTTCTTACTTTGCTTCTTTCCAATTCTGTAAAAAGAAAATTAAAGAAAGTAATAACTAAATAACAGATAAGACAAATTACTAGAGGAGATATTGGGTCTACTAAATAACTATGATTTTCAAAAATATAAAAACTACCTAAAATTGAAATGGCATTTCCCAGAATAAATACAATAAGCCCTCCTATTGGGCCCAAAAATTGTATAAATAATGTAACTAATAGAGCGAGTATTACTCCAGTGATAATTTCTAAACCAAAAATCCAATCAGGTCTTTTGAGAAATTGTCCAGATAATATTTGATCAGTTAAATTTGCAATTATATTCACTCCAGGAACATTACTTTCCAGAGGTGTCGACCTTAAATCAAACAAACCTGGAGCACTTGTACCAACAATTAGTATTTTCCCTTCGAAGTAATCTCTGTCATATTTAGAGCTAAATATTTCCCAAATTGGTATAGTTTTTATTGGTTTTTTGGCATAGTGAATCCATGCAGATCCATCGTTAGTTGTAGGAATTATTAAATTTCCTAACTTTATATGATTTATTCCTGTTTCTTCTCCAAAAGCAGTTTCTCCGGAAGCATTTGATGATTTAATTTGGTAAGTAGTTGCTCCAATCGCTACCCTTAAAACTTCCAAAGATAAAGAAGGCACCAAAGATCCGTTTATGTTTTCAAAAAGAGGGAGCCTTCTAATAATTGAATCATTGTTTCCAATGCTCATACTTCCAATTCCTTTAGCAGAATTATCTAAACTTTCTAAATTTGTTTGGATTCCTGAATATTTTTGTAAAAACTTCCTTGGGTCATCTCCTTGTTCTATTAAGCCAAATTTCATATTGAAGGAATTATTGAATGATTTACTTGGGATAGCACCTAAAATTACTGTCCCATGATTTTTAATTGAATTTGCAAAAATATCATCGTTATCAGGAACTTGATCAAGGATATTTACGAAAGATGGATTATCCTTGTATTGTTTTTTTAATTCTTTTGAACCAGTTCTATCTAATTCAGCAAAAACAATATCAAAACCCAAAGCAGCAGAGAGGTAGGTTTTATCAACCAATTTAGCAAGTATACTTCTCGGCCAAGGCCATTGCCCTAATTCTTTTAATGATCTTTCATCTATATCAAGAACTAATACTTGACCAGAGGAAATTGATTCTCTTGGAGAAATATTCTGAAATAAATCAAAGGAAGAATTTCTGAGACTAGAAAAGACATTTAATGGATCAAAAATTGGAACAAAACTTACAAAGAGTGAAAAAGGTATCAAAAGATATTTACCAATTTTTGAAAAATTCATGTTAATTGAGTTATTAATTATTGCCCAACGATGATCTTATTTTTAATATAATTCTCCAAATATTTTTTTTATGAAAAATTTCCATTCTTTATTAAAAATATTAAACATAATCTTGTGCTTTGTTTTAAGTATAAATCTTTTCGCTCAAAATGTTCCACCATCAATAACAGATCCTGAAGAATTAAGACAAACTCAAATTGAAAGGCAAAAGGTTTTTGATTCGATAATTGAAGATCCAACTAATTTACAAAATTTATTTAATTACGCAAACCTATCAATCCTAGTGGGAGATTTAGAGGCAGCAATTGGTGTTTTTGAGCAAATGCTTATCTATAAGCCTGATTTACCGAGAATAAAGCTCGAACTTGGTGTTTTGTATTTTCGATTAGGAGCTTTTGCGTCTGCAAAACAATATCTGGATGATGTAGAAAATTACAATCCTCCCAAAGAAGTAAAAGAAAAAGTTAAGACGTTTCTTGAACAAATAGAAAATGAGACTAAGTTATTCAAAACTCAATCCGTTCTTTCTTTGGGCATGGGTATTTCGAGTAATGCAAATGCAGGCCTTGATACCGACGTCGTGACTGTAGTGGGTGATTTGGGTGCAATAGATCTAAATATTTCTAATAAACCAAAATCAGATTTGTACTATACATCAGCTTTTTCCTCTCAAATCACACAAGATTTAAGACATCCAAGAGGAGATACAATTAATTATGTGGTTTCACTATCTAGACAAGTCTACAGAGACTTTTCTAATTTTGATTCATCTACAGGCGTTTTTTCAATGAATAGAAAATTCAATATGCTTGACAATGATAAACTTGGGCTTACTAACCAAACTTTTACCCCTTCATTAACTGCGTTTAAGGTTTTATTACAAGGATCAGAACTTCTAAGATCTCATCGAGCTGAAATTGATTGGAAAGCAACTCTTAGAGATTCAGGAACATTTGGCTTAAATGTTTATTTAGATGAAAGAGATTTCATAGGTTCTCAAAATAAAACAGGTGATTTTTTGGGAGTTGGTTTAAGCAGAAGTATAGTTTTCCCAAAGAGTGGAGTGTTTTTAAGTTACAAAACCAATTTTGAGCATTTTTATGCAACTTCTCCAATCGAAACCTATATTAAAAGGACCTTTGATATAAGTACTCGAAAGGCATTAAATTCTACAACTTTTGCATCAACAAACATTGGCTATTCATATAAGGATTACGAAGAAAAAGATCCTTTTCTAGGACTAAGATCTGACAAGGGAATAAATCTGAGAGTGGGTTTAACTAAAATCATTGACTTATGTTGGAATGCTGATGTTGGAGTTTCTTTTTCTACAAATAAAAGTACTATTGGACTCTTTGCTCGTTCAAATGAAGGAATTTCAGTGAAGTTTAATTATCTATGTACAGAATAAAATGAAAAATGAATTTATATTAAGAGTTCAATGTCCAGATAAATATGGAATAGTTGCTAAGGTCTCATCTACTTTAAATAAAGCTAATCTCTTTATTTTAGACTCAGCTCATTATGGAGACCCTGAAAAAAAAATTTTTTTTATGCGAGCAAAACTTATCTATTCAAAGAAAAACTTGAATTTAAACGATTTTTCTAATTTTTTTGAAAAAGAGTGTAAGTCTCTTAAAATGGAATGGTCTATTAAAGAGGCAGACTACCAGCCAAATACCGCAATTTTTGTTTCTAAATATGGTCATTGTTTACAAGATTTAATGTATAGAGTCGATTCAGGAATATTACCTATGAATGTATCTTGTATTATTTCTAATCATAGAGATCACGAAAAAATTTCTAACTGGCATGATATTCCTTTTTTCTATGTTCCTGTTTCTAGAAACAACAAACTCAGAGCTGAGAAAGAAACGAGAAAGATTTTAAAAGATTTTGATATAGACCTTTTAATTCTTGCAAGATATATGCAAATTCTTTCAAATAAAATGTGTAAAGACTTCTATGGAAAAATAATCAATATTCACCACTCGTTCTTACCTAGTTTTAAAGGCGCCAAGCCTTATCATCAGGCCTATGAAAAAGGGGTAAAAATTTTAGGTGCAACAGCACATTATGTTTCTTCAGATCTAGATGAAGGCCCAATTATCGAACAGAGTGTTGAGAGGGTGGATCATGCAAAATCACCCAAAGACTTAGAGCTCATCGGAAGAGATTTAGAATCAATCACATTAGCAAAAGCCGTAAAGTATCATATTGAACAACGAATATTTATTAATAATCAAAAAACTGTAATTTTTAACTAGCTTTTAATAAATTTTCTACTTTCCATCTAATTAATTTTTTATGATTTTCCGTAGCCTCATCGCTAGATGGCGAAAAAGTGTAAGCTTTTATTTTCTCTAAAGAGGCAAAACTCGCTGATATTGAAGGAGCATCAAAATTTCCACTTTTAAAAATTAATATTAATCTCTTAAGATAATAGTTTTGAAGATTTTGATCTATACCGTTTAATTTACGTGATTTATTTTCGTTAAAGATAGATGATGTTAAATCCTTGAATAATTCGTCAGGCAAGTATTTATTTCCATACAGAGATGTATCGGTGAGTCTTTTTAGAACTTTAGAGTTTGTAAAATGTTTTAATACTTTTTTTTGTCCTTTTAAGATCATGTTATGAATTTTTGGATCTTCGGTTTTTCCAAAAAAATCAAAACTCCTTCTTTCTCGCTGCATCTTATTTGCAATATTAGAGGGAAGATAAAATTTATCACTATCAAAATAATATTTAGAGAGAACTTTTATTGATTCTTTTTGAATTCCGTATGGCACAACTTCATATGGGGTCTGGTCTCCATCCGACATTAAACCTCGGTTTACGTAAACACCTCCTACTTGTCTTGAAATTATTTCTGCAGAAGTGTGAATTTGTCTTAATAAAATCCTATATCCCTGATAAATACTTTCCCAACTATTTGATTTTGATTTTAAAGTATTATAAAGATTTGGTATTAAATTCTGAGACAATATAATCCTATCTTTGGCATATCCAACTGGATCATTTGTCATATCTCCTGTGTTTATTCTTGGATCAATTCCTTTTCCAGGAGATCTCATATCATCTCCATCATTTCCAAATAAATATTCAATAGAAGAATGTTTATCCAACATATTATTTAAATCTTTTTTTGAAAGTTTTGGAGTGTATCCATATTTAATGGCTAAAACATCATATTTACCTGGTTTTATGTCGGCATATTGTCCTTGTTCAACTCCAAGAGGAGCTATATTTAGAGCATGGTAGTCCATCACAGAAGAACTTAAACCTTCCTTGTAAGTAATTTCAGGATTATGCACATCGGAATTATTATGAAGAGTTGATGCAGCAAAATTATGATTAAGACCCAAGGTATGACCAACTTCATGCAATATTAGCTGATATAAGTCCTCCTCATATAATCTGCTTATTTCATCTTCATTTAAATCTAAAGCTTCTGTGGCTAATTTTCCAAATATTCTATTTTCTTGTTTTAATAGAGAGTTATGACAGAAATCATTGTTGAGTTTTTCCTGATTTTCAAAAATTTCAGAATATCTCACTCTATTTGTTAGATAAATCCATTCAAGCATAATATCTGCTCCTAGAATTTCTCCAGTTCTTGGATTTGTAAAACTAGGACCATATCCACCAAAAGGTGGATTGGGAGATGAAGTCCATCTAAGAACGTTATACCTTATATCTCCAGCAGACCAATCAGCATCATCTGGTTGAATTTTTACTTCAATTGCATCAATGAAGCCTGCCTCTTCAAAGGCAAGATTCCATGCTAAAACTGCATTTGTTATTATTGGTCTAAGTTCGTAAGGGGTAGTGTTTTCAATCCAGAATGTAATGGGCTTGGTTGGGACGGATTTTTCTTTATCTTTATCTTTTTTTTCAAGATGCCATTTATTTATTAAATCTTCATAAGGTGTAATATCTGTTGAAGATAAGTTAGTTTTTCGTTCAGAAAAGAAACCGATTCTTTGGTCCTCTAATCGGGATTCAAAATTATTTTCAGGATAATTGATAAAGCTATATCTGAGGGATATTGAATTATTTCTGGAATCTTGATTTTCAATTGGCTTATTAGAAGCATTTGAAAATACAAAATTAATTTCAAAGTCAGTATTTTCAGGATA
>MDTE01023844.1_pt1 | contig 11678 bp, 6 predicted proteins | sample 811231 | NCBI WGS metagenome assembly MDTE01 (sample SAMN05326651, study PRJNA326480) | marine metagenome | isolation source: seawater | place: Indian Ocean: Red Sea | collected 2010
AGGACCACTACCACCACCTTCCATCTTCATTGTCCCATCACCTTTCTTAGATGCTGTCTGAATCCCGAAGCTAGCTAAAACCCCGGTAAAAACCGAAGCTATAAATGTCGGATCTATTTTCTGTTGTTCCAGTCCTGGAACTGTCACATAGTTCAAAGTCAGTATTCCACCCGACCACACCAACACGCCAATTCTGACCATTGTTGAGATGATCGCTGCTTGTTCTTCAGCGTCTGGAATTATAGCATCTTTTGCTTTTGCAAGCAATCCCTTTTTTTCTTCTTTGGGTTCTTCTGCTACAACTTCTTCTTTAATTTCTTCAGCCATCAATGTAAGAGTAACTAGCTCCTATTTATCCCAAGCAAAACTTAAAGTGACCCTTGGCTCTATAACTATAGGATCATGATAAACACCAGCAGGAATAAACATACCATCTCCAGGTGCTAAACAATATTCATCACCTTCTATATCATACATTGTACTACCAATAGATTGAATCAACAAAACATCTATGTCATCATTATGTTTTCCATATGTAGGAGCTGAAAAACCTAATGAAGTATAGACATGCAAATTTCTTATACCTTCTTTCTTTTCAACCTTATTAAATACCTCTCCTATACTATTAGGATAAAAATCATTCATCAATACAAATGTAGGAGCAGGAGATCTCATTAAAGATTCTGCCATATTTAATATTTTAAATGACCCATCTTCAAATTCCTCAGACATCTTAGATATTACATCACCCCATTCAACATTACAATCTGTAAACTGTTGAGGTAAGTATTCAAATTTTGTTCTGTGAGGACAACATAATTTATTTGGCATCAAGAAATCCTTGTTTAATCATTTTCTGCAATTCAGCAGTACTACCTGTGAATATTGCATTGTTAGTAACATTGTTAGTAGTCTTATTTTTAGTCTCATCAATCTCCTTAACTTTCTTCTGGAGATCCATTAGTTTGTCTGCAATATCAGCAGTTGATTTTAAAACCTGACCTGCTACTTCAAATGCTCTAGGAGATCCAGACTCACCAGCAACCTCCATAATACCATTTAAAGTTTCTTGACCCTTTTCTATTAAGGAATATAACTGAGCACGAGAATATTCATAGTCTTTATCTACTTCAGCCTTATGATCTTTTTGTACTGGAACATCTTTATGTGCATTAAACTTTTGAACATAAGAATGCTCAGAAGTTGTATTTAATGCATCATCAATTGGTTTGGACATTTTCCGATCCTCCAATATAGTCTATATCAGCATGAAGATTTTCAGATGCACCAACATGGAAAGGATTGTTTCTTGATGTAGCAATTCTATACATCTTTTCATGCATGGTTATATTATCTGCTACCTCTTCTTCAGGTCTAGGTGGGTTATAAGCATCATCACAATCAGAAGATCCATACATATCGAATCTATCATTAGTTGCTATTGGCATATCATCAAGGGGGTTGTGTCCATATTCTGTATATGGTATATATTTCCAATTGGGATCAAACCAAGGATCGTAAGGAACTTTATCTGGTGCAGCGTAGGTCATACATCCTCCTGTCTAGTTGGGCTATACTTCTTGGAATCGCCAAACATAGTAGTTGTTTCGCTAAATCCAAAGTCATCCTCAGGTCCAGCAGAAACAGGATCTGGGGTAACAGTATACCTCATCTCACGCTTAGCTGCCTGAGTATCAGTATTTGCATAGTAATCAACTTGAACTTTCTTAATGAGACCGTCTGTAGTATCAGCAACAGGACCAAAGAGGTAGGTCTTAGCAGTAAACTGGAAGGTATACATTAGTACCCTCCTAGTTGAAAAATCTCCTTCATATTCATCACTAAAAGAAATATTATCTAATACAATAGGAATATCTCTTTTTTCTCCAATAGAATCTACTAGATCTATTGTAACATTAAATGCTGGTTGAAAGAAAGGAAGTATCTGTTCTACAATTTGCAATGCATCATCATTCAATTTAGTCATTGAATTTAATTCAAAATTAATATTATAAGGTACTGGTAAATATACTTTTTTTACTTTAGTATTTGATGGATCTCTATTATCAACTGCCTTAAATGTTCTTGTTATACTAGACTTTCTACCAGGATCATATGACAGTCCAGTCATTTCAAATGACAGTCTAGGTAGAGTAATAGCAGTTGCTTTTGACAACTCTTCCTGCTGTTCAAGTTTAGCTAAGAATTTTTGTTTTGGTCCATATATTAATGGAACTTTAGTTTCACTAAGAGTGCCACCTTGCCTATCATCATGTCTAATATTAATATCATTAAACAGTGTACCAAAGGCAATAATGGTCTTTCTTAAAATTTCATGGTAGAAATAAGTACCTAACATTATACATCTCCAAAGGGATTAGATTCAGTAAAATCGAGAAGCTTATCCGCTTCTACTTCAAATTCATCATTCATAAAGTATTCATCACCTGCAGCTTGATCACTCAAGTCATCATTATAAGAGAAGACTTGATATCTAGCAGATGATGCAGTTCCAGTAATGTACTCACCAGATCTGAAATCACCAGTATTTATGGACACTTCTAACTGTCTAGTAGTTGCATTCCAACTCTTAACATATGCTTCAGTACCAGAATCAGATCCAACTACCCTTTCATTTATGTGATATGTTCCAATACCTGTACTCAATGGAGCACTGATAGAAACTGTAGGAGTTGCTTCATAACCTTCACCAGCATCTGTTAAGTATATTCTAAACATATTAGATCCAGACAGAGTTGCAACAGCAGTTGCTTGTACCTGACCTGCCTTAGCACCAACCATAGCACCAGTACCAACAAATGTACCAGGATTAGCAGAACCAATACCACCAAAGGAAGTACCAATACCAACACTGCTAGTACCAATAGAAGTTACAATAGCACCGCCAATAAGAGTTACTTGTCCAGCACCACTAACAAAATTAATAGTATGACCTATAGCAATATTTGCCATAGTATTAATTCCAGTAATCTCCATTGTTCCTGCAGTAGCAACACCAGTAAACTGATATTGTTTATCAACAAACTGAGGGTGTTGAATAGTAACTATAGGAGGAGAAACATAGTTAGAACCTGGTTGCTGAATTCTAATAGAACAGATACCACTATTTGTTAATGTAGCAGTTGCAGCAGCACCTACACCTGGAGTACCAAATCCAATAGTAGGTGGTTCCTGATAAGCAAAACCTGGATTAGTTATAGCAAGATAATCTATAGCAGCAAGATTTCCTTTGGTAGTAGTAATTGCTACAACAGCACCAAGAGATGTTGATACACCAGCAGGAGATGGTGAAACCGTAATATTGGGTACAGATGTATATCCAGAACCATCATCATTTAGTGTAACCATTCTCATTGCACCAGATAGTGCAAAAGTATCTACAGATGCTTTAGCAGTAGATCCTATACCAGCAAGAGTAACTGTGGTAATAAACCCTTCTTCACTTAATCTCTCATCAATACCAGCAACATTTGTATCGATGATATCGTCTTGAATCTGATATAGCTCACATTGTAATTCATAAGTATAATTCTTACCTAACTGAAAGAAAGGACTCTCATGTTCTACATGCTTAATCTCAAATAACCTTTCTCCATATGGGAACCATATTAAATCACCTTCCTTAGGTCTAGTACCAAAATCTATATCTCCATCTAATGCACCAGTTAAGTTTGTAGAATTAAATTGGAAAGGTGCAATAAAATCTTCGTATCTTTCTCTAGATATTGTTAAAGTAATTTCATTCTGTAGGTTAATACCAAACTTAGTCATCACATCACTACCTTTAGCATACCCCTCATAGTTGTTTAGGTACGCTTCAATAAGATAATTATCATTGAATTTTGATGATTGAACTTCTCCCAATACATCATCTGTAACAATTTGTTTTCTAGGGATGTAATAAACATCCATCCCAAACATCTGAAGATGTTCATCCACTAAAGACTGTACCAGTCTTTGCTCATCAGGTGAACCGTGTTGAAAGAAGGGTGATACAGGTGTCATTAACCTATCATGTCAAGGACTGGAATTTCGTAAGTAGATAGCATTTTTTCTTCTATCTCTCTTAACTCTAGGTCAGCATCTTCATAGATCTGACGACCATTAAGTTCTATACCTCCAGGAAGTTTAACTCCTTGGAATTTAATGAGGTTCTGACCCCACTGCTTTTTAATCTTTGATGTCAAATATCTCTTTAAGAAAGAATCATTATAGACACCACTGTAGTTGGAAGGATCCATTATTCTATAACACTCAATTAATACCCAATGACCAACAGTTGTGGAAGCCCAATCAATATCCATATAAAGTCTATTGTTTCTCTTATTATATCTAATTTGAGTAGATGTAGTTAACAAGAAATTAATATCTTCTAGATATGTTTTAGTCATAGAATAATTTAGTAGACCATCATATCCCAAATTAAAAGCAATATCATTTAAGAATAATTGATACTTCAAATTAAACATACCATTACTAAGACCACTACTATCAAACTGCATAACTCTTTCAATTCCTAATATAGAATCTGGAACTGTAAGATAACTTTCATTTTCTTCAAATACACCAGATGCAGTAGATGTACTAGCAATACCTACACTAAATCCACCACCTCTTGCTCTACCCTTCTCCTTGTCTTCTTCAGTAAGTTGATACTTAAGCAATACCTTTTCGACACCATCAAAATGTCTCTCATAAAAATATTGTAAAGAGTCATCCATTAAGTCATCAATTTGCTCATCAGCAACATTAATCTCCAAGATTGGAGCACCTAATTGTCTTAGACAGTAATCAGCTAGTGTTGCTCTACTATTCGGTTTTGCCATTAGAAGAATCCTCCATCGATGGAGTCAGTCCATTGTGGGACTCCAGAAGCGTTTGTGGTCATTACATAGTTAGAAGTAGTTAGGAATCCAACTGTGCTTGCGGTACTCACCAATCTACCATCATCTTCAAAGTAACCCATACCATTTGGACCACTGTATCCAATACCAGTGCTTCCACCCTGATCTGAGCGATAATATAATCCTTGTTTAAATGTAGCATATCCTACGACATGTACATTATCTTGAATAGTGACTTGTCCTGCAGCAGAATCTAAAACTAATTCCCCACTATTGGTTTCAATTCTAGTAGAAGAACTACCAGCACCAATCTTAATGTCAGAAACTGTAGTAACACCAGTAATAACAACTTCATTAAATGTACTGATTCCAGTAATCTTAATGTTTCTACCATTAACCTCATCATATACAACATCACCAATAACATTCAAGTTACCAGCGACATATATGTCGTCTTGGAATGTTGCTATACCAACGAAAGTAGAGAAACCAGCGAAGGTCATCTCAGTAGCAATACCAGTCTGTATTCTGGCATTTGTTATTGCAAAGTCAGTTGCTAAACCAGCAGTGATCTTAGCATCAAGGATATCTGCATCAGCAAGATCAACAGCATTGGCAGTTACTACACCAGCAGTTGCTGTGATAGAAGAACCAATTGCAACTTCTCCCTTATAGACACCGTTATCTTTGAAGGTAACGATACCAAGCATCTCTGAACCAGATGCTCTAGCAATGAATCTGTCACCACTACCAGAAGCTGCTGAATCAGCATACATCAACTTAATTGTCTTATTATCGACAGTTAAGAAGTCACTGCTACCAGCAGCAGTTTGTACACTAAAGTAATCACTTCTTATTTGAAGTCTTGCATATGTTGCATTACCATTTGCATGAGAGAAGATTGTATGACCTCTGTTAGCAAATGCATCAGTATCAACATGTTCAACAGTTAAATCGTCATCTGAACCAATTCTTACCTTAACATTGTCTGGAAGATCTGTATGACTATTAAGACCAACAGGAGCATTAATTGTTAATGATCCATCACCAACAGTTTGACCAACTGTAAACGCTGTAGCAAGACCTGTAGCGATCTTAGCATCAACTACATCTAGGTTATTAACATCTGCACTACTGCTGACTGTTACAACGCCTGTAGCATTGATTCTCTCGAATCTAGCAGTGTCTAGAACATCTAACCTATCTCTAACAGTAGCAGTTCCGATACCAATTTTCTGATTGGCATCGATACGCATTGCCTCTTCATTGTCAGTAGAGAGGCGAATAGTACCATCAGTACCACTATCAGTTAAAGCAATAGATGTATCACCCTTCTGGAAAGAATCCAGTTGAATGGTTGTAGCAGTTAGAATACCTAAAACATGAACATCACCAGTAATGTTGACATCACCAGCACCAGAAGGATCAATATTAATATCACCTGTAGTAGATTCAATATTATTACCAGCAATTTGGATATTACCAAATGTACCACTGGTAGGTGTTATTTGGCTACTATTACCAGAAGAATCTGAAACAGTTAAATTGGATAATGCTTGAAGACTGGTTACCTGTTGCGAGAATGCAACTGTACCATTTTCTTGGTCAACATAGAATGCTTCACCAACACGGAAGTCTCCTTTCTGATCAATACTAACGAATGATACATCACCGTTATTGGTTTGAGTAACTTCGTTTGCTTGTATTGCTGTATTAGGATCGTTACTAATATCACCACCAGAACCAACATGGTTAAAGTTAAGTGCAAAACACCTTAGAGTAACACCATCACCATCAGCAACAACACCCTTTTGACCATACTCAACTGCACAACCAACCGAACGCATGTCAGCACCAAACTGACTGTAATCAGCAAGGATAATCTTAGTAGCAGTTCCTACTCCACTGTTAGGTTGAGTTATTCTGATATCCTGAGTAACTATCGTGTCATCAGTAGCAGTTGAAACACCATTAGTTCCGTTAAAGTCAACTAGTAATGAAGTATTCTTATTACCAGCAGCCTCAGCACTATAACCATAAGTATATGCACCATCTGGTAGTGCATGAGATCCTTTCTGGACAAATACATCATCAATCCAACCTGTAACTGCGTTAGCAGCACCGTCAAAATCAGCACCAATTACAATAGGTTTCTGTGTACCTAGATCAGTAGAATATGATGTTGCTTCAGCTCTCTTAGCACCATTAGAATATGCTATTAATTTTGTACCTCTCTTGGCAACAGCGATATGATGCCATGCACCAGTTGTAATACCTGCACTAGCAGCAGATAATGCTGTTGTATGTCCAACACGAACATCGTATTCATTACCTCTGAAGGCAATACTTAAACCACTTGTATCTGTTCCTGACTCTCTAAAGTCAATAGCAGTAGCACTAGTTAATCCAGTACTATTCCTATAAACCCAGAAACCAACAGCAAATTCTCCTGTACCAAATCCAAACTCATCATCACTTGATGCACTAACAGAATCGTTAGTACCATCTAATTTAAGTGATGCAGTACCAAACTTCTTAACACTAGTATCTAACTGAGCATCACCATTGAAAGTAAGTGTCTTAGCAGTTCTTGCTTGTAGTAATTCAAATCCAAGCTGCTTACCAGTTACATCAAGATATGTACCATCGTAGTTAGATACAACAGCAGTACCTAATCCAGTAACACCATCAGTGTCATAGTAAGTGATTGTATCACCAATACCAAGTGCTGATGTTGTAGTAATACCAGTTAGTCTTAATCTTGTCTTACCAGCAGATGAAAGACCGACTGTACCAGATTCACCTTTAATACCTGTAGAAGCAAAGTATGTGAAACAGTTAAGGAACTCAATACGAGCACCGTTGGTCATCACTAGACCTGGGGCATTAGGTACAATGAAGGTTGCTTCATTGAATAACATTCCTGCTTCAATGGAGCTTGATTGAACCTGAGAACCATCAATATAAGCACCACCACCAGATATGTAAGAAGATGGAGGTGAGTCAGCAGAACCATAACCATATGGATCAGCAGTAGTTGTATTAGTACCTTTGTTGTATACAGTTACACGCTGAACATAAGGAGATCTGGCAGTAATTGCAATACCAGGTGCATACTTAAATGCATATCCTTGATTACCTGCGGTATCAAAGAACATGTCAGCGATAGTTAAGTCTTCAATAACTGTTCTATCATTCAGTAAGAAGCAGTCTTTTTGCTTCGTAGCACTTGTTGGAACAATCTTAGTAGCACGAAGACCATTACCCTTAACAGTTAATCCATCAGGAACATATAATGGGAATGTCTCTTCATAAACACCACCACCGATGTTCAATGTTTCATTAACACCTCTGATTATAGGAGCAACATTAACATTGATTGTAAATGATGTTGTACTATTAACTGTAACAGCCGTTGTTACACCAGCAATAGGGTCAGTGCCAGAACGAGGATAAGTCTTACTTGCAGTATTACCATCCATCGTACAGGTGAATGATAATGAATTATTACCAAGGGTGATAGTATCACCTGTTGTCATACCATGAGCACCAGCAAATGATAGAGTTAATTCTCCAGTATGCTCATTGTAAGTTGCTCCATTAGGAGACTTCTGGTTACCTGATTCAGCACCACTTTGGACATTAACTGCGTTTGTAGCAGTACCACCGTTATAGGTATGGGCATACCTATTAGAAATTCTTGATAGAGCGTATCTAATTGTTTTAAAAGGTCTATCCTTAGTGCGACCACGAGAAGCATCGTAAGCATCAAGACCATGAGTATCAACATACCATACATCATCAGCAGGGTTGATAGTAGCAATACCAATCTGAGCAGGTTCTTTCCATGAAAGAGTGTTATCAGCATTAGTACTCAACATATGCTGAGTGTTAATACCAACAACTCCTGTGGAGTCATATAGAGAGGTTACATAACCAGAACCAATCTTAAGATTTACAATATCTCCTTGATTAACATCGATAACACCTGTAAAGGTTGCTGCAGTAGCTACAACAACATCAGTAACTGCCAATCCAGTCAAGGATAAACTATCAGCACTTAAGTTGGAAACATGTGCAGTTGTAATAGTAGCGTAAGTACCAACCAGTGAAGTTACAACACCAGCAGTGACCTTAGCATTTACTATATCACCTTCGGTTGCATCAATCGTAGTGATTGTAGCAGCAGTACCAACTATGTCAGTTATAATACCTGAAGTAATCTTAACATCTTTCAGATCAGCAGTCTCAGTATCAAATACTGTTATAGTTGCATAAGTACCAACCTGAGAAGTAATAATACCTGAGGTGATCTTAACATCGTTTAGATCAGCAGTCTCGGTATCAAAAGTTGTAATAGTCGCATAAGTACCAACTATTGATGTAATAACACCAGCAGTGATCTTAGCGTTAACGATATCACCTTCTGTGCTATCGATAGTTGTAATGGTTGCTGCAGTACCAACAACATCAGTAACAGCAATTCCAGTAAAGCTTAGATTATCAGCACTCAGAGTTGTTATGTGTGCTGTAGTGAATGTTGCATAAGTACCGACTGTAGAATCAACACTTAGGTCATCAACATAAGCAACACCGTCAATATGGATATCTTTCCATTGTTGAGTAGCACTACCAATATCATAAGTATCGTCATCGTCAGGGATAAAGTTAGAATCAATGTCTGCATTGAATACAACATTATCTGTTATAGAATCACCAAGACCGATTGTACCTCCATTGAAGGTTACATTACCAGTAAAGGTAGTTGCACCACCAACTCTAAGGTCAGCAGTAATATTAACATCAGTAAATGTAGCAGCAACACCGATAATATCAGTTATGATACCAACAGTAATCTTAGCAAATTCAATATCACCATTTTCAGAATCAATAGTTGTAATAGTTGCTGCTGTACCAACAATATCAGTAATGATACCAGAAGTTACCTTAACATCTTTAAGGTCAGCAGTTTCTGTATCAAATACAGTTATAGTTGCATAAGTGCCAACTTGAGATGTAATAATACCAGCAGTAATCTTAACATCTTGTAAGTCTGCAGTTTCAGTATCAAATACTGTTATGGTTGCATAAGTACCAACCTGTGATGTAATGATACCAGCAGTAATCTTTGCTTGTTCAATATCTGTGTTGATAAAATCAACATTAGTAATAGTAGCAGCAGTACCAACTATATCGGTAATGATACCAGTAGTAATCTTAACACTCTGAAGATCTGCTATCTCTGTGTCAAATGTGGTTATAGTTGCAGCAGTACCAACAATATCAGTAATGATACCAGCAGTGATCTGAACATCTCTAAGATCTGCTGTCTCAGTATCAAATACTGTTATTGTCGCATAAGTACCAACTTGAGATGTAATGATACCAGAAGTAATCTTAACATCGTTTAGATCTGCTGTCTCAGTATCAAATACAGTTATTGTTGAATAAGTACCAACATAAGATGTTTGAACACCAGCAGTAACATATATTTCTTCTATACCAAGACTATTAACATCTATTTGAGGAATGGTAGCAACACCAGTAATGTTGACATCACCATCCACATCGAGGAGTGCTGTTGGTGTGGTGGTCCCGATTCCAACCCAACCGTCCTTATTACCAGATACCCACTTAACATCACCTGAACCAATTATTAACTGATCGTCTTGATCTGGATATCTAACATCTTGTCCTTTACCAATGATAACATTATTATTACCAGTATTATGAGTACCAGCAGAATTACCAATAGCTACATTATCACTACCCATTACATTGTAAAGGGCAAATGCACCAATAGCAATGTTATTGCTTTGGTTAGTGGATATACCAGCACCCCATAGTGCTTCTCTACCTATACCAATATTCTGCTCATGATCTTCCTTACCACTATTTGTTGTAATACCTGATCTTACAACTAAGAATCCATAAGTATCTGTTAATCCAACAGTACCAGTGGATAAGTAGATAGCATCGTTATTATCAGTTAATAACGCAAAGTTATCCTGTCCCTTAACTGTAAACTGTTGACCAATTATCTTTGCTAGATAAGCATTAGTACAAGTACCAATGTTAAATGATAGGTTACCAGTAACAGCATTGTTAATGGTTCCAAGATCACCAAGATTAGCAATAGCAATTGCCCAGTCACCACCCTGTATGTTGGAGAAATTATCTGTAGTACCATATACTCTGTAAGCATATGGATCATTGCTTAATTGACTACCATCAGAGAATGAAATAGTACTAGCATCACCAGTCTCACCATAAGTGAGAACAGACTGAGAACCTAAATCTTGTCCAACCTTGTCACCAATATAGATGTTATGTGAACCTTCTGCTTCTTGTCCTGCAAAATTACCAAAGAATATATTAGACTCTGCTTTAGTTACACCACCCTTTTGGAAGGCACTTTGACCAATAGCAATGTTTCTCTTAGTTTGAGTTCCTAAACCAGCCTGATTACCAGCCCAGTTACCAATAAACATACCCTGACGATCTGTACCGTCAGTCTCTAATTTACCTGCTTCTCTACCAATTCTTATTAATTGCGTTCTGAAATCATAGTTGTTCTCAATCGTTGAGATACCACTAATAGTTAAGTTCTTAGTCGTTGTAGCATGACTTACATTAACCTGTTCAAACTGTGCAGATGTGGCATTCCAATCATTAAATGTACCACCAACACCAGCAATAGCACTAATTAAACCTACTCTGTTTTGTAGATTGGGAGTATCAAATACTCCAGTGACATTAAGAGTTGGTGCAGTTGCAACACCAGTTATATTCCAATTTCTTGCATTTACTTCG
>MDTE01060031.1_pt1 | contig 11678 bp, 12 predicted proteins | sample 811231 | NCBI WGS metagenome assembly MDTE01 (sample SAMN05326651, study PRJNA326480) | marine metagenome | isolation source: seawater | place: Indian Ocean: Red Sea | collected 2010
CACCAACAGGAAAAAATAGAGGAAGTGCTTCATCAGGTTAGTTTATTTGATTTATTAGTTATTTTCAACGATATTATGAACCGCCTTCCAAAGGACGAAAAATATGAATTATTTCAAGAAGAATTTCATATTACAGATGAGGCAGATTCAATACGGGAAAAACTGACTGTGGAAAAAAAGATTTCATTTATCAGTTTATTTAAAGAGAAATTCACTAAATTAAAAGTTGTTGTTACTTTTATGGCAGTTTTGGAATTAATCAATAATCGTGAGGTTATATTTAAACAGAAATCTCTTTACAGTGATATTTATCTGGAAGCAGCATTAACATGAAATCCTATATTGAAGCCTTATTATTTGCAACTAATGAACCATTGACTCAATCACAGGTAAGTAACGTATTTCCCGGTGATATTATAAATCTTGAAGAATTAGTCAACGAATTAAACAGTGAATATATTGGATCTGATAAAAAAATATCGATTGAAAAAATAGGAGGTGGTTTTCAGATTTTAACACATGAAGATTGCCATTTGTATATTCAGAGATTAAATAATAAATCACGGAAAATCCAGCTCACTCAAGCAGCTTTGGAAGCGCTGGCAATCATTTCTTACAAGCAGCCAATAAATAAAGCAGATGTCGAATTTATTCGGGGCGTTAATTGTGATAGTGTAATCAAAACTTTGATTGAGCGAGATTTGGTGACTATAAAAGGTAGAGATCAAGGTCCTGGAAGAGCATTACTCTATGGAACTACGCAATCATTTCTTGAAGCTTTTGGATTAAATCAAATTTCTGATTTACCAAAATTAAAAGAATTAGAGGAATTAATGAATGACGGGAACAATCCTTCAAATTCGGTTGGGAACAATGAGACTGAATAAATTCCTAGCACATTCAGGTGTAGCTTCTAGGCGTAAATGTGATGATCTGATCAAAATGGGTCAGGTTAAAGTAAATGGTGAACAAACATATAATTTTGGACAAAGAATTCAGGATGATGATTGTGTTACGCTAAATGGGCAAATTATCAATCCGATAAAGGAAAGGATCGGATATCTGTTTCATAAACCAAAAGGAGTCCTTTCAACTGTAACCGATGACAGAAAACGAAAAACAGTTATGGATTTTTTTGATGTTGATGTAAGGCTATTCCCAGTAGGTAGACTTGACCGTGACACAACCGGAGTATTACTTGTTACCAATGATGGTGATCTAGCAAATCATCTAACTCATCCAAAATATGAAGTTGAAAAAATTTACATTGCAGTCACAGACAAGGATGTTCCTAAGGCCGATTATACGAATGTAAAAAAGGGAATCCGTTTAGACGACGGTAAACTTGCACGAGCTGTTATCACCAGACTCGAAAAATTGAACAAAAAGTATTATTGGAAAATTGTCCTTACTGAAGGGAAAAAAAGGGAAGTAAAACGCATTTTTGCTGAATTGGGATGTAAAACATTGCAATTACACCGAGAATCATTTGCCGATATTAGGCTTGGAAATTTGAAACCAGGAAAATATAGACGACTGAAAAAAATTGAAGTAGAAAAATTGTTAAATGTCGGGAAATAAATGTCAATCGATAAAAAATATAGTCCGAGTTTAACAAATTATATACGCCGCAAATCTCGTGTAGTATCAATAGGGAATATCCCGGTTGGAGGTGTACATCCCATTCGCGTTCAATCTATGACGACCACAGATACGATGAATACTGAAGCAACAGTCCAGCAAAGTATAAGGTTGATTAATGCTGGGTGTGAGTATGTTCGAATTACAGCACCAAGTATAAATGAAGCGGAAAATTTACAACTTATTAAAAAGCAATTACGTGGTGCAGGATTTGACACGCCAATAATTGCAGATATTCATTTTACACCCAATGCCGCAGAAACTTCAGCAAGGATAGTAGAAAAGGTACGAATCAATCCTGGAAATTTTGCCGATAGTAAAAAATTCAATATTGTGGAATATTCAGATGATGAATACAATTATGCATTGGATCGGATCAGAAAAAAGTTTTCCCCGCTTGTAAAAATTTGCAAACAGGAAGGGACCGCCATGAGAATAGGTACAAACCATGGGTCTCTTTCAGATAGAATTATGAGTAGATATGGCGATACTCCACTCGGGATGGTAGAATCTGCTTTAGAGTTTATTCGTATCTGCGAAGACCAAAATTTTCATGATATTGTACTCTCTATGAAAGCGAGTAATCCGATGATAATGGTACAGGCTTACCGTTTACTTGTCAATAGAATGGATGCTGAAGACATGGATTATCCACTTCATCTCGGCGTAACCGAAGCTGGTGAAGGTGAAGACGGTAGAATAAAATCCGCATTAGGAATTGGTACATTGTTAGAAGATGGGTTAGGGGATACTATCAGAGTTTCACTTACTGAAGAACCAGAGAATGAAATTCCTGTAGCACAAACAATTGTGGCTAGATATCATCACCGAGAAAATAGTGAATCTAAAAATCAAAATATTTCATTTTTTGGTAATCCGTTTGAATACCATCGCCACGAAACAATAGGGTTTCAATCGATTGGAGGTGATAATCCCGGGGTAGTTATAGTTAATGGTAGTCAGGAATTGCTGGATTTAGATTTTCTTAACAAAATAGGCTATACCTATTTAAATAAAATTGACAAATGGAGTATCTCTGATCAGGCTGCTGATTATCTCTACATTGGTGACAATAGTATAAATATTAATATTCCCGATCGGTTAAAGGTAATTACAGATCAATCTTTCACAGAAAAATTTGGAGTTATTAAGTCTGATACAATTTTGCAAAAAAAAACACTTCCCGATAGGGATGTCTTCATATTGGAAATAGAACCTGGTGAACAATATCAAAAAACTAGATCAGCCTTGTTTAAATTGCAAGAATTCCAAGTGAATAAACCAGTCTTATTCAGTAAAGACTTTGAATCAGACGGACCGAATAAAAATTTGTTTTGTACAACAGATATTGGCGGTTTATTTTTAGATGGATTTGGCGATGGGTTTTGGCTGAATGATATAAAAAAGGAAGATTTAAATTTAGCATTTAATATCATGCAGGCTGCACGAATTCGTATGTCTAAAACCGAATATATTTCCTGTCCATCCTGCGGTCGAACGCTGTTCGATTTACAGGAGACGACTGGTAAAATCCGAAATAAAACAGATCATTTAAAAGGTGTAAAAATTGGCATAATGGGCTGTATTGTAAATGGACCCGGAGAAATGGCGGATGCAGACTTTGGCTATGTTGGGACTGGGGTAGGAAAAATCTCTTTATATAAGGGACAGGAAGTTGTGAAGAAAAATGTTCCAACAGAAAATGCAGTTGATGAATTGGTCGATTTGATAAAATTGGACGGAAAATGGCAAAATGCAGATGAAAGCAAAATTCCGGTATGATGCCGAATTAATATAAACGAATAATTATGTCCCAAATGTTTGCAAAAGTAATGTCAGCTGCCGTGCTGGGCATTGATGCTTATACTGTAAAAGTAGAGGCACACTTAGATTACCGCCTACCGATTAAATTTAATACTGTCGGTTTACCCGAAGGAGCAGTTCGCGAAAGCAAAGAGCGCGTAATGGCAGCAATCAAGAATTCCGGTTTCAATTTAAAAGCCAAAAGAATTACCATAAACCTGGCGCCAGCGGATATCAGAAAAGAAGGTTCTCTATTTGACTTACCAATTGCCGTTGGGATTTTAGCAGCATATGGCCAAGTTGACAAAAAGTTTTTTGACAATTTAATGATGGTTGGTGAATTGAGTTTAGATGGGACCCTGAGACCAATAAAGGGTACGTTCCCAATATGTTTAAACGCAAAAAATGATAACATATCAGGAGTCATATTACCTTCAGAAAATGTCAGAGAAGCATCCCATGTTGACAAAATTAAAATAGCAGGAATGAATTCACTTCGGGATGTTGTTGATATGTTGAATGGTGATAAGGTTGTTCCTGTAAAAAAACGGATTGGTCAGCCATTTTCAGGTGGAAAACCATCATACAATGTGGATTTTTCAGATGTAAAAGGTCAGGAAAATGTGAAGCGCGCATTTGAGGTCGCAGCATCAGGAGCTCACAATTTGTTATTGATTGGTCCACCTGGCAGCGGAAAAACCATGCTGGCAAAAAGGCTTCCCACAATCTTGCCGGATATGACCATTGATGAAGCTTTGGAAACGACCAAGATTCATTCTGTGTCAGGATTGATAAATGCATCATCGGGGATTGTCAATTTTCGGCCATTTCGTTCGCCCCACCATACGATTAGTGACGTCGGACTAATTGGAGGGGGACAAATTCCCAAACCCGGCGAAGTGAGCATTGCTCAAAATGGTGTATTATTTTTGGATGAATTGCCTGAATTTAAAAAAAATGTACTCGAAGTATTACGCCAGCCGCTGGAAAATGGTGATGTCACAATTACACGTGCCAAAATGTCGCTGACTTATCCCGCCAATTTTATGCTGATTGCAGCAATGAACCCATGCCCTTGTGGATATTTTACCGACCCAAGAAATGAATGCACTTGTAATCCACAATTGATTCAAAGATATTTATCCAGGATTTCTGGACCTCTTTTAGACAGAATTGATATCCATGTTGAAGTGCCTGCGGTTGAATACGAAAAATTGTCAGGAGATGAACACGGTGAACTTTCAAAACAAATCAGAAAACGGGTGCAAGAAGCAAGAAATATTCAAACCACAAGATTTGACAATGTCTCAAATGTCTTTTCAAATGCAGACATGGAAAGAAATAAGATTGAAAGTTTTTGTAAAATTGACAAAGAAGGCAAACAATTATTGAAACAGGCAATGGATAGACTAGGACTTTCTGCCAGAGCCTACGACAGAATATTAAAAGTCAGCAGAACCATTGCAGATCTTGAAGGTGAAAAACATATAAAACCATATCATCTGAGCGAAGCGATTCAATATCGAAGTATGGATAGAAAAATGTGGTTAGGATAGGAAAATATGAAAATTTTTATAAAGCCATTTGATGAAGAAACAAAAAGTATGTACGAAAATCATGGTCATTATCATCCTGGTGATGCTGGCCTAGATTTATATATCATTGAAACAATGACAATTGAAGCAGGGGAGACCAAAACCATTCATCTGCACATTTCATGTGAAGCTGAAGATGGCAGAGCATACTATCTAATGCCGCGTTCCAGCATTTCAAAAACACCGTTACGCATGGCAAATTCAATTGGTTTGATTGACGGTGGTTACAGGGGCGAGATAATGGCAGTATGTGACAATATTAAGAAATTTCCATATACAATTGAAAAAGGACAAAGGCTTTTCCAAATTGTCGCAGCAGATTCTTCTCCAATTGCATTTGAGATAAAAGAAAACTTGTCAGAAACATCCCGCGGAAAAGGTGGTTTTGGTTCTACAGGGAGTTGAAGTAGTACCAGATACCTGCCAAAAAGACATACCTTTTTAATTCGGCACATCCTTTGTTAAAAGGCTCACACCTATATCTTTAATTTAACTAACAAATTTCAAAAAATGAAATGGAGCAAAACGAATGAATGTTAAACCTTTAGCTGACCGTGTCATTGTTCGTGCTGCAGAAGCAGACGAAGTATCAAAAGGCGGAATAATTCTTCCTGACACAGCAAAAGAAAAACCCCAACAGGGTGAAATTGTTGCTGTCGGACCGGGAAAAATTTCTGATTCCGGAAATCTTGTTGAGATGACATTGGCGGCAGGAAACAAAGTTCTGTACGGTAAATATTCTGGTACGGAAATTACGGTAGATGATGAGGAATTACTCATCATGAGAGAAAGTGATATTCTGGCTGTTTTAAGCTAAAAATAAAGGAAAAAAATCATGGCAAAACTCATTGAATATGATATTGATGCGAGATCTACCCTGAAAGAGGGTGTAGATAAATTGGCGAAAGCAGTCCGTGTAACACTTGGACCAAAAGGACGAAATGTCATTATTGACAAAAAATTCGGTGCACCTACAGTCACAAAAGATGGTGTTACAGTTGCGAAAGAAATCGAACTAGATAGCCCAATTGAAAATATGGGTGCTCAAATGGTAAAAGAAGTTGCATCAAAAACATCGGACATTGCTGGTGACGGTACAACGACTGCTACAGTTCTTGCACAGGCTGTTATTACCGAAGGATTAAAAAATGTAACCGCAGGTGCCAATCCAATGGACCTTAAACGAGGTATTGACAATGCAGTTTCTCAAATCACCTCTTTCTTGAAAAGCATAAGTAAAGAAGTTTCTGGTAAAGAAGAAATTGCACAGGTTGGTACCATATCTGCAAATAATGACAAAGAAATTGGCGATCTCATTGCAGATGCAATGGATAAGGTTGGAAATGAAGGAGTCATCACGGTGGAAGAAGCTAAAACAGCTGAAACATTCCTTGAAACTGTTGAAGGTATGCAGTTTGACCGCGGCTATCTCTCTCCATATTTTGTAACTAATGCAGAAGCGATGGAGGTTCAGTTAGAAAATCCCTACATCCTGATTCACGAAAAGAAAATCAGTGCGATGAAAGACTTGCTTCCAATATTGGAAAAAGCCAGTCAAACTGGCCGTCCTCTTCTGATAATAGCTGAAGATGTTGATGGTGAAGCATTGGCTACTTTGGTTGTAAATAAAATTCGTGGAACACTAAAAGTATGCGCAGTTAAAGCACCTGGATTTGGTGACAGAAGAAAAGCCATGCTCCAGGACATTGCAATTTTAACCGGTGGAACTGTTGTATCGGAAGAACAGGGTTATAAATTGGAAAATGCAACTTTGGATTACCTTGGTGAAGCTCGTACTATAACGGTTGACAAAGATAATTCAACAATCGTTGAAGGTAAAGGTGAAGCTGATGGAGTGCTTGCACGTGTCAACGAAATCAAAGTTCAGATTGAAAAATCTACATCTGACTACGATAAAGAAAAGCTGCAGGAACGCCTTGCCAAATTATCCGGCGGTGTTGCGGTTATCAATATTGGTGCTGCAACCGAAGTTGAAATGAAAGAAAAGAAAGCACGTGTGGAAGACGCACTTCATGCGACTAGAGCTGCTGTTAAGGAAGGAATTGTTCCTGGCGGTGGTGTTGCATTATTGAGGGCTTCGACCACAGTTAATGCAGACGGTTTGGATTCTGACATTGCATTGGGTGTGGATATCATGAAAAAATCACTTGAAGCTCCTTCACGTCAGATTTTATCAAATGCTGGTGTTGAACCTCCGGTTGTATTGGCAGAAATACTTGGCAATGATAATCAGAATTACGGTTTTGACTCAGCAAAAGAAGATTATACTGACATGGTTAAAAGTGGTATAATTGATCCAACATTAGTGACACGAACTGCAGTAGAAAATGCTGCAAGTATTGCCAGCTTAATGTTGACAACAGAAGCAGTTGTCTATGATAAACCAGAAGAGGAAAAGGCTGCTCCTCCTCCAATGCCCGGTGGTGATATGGGCGGTATGGGTGGCATGTACTAAACTCCCATTTAATACACTTAGAAAACCCCGAATTTTTCGGGGTTTTCTTTTTCTATTAAAATTTTATGACTGAAAAATTCAGTTTACCTAAAAAAAGATTTTACTTGCTATTGTTTATCGCAATGCTCAGTTGGGGGATATCCTGGAGCAATGCAAAAGTTGTAGGCGAGTACCAACCATCTATGATTATCATGTTTTGGCGTTTTCTATTATCTGCAATAAGTTTACTGCCAGTAATAGTCGTCACCTCTCCTGATTTCCAAAAATTGAAATCGTCGCGCAGAGAAATTTTAACAGCATCAATTTTATTGGTTGGATATAATTATTGTTATTTCACTGGCACACATCTCGGTTTGGCAGGAATTGGCGGGGTTGTCGTGACAACGCTTGTTCCTGTTTTTACAATTTTATTGTCCAGATTTGTGTTTAAATCAATTTTAACTAAATTGACTATTTTTGGAATTTTTCTTGGGTTGACCAGTGGTGTAATCATGCTTCAATTGTGGAAATATTCTTATGCTGAAATCATTCAAAATGGAAACATCTACTTTATTTCTGGAGCTGTAATTTGGGCAATATTGACGATACTAACTCAAAAAATCACCCAAAAAGTTGATACTTTACTCTTTAGTTTTGTGACATTTTTGATGGCTTCAATCATAATTTTATGTTTGAACCCGGAAGTTTTAGATTTAACTATATTCTCGCTGGAATTTAGATTTTGGATACATTTTCTATCTGTGACATTGGGTGCAATGTCATTCGGCACGGTTGCATTTTTCTATGCAGCAAAAAACTTAGGTTCCCATCGGGCTGGTGCATTTATTTATATTGTACCTGTTAGTGCATTAGGTTTTAGTTTTATAATCTTAGATGAAAAACCGGAAATGGTGACACTCATTGGTGCTAAATTGGCTTTAATTGCCGTTTACTTGATCAATCTATCTCAGCGAAAGCACCGAGTTTAATAAACTTATACTTAACCAGTTTTAGGATTATTATAAAGGTATTCTATTCCAATTTAGTTGAAATGAATACATTCACCAGTGTTAACGGTTAGAGATGGAGTGGAACTACCCGTTCCAACAAAAACTGGCTCTGATAAACAAATCGGTAATGATTCAACCTCAGAATATTTAATTCTTAGTAAATCACCTTCACCACTTGGGATGAAGTCTGCTGTCAAGGAAAACCCTATTACCATATATGTTATGTTGCTGTTTGTAATTGAAAACCCTTCTTCAACTGCCCTGCCACTAATAAAAGCTTCAATCAAAATATTATTTAAATAAAATTGAAATCCGGAAATCTCTTGAGAATTTGTACATCGGATAATAATCTCCTCTTTCTCGTTTTCTAACTCAAGCTGAAGGCAAACATCTGTATTGCAATTTAATGTTGTTTCATCTTCTTCGGTAGAAGCTGGGGGTGCAAGATTACAACCTACAATCAGAAATGAAATAATAATAAAATATTGTGAAAAATAAATGTATTTATACATTGTCCAATTTATTAATTATAACCCTATGATTCTATTCGAAAAATATAACGGCAATTAATTCCTGCTAAAATTTATCTAATTTTATGGTTATTTATTCAATGAAATTAAATCCTTTGTAATTTTAGTACTTATTTTAATTTCTCCTATAATAATATGATAAAATTTTGTTTTTCAGTCAATGTTCCTGACGATAATCAAATTAGATTCAAATCTGCCCGTTTCAGAGCGAGTAGAATTTTGAGTAAAAAAGGCGATACCTTTATTGTGTATTGCAATGAGTTATTTTACGGCATGGATGCCGTTTAACAAAACAAGGAGGTAAAATCAATGTTTGGTGATTTAACTCGGGTGGGAGCCAATTTTCATGCACTTGAAGCTTGGTCAAACCTTAAAAAAGTAAATGGTGATATTGGCCAGGTCCAGTCTCGTCTTTCAACAGGTAAACGAATTAATAGTGCTGAAGACGATACATCCGGATATGCCTTATCTAAACAACTTGAAAGCCGGGTACGTGGACTTTCTCAGGCACTTGACAATGTAGGTACAGCTAAAAATGTGATTAGAATAGCTGAGGGATCTTACCAGTCTCAAATGTCCATTCTGCAAAGAATGAAAGAAAAAGCTACACAGGCTGCTGATGGTTCATTTAGCTCTGATCAACGTACAGCGATTAACGATGAATATGCTGCACTTGAAAAAGAATTGCAGGATATTTCTGATCAGGCTAAATTCAATGATAATACTTTGTTTGATTCAACTATGACCTTCCAAGTTGGTGAAGATAATTCGAATACACTTGCAGTGACATTCAGTATCTCATCTTCAGCAAGTGTTGGTGAAGATCAAACGGATATTACTGGAGTGGATATAAGCACGGACTCAGGTGCAAGTTCAGCTATTTCAACTTTAGATACAGCAATCAAGTCATTGGCAAAATCAATCCAAAGTATGGGAGATTTCAATGCTAGATTGTCTTCTAAAGAAGAATCGCTTTCCAACGCTATTTCAAATACGGAAGCGACACGAAGTAGAATAGAAGATGCCGACTTTGCAAAAGAGCAAATGAGTATGATGAAACTGCAGATTTTGCAGCAAACAACTATTTCTTCATTTGCCCAGGCAAATTCAGCACCGCAAGTTGTTCTAAGTTTGTTTTAATTAATACTGAAACAATTTAGATTCAGATAGGAAAAGAAATCCAAGGGTAGTCTAGTTTTTAGATTACCCTATGGGTTTTTTAAGGAAAAGGATAATGCCAAATACCGACATCATCGGAATTAAAGAAGTAGCGGATTACCTGAACATGAAAGAACAAACCGTTTACCGGCTCGTTCAAAAAGGTAAAATTCCTGCACTGAAGTTCGGAGGAACATGGAAGGTAAGAAAAGACCATCTCGAAACCATGTTTGACCAAATCCTGCAGGAAAAAATGCTGGAATTAAAAGTAAAATAAATCCGTAAAAATTCACCCCATCAAGCCAATCTTTATATTGGTTTAATAATAAAAGTACGCCCAATTTTGATAGATTACCCCTAGATATACACCTGAAAATATACCAAATGTTTAACTTAATTTTCCCTTTATGGACTCACAGGGAAAATTGTCGTTTATTGCCATAATTACAAATAAATTAGTTTAAGTTAACAACGAAAATGGATATCAAGGCAAGTTATAAAATCTGAAATAGAGTAGGTGAATCTAATTTATGAAAAGTAATAAAATCAGTCTTTATAACAAAAAAAACAAAGAGCAGCTTTTAGATGATTTATCGAAAGAAAAATTTAATAGAATAACCTGTTCTTTTTATAAATATGTGAAACTAAATAACCTAAAAGAACTGCGTAATGAAATCTATATTATCTGGGATAGTCTCAATATTCTAGGGAGAATATATTTAGCAAGAGAGGGAATAAATGCGCAAATAAGTGTACCCGAACATCATTGGGAAAAATTTGAAGATTCCTTAATTAATTTCCCCAAATTTAATGACATTAAAATTAAAAAAGCCATTCAAGAGGGGCAAGCATTCCTTAAACTAGTCATTAAAATAAAAGATGAAATAGTCGCTTATAAAATCAAAGAAAATGAATTTGATATGGAAAAAGTTGGGAATCACCTAAGTACCATTGAATTTAATGATGCAATTGATGGTGGTGCTGTTGTCATTGATATTAGAAATTATTACGAAAGTGAAGTGGGTAAGTTTGAGTCTGCCATCATTCCGAATGTTGATAGATCAGAAGATCTTTTACCTGAAATTCGAGAACTTCTCTGTGGATATGAGGATGAAAAGGTGTTAATGTATTGTACAGGAGGCATACGATGTGAAAAAGCAAGCTCATATTTAATCAAAAATGGGTTTAATGATGTAAATCAACTAAAAGGCGGAATCATACAATATGCACATGATATTAAACAATCGGGAGATAAATCAAAATTCATTGGTAAAAATTTTGTATTTGACCATAGGCTAGGTGAAAGAATTACTGATGATATTATCGGTAAATGTCATCAATGCGGTCAAGCTTCAGACAACCACAACGATTGTGCAAATGAAGCATGTCACTTACTTTTTATCCAATGTGAAGAATGTGCCATGGAAATGAATAATTGTTGTAGCGAAGATTGTATGAAGGTAAACGCCCTTCCCTATGAAGAGCA
>MDTE01078509.1_pt1 | contig 11677 bp, 11 predicted proteins | sample 811231 | NCBI WGS metagenome assembly MDTE01 (sample SAMN05326651, study PRJNA326480) | marine metagenome | isolation source: seawater | place: Indian Ocean: Red Sea | collected 2010
TCATGGAGATCAATTTGGCAATTAAGTTTTTTCATAGGTTAATTATAATGATGGATATGAAAAGCTGTCTCATTTTTTTTTGGATAATGTTACCTTGTAATCTTATGGCAGATGAATTGAACAATAAACTCGTAAATCAAGATGGCACCTATGAAGCTGCACCCCTTGAAAAAGAGGTCATTACACTAAAAGTCATTCAAACAGGTGTGAATTCCCTCCAAGAATACGATGACCCTAAAATTGGTCTAAAAGAAAATCTTAATCATATGATTGAAATGGCAGATCTTGCTTGTAATGATGGCTCTAAACCCGATATTCTCCTCTATCATGAATTCCCCTTAACAGGATATTCATCAGGTCCTAGAGCGGAAAAGCTCAAATACACCATCGAAGTCCCAGGTCCAGAGACAGAAGCTTTGGGTAAGGTAGCCAAAGAATGTGACGCCTATCTTATTTTTGGCAGCTACGCGACAGATAAGGATTGGCCTGAGCATATTCTTAGTCTTAATACAGTTATTGGAAGAGATGGGGAAATTAAAAAAGTATATTGGAAACCTCGAAATATTAAACGCTTATACCCTGATCGAGAGATTACCACGACAACGATTGAAGCTGTTCAAGAAAGATACAGAGAAAAATATGGCATTGATGAAGAATTCCCGGTTTTGAAAACAGAGTTTGGGAATATTGCTGTCAGTACCGTACAAGGAGACCCTTTTGTCTTTGCTGCCTTTGCTATGAAAGGAGTGGAGATAATGTTAAGAACAGCAACTCTGTTCTCAGAGTCTGATGTATTAGCCATGGCTTGGATCAATAATTTCTACAGTGCTATGTCTAATATTACAATTCCGCTCGGTACCCCTTACAGTGAGAATGGAGGTAAATCCTTGATAGCCTCACCACAGGGAAAAATTATTGCTCAAGATCCAAGCACACATAAAGAAGGGGTCGTTTCAGCAGAGATACCTATTGCTGAATTTAGGAAAAATAGAACCATCCCAAATTACGCCCTAGAAATGGTACAAGAAATCTTCTCGCAATATCAACAAGAGATCCCTATGAACCATCTCGATATGCCCACTGATCAATTGCCTAAAACTGGAGAAGAGATGAAGGACCTGTTTGATGAGATAAGTCGATATTTAAACAAACCCGATATGTCAGAACCAGTATCTAGAAATTAAATAAGGAAGAAATATGAAAGAAAAATTAAGTTTTTTTGCTTTTGCATTAATTTCAATTGTCTTTGTATTTGAAAAAACCACTGCATTTGAACTCTCGCCAGGTATGGGTTATTTAAAAGCACAAAGAAAGATTATATGCTCAATGCAAGACAATAAGCCTATTGTTTATTGGTGGTATGGAAGAATGTATAGCAGAGTTCAGGGTGAGAAAGACAAATTGCTCTTCAAAGTTGAGGGTATGAACATCAGACAATGTGACACTGTTAAAGATTCAAAACGTGGAAATGGATTTAGAATGGTCAGTCGAGAGTTGCTCTTTTATCAAGACCCTAAAACTGGAGAAATCCTGGATCAATGGACCAACCCCTGGACCGGTGAGACAGTTGATGTGCTTCATGTGGCCAATGATCCAGTTAACTGGGGTTACTTCTACGAACAAGATGAGAGTGGCAAACTCTTTGAAATGAATTTAAGTGTTCACGGCGATGATTGGTGGGACACTGCAACTATTCCCCTGTTCTATAAAAATCCATTGGGTGGAGATTTTCAGGATTACATCGGGGGAATCTATCATGCCACAGAAATGTTTAATACCACTGGTACCATCTCTGACCTGACAGATGATGATAAAGATACGGCAAAAGTTGGTATTGGTTGGGAGAGAATATCTTATTGGCTTCCTTGGATGAAAATGAGTGGTAGAAATGGAATTGTTTATTTTCATACATTTGGAAAAAAATTAAATAGTTATAATGATTTACCTGATTCACTGAAGAAAGAGATAGAAACGAATTACCCTAAATATAGCGAACCACCTCCAACTGATGATGACAGAAGAAACGAAACCAGTTGGACTTACTTTAAAAAAGTATTAGGCAATCAGTAAGGAAAGACTATGAAAGCTTACATGATTGTAAGGTGCGTTATTCATGATCGAGAGAAATTTATCAGTGGATACGGCACTGAGGCTGCTAAATTAATAGAAAAATATGGTGGCAAATATTTAATCAGAGCTCCCGGTGCAATTCCCTTGGAAGGAATCGAAGAAGATAACAACTCAGTTGTCATTTCAGAATGGCCGAGCAAGGAAAGGGCTCTTGAATTTTGGAACTCTAATGAGTACCAAGAAATAAAAAAACTCAGAGAAGGTATTGCTGAATGCAAAGTTCTTGTCATTGAGGCAGATGCTATTTCTTAAGGTAAGATTATGAGTAAAGCAATAGTTAAAAGAACCACATTAATTGTAAGAGACATCAAAAAATCAACCGAGTGGTATCAACAAGTGCTCGGCATGAGTATTTATTATGATGGAGAAGTTACCTTAGGCGGAAAAGGAATGGCTGCAGGTAAAAAAGGAGATGTAACTCACCTTATTATCCTTAAATGTGATGACCCGGTGATCGGAATGATAGGCCTTCTTCAATGGGTTGATCCATTATGGCCTGCACCTAAGATTCCCAATGAGGTCAGCTACGGTCAACCAACTTTTGTATTGGAAACGGATAATTTAGATGCTATTCATAGAAGAGCAATTGAACTGGGTACAAATATATTCAGTGAACCTCATAATTGGTCGATCAAAGGAGCTAGTGGGGAGATAATTAAATTTATAGGTATGTCTTTTTTTGATCCAGATGGGCATTTCTTTGAAGTCAATCAGAGATTAGATTAATTAAAGGTAATTATGAGATTTCAAAGAACCAATTATTTAGTGAGTGATGCAAATAGAGCATTGCTATTTTATAGAGATATCCTAGGTATGACTCTGGATTTTAATAAACAATCCGAAGATGATTCATACTCCTATGAAGTGTTTGATATTAATAAAAGTACACCCATAGAATTTGCTATTCTCAGTTATAAGGATCAGCCTAGAGTAATGGCATTAACAATCTTGGGTGAAGGCAATTTAGAGAAGAATCCTCTGCCTAGACGATCTGCAATTTGTATAGAAGTAGATGATGTAGATGAGGTTCTCAACAAATGCAAAGAGCATAATTTTCATTGCTTTGAAGAAGAACATCTAGTCACACACGATGGTCGAGAAGGAAAGGAGGTTGGGATTCTTGATGATGATGGAAACCTAACACTCATTTATAAAATTGAGAACAAATAATGAGTCTTCAAGAGATGAAAAAAGATAACCCATATAAGAAACAATCCTATGCATGGTATATGGTCGGATTAATGACCATTGCTTATATGTTTTCATTTATTGATCGTTATATATTAGGTTTATTGATAGAACCTATAAAAGCTGATCTGGGACTTACAGACACTCAGATAGGGCTTCTTCTAGGGCCAGCATTCGCAATTTTTTATGCCACTATGGGTTTACCTTTGGGCTATCTAGCTGACCGAGTAAAAAGAATTTCTATAGTTTCTGTAGGAATATTAGTTTGGTCTGCTGCAACCGTTGCCTCAGGTTTTGCTCAGAAATTTAGTCATTTGTTCATTGCTCGAATGACAGTAGGTATTGGAGAAGCAACACTAGGTCCATGCGCATTATCAATTATCAATGATAGCTTTCCTGAAGACAAAAGAGGTAAACCAATAGGGTTCTACACCATGGGCATGTCATTAGGCCCTGCTTTCGCTTATTTATCAGGTGCTGCAGTGTTGATATGGAGTAATTCTATTGATCTCATAAAACTGCCATTAATTGGCGCCCTATCCCCATGGCAATTAGCCTTTATAATTGTAGGTCTACCAGGGATTGTTCTTGCTGTTTTTGTCTATCTATTAAAAGAACCTCAAAGACCAAAAGATCATAACCCGAGTAATAATATAACCGAGGGAATATCATCGGCAATGAATTACTTCTATAGTCGAGGATGGGCTTTAGCAAGTTTTATCTTACCGGCTTGTGTAATGACCATCATCGCCTATTCGCAGGCATGGATGCCTGCAATGTTTGAAAGAACATGGGACATGGACCCTTCACGATTTGCCTTTATTAATGGCCTTCTATTACTTTGTTTAGGTCCTGTAACTAATAATACGGCAGGTTGGTTGTCAGATCATTTAACAAAAAAAGGCTATAAAGACGGTGGCCTTAGAGTGGTCATCTGGGGTGCTATTATTTTAATACCTACAGCTGTTATAGCTCCATTATTGCCAAACCCAACTCTCTGCTTCATAGTTTTAGGAATTAATCTGATAGGGATTGCACTAACTTCATCAAGTGCATTAATTGCTCTGTTAAAAATAATCCCAACTAATTTGAAAGGTATCTCGGTGGCCTTCTATTTGATGTGTATCAGTATCTCTGGACTCTTACTTGGACCAACAACAGTGGGGATTCTAAACGACAATGTTTTCCAATCTATTGATGGCGTGAGGTATTCGATGAGCGTTGTCCCTATGGTTTTTGGCTTACCCGTATTGTTTTTGATTCCTTTTATGAGAAAACATTATCTTAGGGAAATTAATAATATGGAAAGTAATCAGTCAATTTGACTAACTAAGTTTTTTAATTAGATCCAGGATCTCTTCTGTTTTCTCAATCATTAGTTTTTCATCTGCTCTAGATTCAACATTTAGTCTTACTAAGGGTTCTGTGTTAGACATGCGTAAATTAAATCGCCAATCTGAGAATTCAAAGCTATAACCATCCAGATCATCAATTATTGGTTCTTGAGCCACATAATGCTCTTTAATTCGCTCTAAAAGAACTTTTGGTTCATCAACTTTTGTATTGATTTCACCACTAACTGGATAACGTTGCATTCGATCAGCAACTAATTGTGATAAAGATTGACCGGAATTTGATATATTTTGTAAAAGAAGAAGCCAAGGTATCATTCCGCTATCACTGTAATAAAAATCTCTAAAATAATGATGGCCGCTCATCTCACCTCCATAAACTGAGTTATTTGATCTCATAGTTTCTTTTATAAATGAGTGCCCTGCTTTTGATAACTGTGGAATTCCTCCAGCTCTTAATACCTCTTCTCTTGTGTTCCAAACTAATCTAGGGTCATGAACAATATGATCGCCTGGATTTGATTTGAGCAATTCTTCGCTCAATAAGCCAATTAGGTAATAGTTTTCTATAAATAAGCCATTAGAATCAAAGAAAAAGCAACGATCAAAATCACCATCCCAAGCAATTCCAAGATCTGCTTTATGCTCCAAAACAGCTTTAGATGTAATTTCTCTGTTTTCAATTAAAAGAGGGTTAGGGATACCGTTCGGAAAAGAACCATCTGGTTGATTTTGAAGTTTTATAAATTTAATAGGTAATCTTGATTCCAAAGCATCAACAACTGGTCCAGCACAACCATTACCAGCATTAACAAGAACTTTAAGCGGCTTGATATTATCAACATCTACAAATGATAAAACCTTATCTAGATAGTTGCTCCTAATAGCTGCATCTTTTATTTCATATTTTATATCTGCTATGTATTCAGCTGATTCAGCCAAATTTTTAATCTCACCTAAGCCACTATCAATACTCACTGGTTTAGCGCCTGATCCAACTATTTTAAGTCCATTGTAATCGGCTGGGTTATGGCTCGCTGTAATCATCACACCAGCATCCGTTTTTAAATGATTGGTTGCAAAATAAATCTCTTCTGTACCGCATAATCCAATAGATATAACCTCAGAATTCTGGCTTGCTATACCCTTAGCAAGAGCATCTAAAATATCTAATGAAGAGGGTCTTACATCATAGCCTACAACAACAGATTTTGAAGAAAAGTAGGAAGCTACACCTACCCCTATTTTGAAAGCAACCTCTGGATTTAATTCGCTAGGTATCCTGCCCCTTATATCATAGGCCTTAAAGCAATTAATTCCTGAATCCAAAATATCTTTTATATTTTAATTTAATGTGACCGTTTGCCATCAAAGACGCAAACAAATTCTAATATTGATGAACCATCATTGTGAACTCTGTGAAATTCTCCATCTTCAATAAGCACTACATCTCCTGGCTTAACATCAAACATTCTGTCGTCAATTTCCATCTTTCCAGTGCCTTTCATGAAAATATAAACCTCTTCTTGCCCAGGATGCTTATGGCCTGTTGTAGATTTATCTGGATTGAGATAAGTAGCGCTTGCAATAAGATTTTTAAGGAGACTGTTATCTGTTACCACATAACGCTCATCTTCTTTTACAACATTCCAGCCTTTATTTTTTTCCTGCATTTAATATTACCTACTAAGATTTAAGAGGTTCACTGTAATATTCAAAACCTAAATACATTATAATTGTACAGATTACTAAGGTTAATAACATCACTGGCAATCCCTTTTTAGCCCACATCAGTGGTGTAATTGCCATACTTTTGTCGCCAGTATCTCTGGCAAGCCTTTCAGAAACAGTTACGATGAAAACGTTAGCAGTTGAGCCAATATGAGTTCCATTACCGCCCATTCCAACACCAAGCGCTAAACACCACCATAAAGCTGCGGCGTTAACCCCTTGGGCTTCAAGAGACATTATTATCGGAATCATGGCTGCTGTAAAAGGTATGTTATCAATTGCCGCAGACATTATTGCTGCAACCCACATCAAGATAATACAAGCGAGCAAGAAATCTTCTTTTACAAATGGAATAATAAAAGTTCCTAAATACTCAAGAAAACCACTTCCCTCTACTCCGCCTACAATCATGAAAAGAGCAATAAAAAACATAAGTAAAGGAATTTCTACATCGTGCATGATATCTTCAAGCTCTAAGTGCTTCTGCAACATTGCTAAGGCAATTAATCCAGCACCTGCCACCATCCAAGGATCCCAGTGGATGACGTTATGAATAACAAAAAGCACTACCATTAAACCTAAAACCATTAATGACTTATTCCAAAGGGATTTATCCTTATAATCAAGTGTGTCGGAAAAAGTACCCTCTGCTGTTATATCTAACTCTTTTTTAAAGAGAACCCTCATAAAGAATAAAGTAGCGATCCATGCCACAAAGACGATTGGTCCCATTTTTTCTAAAAATGGCATAAATGCGATGTCTTTTGCAGATCCAATCATGAGATTCGGTGGGTCGCCCACCAGAGTTGCAACACCACCAGTATCAGATAAGAGTGCGGCTGCCATAAGATATGGTATCGGCGTTACCTTCATTTTTTGACAAATCAGAACAATTAATGGACCAAAAATGACTACAGTTGTTACATTATCAAGAAGAAGAGAAATAAAAGTTACAGCGGTACCAATCATAGCGAGCATTAAAAATTGTCTACCTTTGGCAAAACGTCCAATCTCATATGCAAGGACTTCAAAACCTCCTGTTTTGATCATGATAGCAACAATTGCCATCATTGCAGCCAAGAGAAAAACCACATTCCAGTCGACTGCCTGGAAGGCGCAGTCAGGTGAATAGAATCCATAAATTTGTCCAACAACTACCATAACTCCAGCTCCAAGCATGGCAACTTTGACTCTGTGGAAGCCATGGAGAGTCTCTGTGAATATCCCTATAAAACTTAGTGCTAAGATAATACCTGAAACCAACATACCTTGATTCATTGCTGTTGGTATAGCTTCAACTGTACATTGTGCTACTTCTGCCTGCATAATTAATACTCCTAATCTAGAGTTATCTAAAAATTTAAAAGTTAAATTCTAATATATATTTAACAGAAAAGTTACCAATTAAGATCTTTTTTTGAAAATTTTGAGAGCTTCTTCAGGTACTCATCATGGCTTTTTGTTTCAGCCTTATTTGACTTTACGGCAATTATTTTTCTATTACTAAAATCAAAAGCACTGCTTTGAATGTTATCTTGGTCTTTTTCGCTATTATTAGAACCAAAAAAACCTGCTTGACCGCCAGTCATCAATAAATAAACACTTGCTAACAGTTTAGCATCTATAAGTGCTCCATGTAGCTCTCTTGATGAGGTATTGACTTCATATCGTGAACAAAGTGCATCCAAGCTATTCCTCTGTCCTGGGTGTTTCTCCCTTGCGAGAACAAGTGAGTCTACTATGTCACATAGGTCTTCCAAACGCTTACTGATTCCCGTTAAAGCAAATTCATTATTAATAAAAGAAGAATCGAAAGGTGCATTATGCATAATCACTTCAGAATTTTCGATATAAGATAAAAATTCAGAAGCGACGTCCTTGAAAAGTGGTTTATCTGATATAAATTCGTCAGTTAAACCATGAATAGGGATAGTCGCAGGATCAATTTTTCTTTCTGGATTGAGGTATGCTTGAAAATCATTGCCAGTTAATCTTCTATCAATAATCTCGACCATGCCTATCTCTATAACCCGATGACCAGACTCAACAGAAATGCCAGTTGTTTCAGTATCTAGTATAATCTGTCTCATAATTCGTTAAGCTTGAGGTCAAGACCTTTATTCGCTAGCTTATCTGCCCTTTCATTGTCTATATCACCAGCATGGCCTTTAACCCATTGCCAATTAACTTTATGCTGATTTGCTAGCTTATCCAGCCTCATCCAAAGTTCTGCGTTCATCACGGGCTTCTTTTTTGAGTTCATAAAACCATTTGACTTCCATTTAATAATCCATTCAGTAATACCTTGTTTTACGTATTTAGAATCTGTGAAAAGGTTGACCTCACATGATTCATTTAAACTCTCTAAGGCTTTAATGGCTGCCAATAATTCCATTTGGTTATTCGTGGTATCTAGAGAGCCTCCAAAAAGCTCTTTTTCTTTGTTTTTACTTCTCAATAGAGCACCCCAACCTCCTGGGCCAGGATTGCCTCTACAAGCTCCATCAGTATAAATATCAACCTGCTTCATCTTCTTACCAGAATTATTCAAAGGATATTTTATTTTAATGTAAAATGTATCACGATGAATATAAATTTTTTTAAAGAGTTATTTTTTTAATTTCAGTTAGATAAATGGGATTTTTAGAAGGAAAAAAAGCTTTAGTAAGTGGAGTTGCGAGTAATCGTTCCATCGCCTTTGGGGTAGCAAAATGCCTACATAGAGAAGGGGCTGAATTAGCCTTCACATATCAAACAGAAAAATTAAAGCCTAGAGTTGAAAAAATAGCCTCAGAATTTGGTTCTTCTATCTGTATACCCTTAGATGTTGCAGATGATCAAAATATTATCGATGCCTTCAAAGAGCTGAAAAAAAGTTGGGATAACTTTGACATCATGATTCATTCCTTGGCTTTTGCACCAACAGAAGAACTAAAAGGATCTTTTGTTGAATCAGTAACAAGAGAAGGCTTTAAAACAGCACATACGATAAGCAGCTATAGCTTTGCTGCCATGGCAAGGGAGGCTAAACCAATGCTAAATGAAAATGCTGCCTTGGTAACTATGACATATTTAGGCTCTGTCAAGTCAGTCCCTAACTATAATGTCATGGGGCCTGCAAAAGCGAGTCTGGAATCAGTGGTTAGATTCCTTGCTGCAGATCTAGGTGAAGAAGGAATTAGGGTAAATGCTGTATCAGCTGGCCCTATAAAAACACTTGCTGCTTCAGGTGTAGGTGGCATGAGGGGATTGCTAAAATATGTATCCTCTATAAATCCAATAGGTAGAAATATCACAATAGAAGATGTAGGTAATGCTGCAGCCTTTCTCTCGTCAGATTTAGCATCTGGTATAACTGGTGAGACTATCTATGTTGATGGCGGTTATAGAAATTTGGGAATGACTTTTAAGACAGATTAATTGTTAATTAAAAATCGTACAAATCGTCATATAAATTAGGCTCAATATAAATTTCAGCATTATCTCTAAGGTATTCTGCAAATGCATTCAGCTCTCTTGAACCTATTTGTTCTGATAACTGGAGTTTAGCGCTGTTTCTTTCTTCATCACTAAAAACTTCAAGTTTCCCCGCCTCGTATCCACCAATTTTAAATAGAAAAACCTTGTCCTCTTCTATATAAGAAAGGGTATTACTAACATCTAAATTTGGAGTTGAAGAACTAAAGATAGCCTCGACCAGACCGCTAGATAACTCAGTATCTCCCCTTGTTAGGTCAAAAGTACTGGCTTCTAAATTAAATTCCTCAGCAAGGTCTTTGAATGAATCATTAGAGTCGATTTGTTGCTTAAGACTCTCTGCAAAATCGCTGGCGAGCTTAAGTGATTCTTGATCAATTAAATAATTATTGATTTCCATCTGAACACTTAGAAAATCTTTAATTTCTGGGAGTCTATGTGAAATAACTCTAGCAACTATAATACTCTCGCCTAGCTCAAATAGAGGCGTGTTCTCTGATGCTTCTATTGAATTTTGACTGAACAAGTTATTTATGAGTTCTGGATCTTGGTTAAAGATAGAGTTACCGTTTCTTGTTATCCCATCAAGTCTATTTAGAGATAAATCTAGTTTAGCCGCAACTGATGAAAGCTCATTAAATGCCTGCAAAGATAAATCAGCTAGCCTTTCGGCTTTTTCAAACAATTCATCCTCTGCTAATAACCTTGAATATTCGATGTCTAATTCTTGAATAATCTCATCAAACTCTTGTTGTTGCCCTACCTTTAAATCATCGAGTCTAATCAGATGAAAACCAAATTGTGTTTGCACTGGTTCAGACATTTCACCTTTCTCTAAATTGAATAGGGCCTTATCGAACTCAGGAACAAATAACCCCGGTTCTGCCCAGCCTAAATCCCCACCAAGTTCTGCTGATCCAGGATCATCTGATAATTCTTTTGCTATATCTTCAAAATTTTCTGTCTTCAGGCGACTCTTAACCTCCAAGATTAGAGACAATGCTTCTTCCTCTGAAGTGTCATCGTCAATTGCAACCAGAATATGGCTAGATTTTCTTTCCTCGTTACTTACAAATCTTTCAAGATTATCCTCATAATAATTCCTTAAATCATCTTCTGTATAATCTATATTTTGGGCAACATCATCCAAACTAATAGTGAGATATTCGACATCAATCTCTTCATTAGTTTGAAAAAGATCTAAATTGTTTTCATAGTATCGAGAGGCTTGTGAGTCCTCGATTGTAACCTGATCAGAAAAAGATTCTGCTTTTATGGTAATTAGCTCTCCAGATCTTTTTTGTAACTGTAATTCTATAAAATGTCTAAATTCACTTGGTGTAATAAAAGACGTCTCTATAAAACCCCTTCTAAGCTGATTAATCTCAAGTTGCAATCTTAGATCAGATTCAAATTTTTCCATTGTAATGCCCTGAGATGCTAAGATTGCCCTATAATTCTCAAAGTCAAACTCACCACCAATTTGAAGACCTTCGTTGCTTCTGATCAGTTCAACCACATACTCTGGGCTTACCCTATATCCATTGGTATTCATATAATCTAGTAACAAGCTTCTTAAAATAAGGTCCTCAGTTGTAGATTCTTTGATTGTTAACTCAAGAATATCTGGAATTTGATCGCCAAGCATTTCTTGAAATTCAGCAATTTTATTAGAGTACTCCTCACGGTATTCAAACAAAGTGATTTCAATGTCGTTCACTTTAATGACAACATCATCCTCTATAGGTGTCTGATCCATGTTGCCAAAACTAATAACCAACGTTATAGCAATTAATCCA
>MDTE01148651.1_pt1 | contig 11677 bp, 10 predicted proteins | sample 811231 | NCBI WGS metagenome assembly MDTE01 (sample SAMN05326651, study PRJNA326480) | marine metagenome | isolation source: seawater | place: Indian Ocean: Red Sea | collected 2010
TCATCGGCATGCGTCACGTAATGAATCGATGCCGGCATCGGCTCGCTGACCGCCCCGTCCTCCAGCGGCACCGACAGGTCGACCAGTTTCAATCCACCCAGTTCAGCAATCGAATCGCTCATCTACCCGGTCACCTCGTCCTCGGGAAAAAACAGGTCCTCGTCGCTGATATCGGGAATCCCCACCACCAGGACTCGCATCCGTCCCCGCGCTCCATGCACCACGCCGGGAGGAATGTGCACGATCGACCCGGTCCGCACCGGGTGTTCCACGCCATCCAGCATCACGCTGCCCTCGCCGTCGAGGACGTAGTACAGTTCGGTGCCCACCTTGTGGTAATGCTCCCGGGCACCGTCAATGTCAACCGCGTGTGCCCAGGCCGCCAGCCCCCGGTCCTGGTCCTGGCGGCTCAACAGCAGGTGTCGCCATCCGCAGGTGCTCCGTTCACGCTCGGCGGTCTCCTCGTGCCGGACCAGCAGTCCACTCGCTTCGGCTTCCATCCCGTATCACTCCTCTCGCTTTTCGGCCGACTTGGCCTCCTGGTAGACCTGCTCCATTTCAATCAACGATGCCTGTTCCACGTCCGTCCCGCGAGCGGCCAACCCGGTCTCGATCGCGCGGAACCGGCGTTCAAATTTCCTGGTGCTCCGACGAAGTGCCTCCTCGGCATTGACTCCCCACCGACGGGCAATGTTGGCCAGCACGAACAACACGTCCCCCAGTTCCTCCTCGGCCCGGTCACGCACATCGTCGGCCAGCGGTTCGTCAGGGAGAACATCCGCATCGACCTCCGCGGCAACCTCCGGCACCGAGATCTCACCAAACAACTCCTCGGACAATTCAGCCAGTTCTTCTCGCAACTTGTCGAAGAGCATGCGGCGATCCGGGAAATCGTAACCAACGCGAGCCGCACGCCCGGTGACCCGGGCGGCCCGGGCCAGGGCCGGCATGGCCAACGGCAGGCCCTCCATCACCCCGTCACGCTGCTTCTCGGCACGCTTGGCAGAATCCCAGTTTTTCCTCACCTCCTCGGAGGTCTCGGCCGTGTCGTCACCAAACACGTGGGGGTGCCGCGTGATCAACTTGTCGGTCACTCCCCGGACCACCTCGACCAACCCGAATCGTCCCTCGTCGGCACCAATCTGACAATCCAGCACCACCTGCAACAAGACGTCTCCGAGTTCCTCGACGATCGCCTTGTCGTCGCCCGAATCGATCGCTTCGAGCAACTCGTAAGTCTCCTCGAGCGTGTACGGCTTGATCGTCTCGAGTGTCTGCTCCCGGTCCCACGGACAGCCATCGGGACCACGCAGCGTGGCAACGACCTGGCAGAATTCCTGCAGGACCGGCAACAGGATGTCAAAAGGTGGCGGTTGGCCTTGTGGAGTGTTCATCGATACGGGCTGGTGGTGTAGTATGAGTCCGCATGATAACGACTCGCTGTCCGAGATGGAGATCCGCGCGATGACCCACCGTGTTCACACGTTCCGTTCCCACCTGCCAGCCCTGCTGGCGTTGGCGGTTCTGACCGCTCCCCTGGCACTGGCGGCAGACGATGCAGCCCAGGCGAAACAGAAGGCTCGTGACCAGGCCTTCATGAAAGCGATGGCCGGCACCACGCTAACGGGGTTCTTCAGTGTGGTCGGTGAGGAGAAGGACGGCCCGCCGAACGCGGACAGTTACGAGATCAGCAAGGTGACCAAGGGCGGCAACTTCTTCCTGTTCCATTCCAAGTTCGGGCAGGCCAAGTTGCCCCCACTGCCGCTGCGGGTCGTCTGGGCTGGCACCAAGCCTGTGATCACAATGGACAAGATCACCATTCCCGGCATGGGCACCTTCTCGGTTCATCTCCTGATCGACGGCAACCGGTACGCCGGCACCTGGTCCCACGGTGAAACGCTTGGCCACATGTGGGGCACCATCAAGAAAACCAAGACGGACAAGAAGAAATGACGCGTCTCGGCACCTGGTTCGTCACGGCCTGCCTGCTGGCCACCACTCCGGTCGTGGCCGAGGACGTGCCCCCGCTGGCCGACATCTCGGTCACCAGCACACTTGATGGATCCAGGCAACCATCCCGCATCTGGATCCCCAAGCGAGCCAGCACCCGACCCACTCCATTGCTGGTGTTCCTGCACAGTTGGAGCGGCGATTACACGCAGGACAATTCGGCCTGGCTCAAACAGGCCGTCTCACGAAACTGGATTTTCCTGCACCCCAATTTTCGAGGCCGCAATGACACGCCGGCGGCCTGTGGATCGAAGCTGGCCCGGGCCGACATTCTCGATGCCATCGACCACACCAGCCGCAAACACCAGGTCGATCCACGCCGCATCTACCTGGCTGGCTCCTCGGGCGGTGGCCACATGGCCATGCTGATGGCCGGCCACCATCCAAAGCGTTTTTCGGCCGTTTCGGCCTGGGTCGGAATCAGCGACCTGGCCGCATGGTACCGTTTCCATCTCAAGGATGGACAACCGCAGAACTACGCCCGCATGATCCTCAAGAGCCTCGGGGGGCCACCGGGCACCAGCAACCAGATCGACCTCCAGTACCGCGACCGCTCACCGGTATCGGTACTGGCCAAAGCGGCCAACGTCCCAATGGACCTTTGTGCTGGTGTCCACGACGGCAAGACAGGCTCGGTCCCAATCCATCACACGCTGAAGGCCTGGAACATCGTCGCCACGGCTCGCAAGGCAGCGGTGATCAGTCACGAGGAGATGGACCAGTTGTGGACCGGCGGCCGACTGAAAAAGCCCGGTCGCGGCGAAAACACCACGGACGCCGAGTTCGGCCGACTGGTCCACCTCCGCCGACACGCGGGCCCCTCGCGGGTGACAATCTTCGAGGGTGGCCACGAGGGACTGGCCGGCCCGGCCTGCAGGTGGCTGGCCCGTCAGAAACGGCTAACGGCGCGTTGAACGGCCTGGCCAACCCGTCGACCTGTGAATCCGCCTGCTGTTATCCACCAGGGTGACGAACAGCGATTCCACTCCCCTGGTCGCTGCAACCAATCGCTGCCCAGCCTCCGGACCCATCACGCTGATGGCCGAGGCCATCGCATCCGCGGTGGCCGCAGTGGCTGCGATCACCGTGACGCTCGATGAGATGGTCAGTCCCAGGCCGGTGCTGGGGTCCAGGATGTGAGAGTACCGTGTCCCTCCGATCGTCACCGACTGGTACGCATCACCCGAGGTGGCAATGGCCACGTTGGCCAACTCCAGCACCTCCACCGGCCGCTTGTCGGGATTCTCCAGTGACGCCACGGCCACCCGCCATCCACGCCGACCCGGAGGAGGATCACCCACGGCCAGGTCACCACTCCCATCGACCATCGCACGGGTGAAGCCACGCCGAGCCAGGATCTCCATCGCTCGATCAACGGCGTACCCCTTGGCAATGCCTCCCAGGTCCAGCCGCATGCCGGCACGCTGGAAGACGACTCGCCGTTCGTCGCGGCCCACCGACAACAGCCGGTATCCCACAAGATCCCGGGCCTGCTTCAAACGGTCCGCCGACGGCAATGTCTTCTGTCTTCTTGCCCGCCGCCAGAGCTTGGTCAGCGGGCCGACAGTCACGTCGAACGCCCCGTGAGACGACTTCGAGACCCGCTGTGACAATTCGAGCACGCGGGCCAGATCCTCGCTGACCGACATCGATCGGCCGGGCCGGGCCCGTGCACACAATTGCCGCAGTTCACTGTTCGCCTTGTAATCGCTGCAAATCCCGTCGAGTTGGGTCACCCGGTCCAACGCGGCTTTTGCAGCGGTGTTTGCGGACCCCATTTTGGAGCCATACAATACGACGGTGAAGTCGACCCCCATGGCCTTCCTGTGAAACTCGAACCTCGTCAGTGGCTCGTCGGCCAGTCCCGTCCGCAACGCGAACAAAACAAACAGCACCGCGGCACTGATGATCGTCGTTCCATTTCGCCTCACTGCACTCCTCCTCGCGGATTTCTCATGTTCAAGCTAACGGCTGCCAGTTCGTCTCGACAACCCGTTGGACATTCCAATCGAGGCCCGTGGCAAACGACCCTGCTGGTCCTCGTCGCGGTGGGATTGACCGGACAACCAACCACGCCCGCCGCACCGCCGATCACCCCGAAGGAGGCCGAGGCCAAGACGGCGGCCCAGATGAAACCGTATTCACAGAAGATCCCTGGAACCACCGCCCGGTTCGGAATGGTGCCTATCCCCGGTGGCGAGTTCCTGATGGGCAGCCCGGCGGATGAGACCGATCGGGAAGCCGACGAGGGGCCCCAGTTGCGGGTCAAGATCGAACCGTTCTGGATGGGCAAGCACGAGGTGACCTGGGACGAGTACGACGTGTGGAGCTTCAGCCTCGATATCCAACGTCGCAAGCTGGCCGGGATCAAGCCAACACCATTGGACAAAACCGCCGATGTCGTGACACGACCGACCAAGCCCTACACCGACATGACCTTCGGCATGGGACACAATGGCTACCCGGCCATCTGCATGACCCAACTGGCCGCCAAGATGTACTGCCGCTGGCTCTCGGCCAAGACCGGACACTTCTACCGGTTGCCCACCGAGGCCGAGTGGGAATACGCCTGCCGTGCTGGCACCAAGACCGCCTACCACTTCGGCAACGACCCGAAGAAACTGGGGGACTACGCCTGGCACTACGACAACAGCGAGGAGGCCTACCACAAGATCGGGCTCAAGAAGCCCAATCCCTGGGGACTCTACGACATGCATGGAAACGTCAGCGAATGGGTTCTCGATGCCTACTCGGCCAAGCATTACTCCGTGTTCGCTTCCAAGCCCGGGCCATTGGACCCCCTGCAACTGCTCCGACAATCCAAGAAGCTCTATCCTCGGATCGTCCGTGGCGGCAGTTGGGATGATGATCCGGAAACTCTGCGATCGGCCAACCGAATTTTCTCCGACGCGGAGTGGAAGATGCAGGACCCGCAACTGCCCCAGAGCATCTGGTACCACACCGACGCGCTGTTCGTCGGGTTCCGGATCATCCGTCCGTTGAAGGTTCCGCCGGAAGCTCTCCGCCGCAAATACGGCCTGGACGCTCCGCCCGACATCAACAACGACGACTGAGTCGCCCCGGCACAATCAAGCCGAAAAGACCTTGTCCATTCTCCGGGAAATGTCCTTCAGCCGAGCCGAGTCACCACCGCTGACTTCCGCGGTCGCCCAGCCGGAGAACTTGATCTTGGCCAGGGCCTTCATCACCGCTGGCCAATCACAATCACCGTCCCCGATTTTCACTCCGAATCCGGCGTAGGGCCCCTTCTGGTTCTGCAGCTTGCGACTGTATTCCTTGATATCAAGTTTCTTGATCCTCGAACCCAGCGCCGTGATCCACTGTTCGGGCCAACCGAATCGCACCACGTTGCCGACATCAAAGTAGGATCCCACCAACGGGCTCTTCAACTCGTCGATAAACCGGGCTGTCTCGATCGGACTCAGAAGGAAATTGTTCCAGACGTTTTCGATCAGGATCTGGATTCCCAGGTCCTCGGCCAACGGCAGGCACTTGCGGATCTCGGCCTGTGACCGCTTGTACGCGTCCTGGTAGGAGACGGTCTTGTTGCAGACGCCTGGAACCAACAGCGCGCTGGTGGCTCCGTAAGCCTTCGCGTCCCGGATGGCCCCCAGGAAACTCTCGCGACCCTGGCTGCGAATTTGCTTGTCCTGGTGTGAGAACGGCTTGCCCCAATGGTCATAGCCCACCACCCCGTGAACGATCAGTCCGGTCTTGTCCCGAGCCCGGTTCACCTCGTCGTGATCCAACCGCACGTTGATGTCGACCCCGGTGAACCCGGCATCGACGAGCAATTGGAACTTTTCTTGGACACTCCCCTTGCCGGCCACCATGCTGAACTTGACCGCCTTTTGCAGCTTCACCCTGGGGGCAACTGCGGCAGCCCGGGAGGCGGAGAAACCGGAGGTCGCAGCCGTGACGGCGGCGGTGGCCAGGAAGTGACGACGATTGATCGAGTTGGTCATGAGAAGAGACTCGCGGAAATGTGGAGGCCATGTGGAAAAAAAGTCACCCGGAACCGCATGGTAACCTTGTGGACACTCCAATTCCCACTCACGACAGGCTCGCCTCGGCCAAATCACATGTGCTATCCTGAAACGGTTGACGGTGTTGATGACCTTCCCGTTTCGAACACGGCGAGCAGGCCGACGGTGGCTTGGCCGCGGACCAGGAGACCTCCACAGATGACCACTTCCCGACGTGACGTTTTGAAGAGCACCGCGGCAACAGTCGGCGGAGCCGCACTGGCCTCGCTGAACGCAGGGGTCTTTGCTGGCCAGAGCAGCGAGACACTGAAACTTGGGCTGATCGGTTGCGGTGGCCGCGGTGGTGGAGCGGCGGTCAACGCTCTTTCGGCCGACCCACACACACGGCTGACCGCGTTGGGAGACGCCTTCGGCGATCGACTCGAGGGCAAGCTGTCGGCGTTGAAGAAGTCCGGCGTGGGCGACCGGGTTGACGTGGTGCCGGAAATGCGATTCAGCGGTTTCGACAACTTCAAGCACGTTGTCGACAACGTCGACGTCGTCCTGCTGGCCACACCACCACATTTCCGCCCCCAGCACCTGCGTTACGCCGTCGAAGCCGGCAAGCACGTGTTTGTCGAGAAACCCGTCGGCGTCGATGCCCCGGGCATCCGCAGTGTCCTGGAATCGTGCAAGATGGCCGCCAAGAAAAACCTGGCCATCGTATCCGGGTTGTGCTGGCGGTATCACCAGGGAATGCGAGAGACATTCGCACGGGTACACGACGGGACGATCGGCGACATCACCGCGTTGCAGTGCAGCTACAACAGTGGCGGCGTTTGGGACCCACGCGTCACCCGTGACAAGTGCAAGAGCGACATGGAGTACCAGATGCGGAACTGGTACTACTACACGTGGCTCTCTGGCGACTTCAACGTCGAACAACACGTGCACAGCCTCGACAAGATCGGCTGGGCCATGCAGGACAAGCCACCCATCCACGCCAGTGGCAGCGGTGGCCGACAGCAAAGAACCGAGGCGAAGTACGGCAACATCTACGATCACTTCAACATCGTCTACGAGTACGAGAACGGGGTGAAGGCCTTCGCCCGCTGCCGTCACTTCCGCGGCTGTGCCAACGATGTCACCGACCACATCTTCGGCACCAAGGGCCGGGTCGATGTGATGCGACATCGTATCTACGACATGGCCGGCAAGGAAATCTGGCGATTCAAGGGCCGCAGCAAGTCGATGTACCAGGTCGAGCACGACGAGTTCTTTGCCAGCATTCGCTCGGGAAAACCGATCAACAATGGCGATTACATGAGCAAGAGTTCGATGCTGGGAATCATGGGCCGGATGGCTGCCTACACAGGCAAGCAGTTGAGCTGGGACCAGATGATGAACTCCAAGCTCGACCTCAAGCCACCGGGGTACGAGTTCGGCAAGCTCGAGTCGAGGCCGATTGCCATCCCCGGCGTGACACCGTTCGTCTAGGGAGCCGGGCTGTTGCCGGCGGCACGTCGCCCCATTTCCGCGCGCTTGCGCTTCTGGAGATGATCCAGGATCGTCTCGTGGTTGGTGTCCACGTAGGTCACGTAGTTCACTCCCCCCAGTTCAAAGACCTTGGCCACCACCCGGGTCGCGTCGCGTTTCTGGCTCCAGGATTTTCTGTCCCAACCGGTCAACGCCTCGATCGCGCGATCGGTCGCGGGGAGGTCGATGGGTTCGGTGGGCACCGCGTCGGCAAGTTCTTTCTGGCCCTCCGGCGTCGGCCGCCTCGTGTTCGGCTCGGCGGCGGAAAACTGCCACCAGAAGGCTCCCACGACGGACGACAACAGGACAGACACCGTCAGCGCTGTCCGGCCTGCCGACCACGAGGGCGGTTCACTCCCACCTCTTTCATCGCCTCGGCCAGCCGGCCCGGGCAATGTGACCTGGCGGTAAATGTCCTCGCTATTCATGAACCGGCCTGAAGGGTCCTAGTCGCCAAAGGCATCATCGAAACGGTGTGCCGAGGGAGCGAAGTCAACGTTCTTGACGAACTGACACGCCTCGGCCGCTCCCTGCTCGCGATCCATCCCGATGTCTTCCCATTCGATCGACAGCGGCCCCTGGTAGTCGATGGCATTGAGCGATCGAATGATCTCCTCAAACCGGACTCCGCCGCGGCCGACACTGCGGAAGTCCCAGCCACGACGGGCGTCACCCCAGGCCAGGTGGCTGGTCAGAATGCCGGTGCGGCCATTGAGCGTCACCGAAGCATCCTTCATGTGGACGTGGTAGATCCGATCGGGGAAGTAACGAATGAACTCGACTGGATCGACTCCCTGCCAGATCAGGTGGCTCGGATCAAAGTTGAATCCGAATTCCTCGCGATTGTCCAGCGCCTGCAACGCACGCTCGGCCGAGTAGATGTCGAAGGCGATCTCGGTGGGATGCACCTCCAGGGCAAACTTCACACCGCACTCCTGGAACACGTCCAGGATCGGATTCCAACGTTCGGCCAGCAGGTCGAAACCGGCGTCGATCATGCTGGTTGGAGTCGGTGGAAAATCGTAGATCAGGTGCCAGATGCTGGACCCGGTGAACCCGTTGACCACGTCGACACCGAGTCTCTGGGCCGCTCGCGCCGTGTCGGTCATCTCCTGGATCGCTCGCTCGTTGACACCAGCAGGATCACCGTCACCCCACACTTCCGGTGGGAGAATCGATTTGTGGCGTTCATCGATCCGGTCGAGCACCGCCTGACCGACAAGATGATTGGAAATCGAGAACAACTGCAGGTCGTACTTTTCCAACAGCTCGCGTTTCCGCGAACAATACGTGTCGTCGGCAAGAGCCTTCTGCACCTCGAAATGATCACCCCAGCAGGCGAGTTCCAGGCCGTCATACCCAAATTCGACAGCCTTCTTGCAGAGTTCTTCCAGTGGCAGGTCGGCCCACTGGCCGGTGAAGAGGGTCACGGGACGTGCCATTGCAGTTCCTTACTGTGTCTATCGAAGTGGATTCTGGTTGTGTCCGGTTGAAGCCCCCGGCGGCGCCCCCTCGAGGTGAGGACCGCCGACCGCGACAGGTCAAACTAGTTCGGCTCAGGTCGAAAGTCAACGACCCGCCAGTGGCACCAACAACACCTTGCGGTAGGTGATTCCACCAGTGATCCCGTCCAGTGCGACGTGCCCAACTGACGGGCGATCGGGATCGGCCACCGTCGTCATCAGCACCCGGCGGCCGTTGATTTCGACTCGCACCGCGTCACCGTCGACCCGAAGTTTCAACGTGTTCCACTGGCCATTCGGCTTCGCCATGTTGTCGGTCGGTGCGGTCACCCCAAACAGTGCCCCGGTGGAAAACTGGTCCGCAGCAACACCGGCGTCACTGGAGAGTTGCAGCTTCAAGGCACCGGTGGTCGGGTTGCCGGTCCCGGCGTACCGGAAAAACACGCCCCCCTGGCCCGTCTCGCCCTCGGTCTTCCATTCCAGCGACAAGTCAAAACCCGGCATTTCTCGAGGTGACACAACCAGGCTGCCGGCGGAGCGTCCCGGAGCCGCTCGCCACGCCACACCGTCAACCTCCCACTTGCGAGATCCGAGCCGGGTCCATTTTGCAAGTGAATAGAGTTCTGCCCAGGCCCCGGCAACCTGCTTGGCTGCCGACGTTTTCGAGTATGTCTTCTCGATCCTCGCCAACAAGGGCAGAGCTCTCTCTGGCCGGTTCCGGGCGATTTCGGCTCGCGCTTCGGCCATCACTCGCAATCCTCGCCGATCCAGGAACTCGGCCCCGGCCGGTCCGGCCCGTTGCAGCCGTCGGGCCGCCGAACTGCCGCGTCCCTGCAGATCGTGATACAGGAACACTCCCAACCGGAGTTGCGCCGCTGTGTCGCCGGCAGGCAGGGTGGACTCGACCAGCCCCACCAGATCGCTGGCGGCCATCTTGACCAGCGGCCGTTCCACCCGCTTGGCCTGGCCGCGACACACGAGATTGTCATTCTCGAACTTGACGAACTTCAACTTCACGCTGCCGATCCGTACCGGGTCGTCGGGTTTCATTTCCGACACCACCCGCCTGGCCTCCTTCCAGAACGTCTCGACAGATGCCAGTTCCTGTGCATCCCATTCCAGCAAACCGTCAACATCCGAGAGCACCGGATTTCGCCGCGCTGCCGCCAGGTGCGACCTGGCAGCCGTGTAGTCGCGTGTGGCCAACAATTTCTGCCAGGAGGCCATGTAAGTGCTCAAGGGCAACTCGGTGATCTTGACGGACTTGGCAGCCTTGCTGGGAGACTCCTTGACCGCCTTCGCCAGCGCCTTGGGACCGACCATCAACTTGACGGCCGACTTCTTCTCCCTGTCCTTCCCGGACATCTTCGGGTCGACCTTGGCGACGACAGGCCGGGGTTTTGCGGGGGTTCCGACGACCAGGGTTCCACGATTGGGCCGCTGGTGCAGCCGGACCATCATCATCGGTGCCGTGGCACTGGGGCCACCGCTGTAGACCAACCACCGCTCGTCGTCACTGACGGCGAACTGCCGCGCCAGCGGATCGTCGACGTAATCGGGCAACTCGAGTTCCGCCACGGTCTCGTCCCGGGCAAATCGCCCGCGGAGGGAAGACCGCCGCCAGCGGACCAGTGTCTTGCCGTCGAAGACATACTGCCTGAGTCCATCGCCGGACAGGCAGGGACGAATCCCCGGCAACTCGAACGCCTCGGCCGGACCGAACGCCACGTCGGTCTTGATGCGCGACGCATGAAAACTCTTGGCCACATCTCCGACCGACTCAACAAAAAACAGGTGGAGACCACCACCGAGCACCTGTGAGGCGGTCCACTTCGGGGAAGTCTTGGAACTGGAGGCCAGAGGCTGCTTGTCGTCGAAGGGCTGCAACGGTCCACCACGAACCGCTCCCCAGATCGCGGCCTTCTCCGGCACGGCATAAACAAGCAACCCCCGCGTCGTGACGCTGGGAGAGGCACGACGGTCACGGCCACGGGTGATCGGTACGAACTGTGGATGGTTGAATTCGTCAAACGAACTGGGCCGGGTCGCGAAATAGACTCCTCGTCCCCCGGTTCCATCGGCAACAAACCACAGCGAAAGTCCATCCGAGCTCAACCAGGGATCCCGTGGCCGCCCGGCCGCGTTCGCCGCCGCGATTGGCACCGGCTCGCCCACGCGGGCGTCGGAGAACCATCGGGTCGCCAGCAATGCACTGGCGCCCTCGCGAGCGGCCTGGAACACCAGGTCCACCTCCTTGGCCGAAACCGTCACCTGGCGTGTCTGGTCCTGGAAACCCTCTCGGACAATCGTCACCGCGTGTGCTCCCTTGGATGCGGTGACCACACACGGAGAGAGTTGCGGCTTGCCTTCGGCATTGTGCACTCGTTGATCATCGATCAACACCATGGCGCCAGCCGGTGTCGTCTCGACACGAATCGTACCCGTGGATTGAACCGCCGGCGGCAAAGCGACAGCCGGCTCGGCCCCGTCACCCGGCCCCTGGTCCTCATCGACCCCGGCTGCTTGGTCCTGGCCGACCGAACCGCCAGGATCCCCGTCGCCGCCAACACCGAATGCGAACAACAGCACAACCGCCACCACGCCCAGGCCAGCGGTGATCGCCAGTGGCATCCAGGCCGGACGGCTTCGGGCCGGACGTCGGGATGATCGGCTCCCGGCAGA
>MDTE01041675.1_pt1 | contig 11676 bp, 15 predicted proteins | sample 811231 | NCBI WGS metagenome assembly MDTE01 (sample SAMN05326651, study PRJNA326480) | marine metagenome | isolation source: seawater | place: Indian Ocean: Red Sea | collected 2010
ATAATTTCTGCGGGACTATAAGTGCCAAGTATCGCCAGTGCCATGCGCACGCCTACACCTTGCACCGTGGTCAAAATGCGGAACCAGTCGCGTTCCACGGCCGAGGTGAAACCATAGAGATGAATATGGTCTTCGCGCACATGGGTTTCGATAATGAGTTCGGTTGCCTCTCCCGCCTGTGGCAACTGACCAAGTGTTTTGTGCGAGGCATAAACCAGATAGCCAACACCACCGACATCGATAATCGCTGTGTCGGTATCGATACTATCCACTTTTCCGCGTAATTTTCCGATCATAGATGGCACTATTAGAATGGTTAATATGGCAAATGGCAATCGCTAATGCGTCCAGTGCGTCTTCGCCTGCTTTTTCCAGCTCGGCGCGTGCAGTGGGCAACAGGGTCTGCACCATCATACCCACCTGATGTTTGTCGGCACGGCCTACACCCACCACCGATTTTTTGACCAGCGTGGCAGCGTATTCGTGCACGTCCAGCCCTGCGGTGGACAGGCTGAGCATAAGTGCTCCGCGTGCCTGACCCAGCTTCAGGGTAGAGGCGCCGTTGGCGGTTACAAAGGTTTCTTCCAGCGCGGCCTCGTGCGGCATGTGCTGGGCAATAATCGTTTGTAGTTCACGGTGCAGGTAATGAAGCCGCTCGGCCAGTGGTGCTTTGACGGCAGGGCGAATAATGCCACAACCCGCAAAGGAAAGCTGATTATTGTCGGCATGAATCACGCCCCAGCCGGTTTTTTGCAAGCCTGGGTCTACACCCAGTATGCAGCGTTTAGGCACTCAGCTTTTCCAGTATTTCGTCAGACACATCAAAGTTGGCGCAGACTTCCTGCACATCGTCATTGTCTTCCAGCGCGTCAATCAGCTTGAATAAGGTGGCGGCCTGCGATTCATCAATCGGGGTCGAGCTTTTTGGCACCCATGCCAGCTTGCCCGATTTCGGCTCGCCTACACTGTCCTGCAATGCATCGCGCACCGACGAAAACTCGGTATGTTCGCAAGTGATCTCATGGTGCTCTTCGGTGGTTTCGCAGTTCTCTGCACCTGCTTCGATGGCTGCCTCCAGCATTTCTTCCTCGCTGCCCGCTTCCAGCGGATAGGTGAAAATGCCCACGCGGTCGAACATAAAGCTTACGCTGCCTGACTCGCCCAGATTGCCACCATGCTTGCTGAATGCGGCACGCACCTCGGCGGCAGAGCGGTTTTTATTGTCGGTCAGCACTTCCACCAGAATCGCTACGCCACCGGGTCCATAACCCTCATAGCGCATTTCTTCGTAGTTATCGCCGTCGGTATTACCTGCGCCTTTTTTGATTGCGGCTTCGATTTTGTCTTTCGGCATGTTCTCGGCGCGCGCGTTCTGAATGGCCAGTCGCAGCCGCGGGTTCATGCCCGGGTCATCGCTGCCGCCTTCTTTCACCGCGATGGTGATTTCTTTGGCGCAACGGTTAAATACTTTCGCACGTTTTGCATCCTGCGCGCCTTTGCGGTGCATGATGTTTTTGAATTTTGAGTGGCCAGCCATTGTCCCTCACATAGTTAACGATGATGTAAGTGCGGTTTTACTCCATAACCTGCCGTTATGGCAACCGTGATTAATGGTTAGTTAGCAGCAAATCCGTACAAATCGGCCGCATTTTTATACAATAATTGTTCGCTCAGGGCTTTTTCATCGGTGCCTAGCAAGCGTGCTGTTTCCTGTGCCAGTGTTTCCACATAATCCATCACGCTGTGGTAATCGAAAAGTGACGCATGGGGTTTGCCATGATCCAGACTGCTAGTGTCCGATGCGGGGCCGGCAAAAGGCGCATCCGATGCGCCAAGAAACACCGCCTCTGTGCCAAGTTTGTGAATAATCTCGGCCACGAACGGTGCGGCGGCATGGGGGCTGAGTGCGGTGCGATACCCCGGGCCTTTGAAATAGACCGGAGCTGCAGTGCGAGCACGAGCGGCCATCAGGCTAAGCAAGGCCTGAAATTCAGGATCACTGGCGCCCTTATGCGATTTTGGCATGCCAAGATGATCAATCAACAGCGGAATATCTTCCGGCAATTGTTCAATCAATTTGCGTAGATACGGTGCCACGCCATAGACCAGAATATGCTGACCGCGGTGACGCAGTGTGTTGAAAATACGGTCCCATTTGGCTTTGTCCTGCGCCAGATTCGGAATATTAGCCACGGCATACAGGCGGATGCCGGCAATATCATCGCGCTGTAGCCAATGATGGGTTTGTTCGTCATGGACATTACCACGCACAATGCCTTTGGCGGGCATGCCTTGCGCGTGCAAAGCATCCAGACTGTTCACCACATGTGCCGGGTCTTCTGCGCGGCTGAAATCCACAACCACCACACCCTTGGGCGGGTGTTGGCTTACATGCCGCAGATAGAGTGCAGGGGTGTTAATGGCATTTTCGGGCACAAAAGGCGGCGCTGAAGTGACAGTGCTTTCCTGCGCGGTAAATAAATGTATGTGTGAGTCAATCCATTGCATGCGTTATTGGTACGCCAATCTTACGCCCTATGCAAGTCATCACAATACGCTAAGGGTAAAGTAAAGTGAAAGCCCCACCGCACCCAGTCCAAGCGATAAACCTGCCAGCATGACCAGCCCGTCGCGGCTGACAATCGCCATGCCTAACACAGCAATCGCGAAAGTGGGCACCATCACCGCAAACGGAATGAATCCCAGCGGAAACATTAGCAAAGATAAAATAATCACCAGCAGCATCGCGATATGGGTGAACACAGGGTGAAACATGAAGCGCAGACGCGGGTGAAGGTAATTCTCCATATTGCGCAGGTAAGGCGCCACTTGTTTGAGCCCCTGCCGTGCCCGATCGGCCGAGGTTTCCTGACGGGCAATCCAGTCAGGAATCCATGGATTGCCGCTAATAAAGAAAAACTGCACGGCGATTAAAATCAGTAGCGTGGCCGTGATAGCCGGCATGCCAGGGATCGCACCAATTGGCGAAAAACAAAGGATGGCGAGTGCGAAAAGCAGCGGGCCGTAGGCACGGCGGCCTAAGGCGCTGAAAATATCATCCACGGCAACACTGCCCCCATGCATCTTGTACAAAATGCGAGACAGTATGCTGGATATGCTGCGTGTTTGTTCAGCCATAAACCTAACATAGCTGTAAGGTGCGTTAACCAGCCATACGTTAGGATAGGTAATTAAAGTAAAGGGCGCATAAGGATAGGTTGCTGACAATCACCCCTAAGCCCGCTACAACCATGGCATAGAACATAAAGGAGAGAGAAATGAGTGATATTATCCGTTATCAGCAAGGGCCCAAACTTAGCCGCGCTGTGGTGCATAATGGCATTGTCTATTTGTGTGGGCAGGTGGCCAAAGAGTATGATGCCGACCTAAAAGAACAAACGCGCACCATGCTGGAACGCGTTGACGAGCATCTGGCCGAAGCGGGCACGGATCGCACGCGTATGTTAAGTGCGACGCTTTACATTAAAGATATTAGCCGCGTGGCAGAAATGAACGAAGTGTGGGGCGAATGGCTGGGCGATGCGCCGCGACCAGCGCGCACCTGCGTGCAGGCAGAAATGGCCAAGCCGAATATCTGGGTGGAAATCACGGTGACCGCGGCTTTATAGCTGGAAAATATAGGGGGGGGTGGTAGCAGCAATCCCTATCAAACATGATCTTGAGCATGATGCATGATTTGCGAATGACGCGGGAAACAAGAACTGGTGAAACGTTAACTTGCTAGTACGTGGAAGCGCAGCATAGCTCAAGTGGAAGCAATTGCTAGGATTAGCCTTGTTTGACGTTCCTCAAACAAGCAACCTTTCTGTAAGAAGCCTGCTTTCTTATTTTCTGAGATCAGGAAATGATGCCTATAGCAGACCATTGAAATTTTTCTCGAGTCAGGCAGACAATACTGCACATGTTTACAATGCGTTTTTTATTGGTCTCGATCATAAATATGCCAACAAATGGTGTGAGCTTGATAAGCAGGACAAGGTGCTTAAAGCCTTGGACGATGCTATAAAAGCTGGTGTTCATGAAACCCAGGGCGAACTTGAAGCAAGAAAAGTGGAGCTTGAAGAGGAGTTGCTGAAGAGTCGAAAAATTCTTTCAGATTTCAAGGTACATGAGAGATACAAAGACATTCAAGTTGAGGCAAATCAATTAACTGGTGAACTACACCAGCTTGCGAATCAGAATGTATCTGACGGTAGAAAATTGGATCATTATAAAAGCGCTATAGAGGATGAGACCCCTCCAGATCAGGTGAAATTAGAAGCAATTTATGAAGAAACTGGTTTGGTGTTTCCAGATTCAGTTAAACGCACCCTACAAGAGGCTTCTGCTTTCCATATCCAAATCATTAAAAATCGGGCGGCGTTTCTTGAAGCTGAAATTGTTCGTATAAAAAATGAAATGGCTCGTAGAGAGGCTTTAATAAAAACTTTCAATGAAAAACGCTCCGCTTGTATGGAGGTGTTAAATACTCATGGTGCGTTAGAGGAGTATTCTCGTCTTCAGGAAGAGCACACAAAAATCAAAGAAAAATTTGAGCAAATTCTTAACAAGATAGAAGATATTCGGGACAAAACCAAAAAGCGGAAAGAAATTAAGTCCGTTAAGCTGGAACTGGATAAAGAAGCCACTATTGATTACGAAGAAAAAAGGGAGCTTTGGGAACAAGCGATAAGGCTATTTAACGACACTGCTAAAGCATTGTACGGCGTTCCTGGAGAATTTGTAATTGATATATCGGATAAAGGATATCGATTTAATGTTGATATTCCAGGTGGTCGCGGTGGGGGAATAGGTAAGATGAAAATCTTCTGCTATGACCTGATGGTGATTTGTATGCAGCAAATTCTTGGAAGAAACATAGACTTTTTAGTACATGACAGCATTATCTATGAAGGGGTTGATGAACGGCAGATAGCGCACGCTATTGAGCAGGCAGCCGCTAAAGCAGAAGAATATGATTTTCAATATATCATGACCATTAATTCTGACATGGTTCCATATGAGGATTTCCATGAAGGGTTCAATTTTGATGAGCATATTAAGCTTCGACTGTCTGATGATGATGAGTCAGGAAGCCTCTTAGGATTACGTTTTTAATCATGACCTTCGATATTACCATACAACGCGACCTCAAGAAATTGAGGCGGAGCTTAACCTCACTATCAACTGGATTCGCCGTTCCCGCGTGGATAGCGAATGGCGTGATGGTGTTGGCATTCCGCTGGGTGAAGAATCCGAGCTTTACGAAGTGGATATCCTTGATGGTGGTAATGTGGTGCGAACCATTGAAGTCATCAGCCCTACAGCCAGTTACACGGCAGCAGAGCAAACCACGGATTTTGGATCGGCGCAAAGCAGTTTAGATGTAAAAATCTATCAACTCTCTGCGGTGGTAGGCCGTGGCTATGCAGCCGAGGCTACCATTTAGTGGCAGTGATAAGTGCCGTTTTTACGGTCATTGTGACAACCTTCTGAGTTAGTGCGCCCAGGGTGTGCTGTGGCAGTTGCGGCAGATAGCAGCAGTATGCCCATAACCGAGATCATCATAATTTTATTAAACATATCAACCTCATGGAGTGATTATGAGTAGCACAGGAAGATTGCAATTACCATATATTGTCACAGCGCAGGCTCAAAAAGAAGTGACGCATAATGACGGGCTGAATCGCCTAGATGCTTTTGTAACACCGGTGGTGGCAGATATTGCCAGCGCACCGCCAGGCAGCCCAACAGAGGGTGATCTGTATATTGTGGGTGCAAGTGCCACTGGTGATTTTGCTGGCGAGGAAGATAACCTGGCACAGTATCTCACTGGTGGCTGGGTGTTTTATACACCATTCAAATGGATGGATGCGTTTGTTGAAGCCTCTGACAGCAGATATGCTTATGACGGCTCTGGCTGGGTGCCATTTGGCCTAATCATGAAAGACACCGGAGAATATCTGCGGGTTGGCCACCAGCAGGAAGATGTCACGGTGGATTCCGGTGCATTTAAGGATACCACTATCACTATTCCTAACCGATCTATCCTTCTTACCGTGAATGTACGTGTGCTAACTGCTGTGACCGGCGCTACTTCATTTGATGTTGGCATTGCCGGTGAAACCAGCAAGTTCGGCGGCTCTATCGGTATAGGCCAAGATTCTACCAATATCGGAATCATCGGCCCGACCGCATTTTATTCAGATACGGCAGTGCGCCTGACCGCCAATGGCAGCAATTTCACCGGTGGGGTGATCCGCACCACCATGCAATATCTGCAGCCACGCGGCCCTTGGAATTGGTAGCCGTCATGAGAAACGCATATGGATATCAAAATGGCTTCGATGACCCGATGGCGCAGGAGTTCCGGCAAATACTTTCGCTGGATGTTCTAGGTGACCCCAACCCATGCGGTGTTGCTGGCGTTAAGGTTTGGTTTGATGCGAGCGATGTGACTTCACTTCTGCTAGACAAGTCGAATAATGTCAGCCAGTGGCAGGATAAAAGCGGCTTTGAAAATCACGCGTTACAATCAGATATAACACAGCAGCCAGTCTATATTAGAAACGGTATTAACAACAAACCTGCTCTTTATAGTGATGGGAAAAGCCGTGTTCTGAATTTTACGCATCCGATTAAACTTGGTGATTATTATTCCATATTTGTGGTGCTAAAGGCAGATGTTTCAAAGGCTGATCCAACACCCGAAAGCGCACTTAATGCTGCGCTGGCATTTGGCAGTGCTACGAGTGCCAGTTCTGCCTTTGCAATTCGGCAAACACGAGACACACCTGATGTGCTGCGAACGACTGCTTATCGTGGTGGTGGAATCTTCAATAATGGCAATAGCGATGCTGTTTTATGCTCCGCGATTTATGATGGCAATAATCTGGAAACTTATGCCCACACTCTCTAAAATGGTAGCTAAAATAACAATGCCGACTCCGGGTGTGCCGGGAGAACCGATGGACGCGCCCGTTGCCATAACCACCACCAGAATCATGCCGGATATCCCGATATCCACCTGAAACACCTGAGCCAGAAAGAGTGTTGCAACACCCTGATAAAGCGCAGTACCACCCATATTAATGGTAGTGCCAAGCGGAATGACAAAGCGGGAAATGCCTGAGCGCACACCCAGCTTTTCCTCTGTAGTGCTGAGTGTTAAGGGCATCACGGCAGCTGAGCTGGAAGTGGACAGTGCCAACAACATGACTTCTCTGGATGACTTCAAGAATTTGAGCGGATTCATGCGCCCGATAATGGCAATAATCAGAAGATACACACCCAATAAAATAGCCAGACCGATCAGCACGGTGGCAACATACACTGCGGTGGCCAGCAAGGTGGAAATTCCTACTCTGGCGCTGATGTTGGCCAGCAAGCCGAATACGGCATAAGGCACGAATTTAAGCACCCAGCTCACGATCACCATGCAAACGGATTGGATAGAACCGAGCAGATCAAGAATGGGTTTACGCTGGTTAATCGGCATAGCCACTAACGCAATGCCTATAATAACGGCACTAATAACCGTTTGCAGCATGTTGCCACTTACAAAAGTGGCAAGTGGGTCTTTGGGAAATAGTCCTGTCAGTAATTCGGGGAATTCTTTTAGGGATGGCATGCTCGCCGGGATAGCACCACTGGTTTCGGGAATACCTTCTGAGGCCACAATATGTTGGAGCAATGAGCTGTCAATATAGGCTCCGGGCTGGATAATCATGGCCGCTCCTATACCTATCGCCACGGCAATGGCAGTGGTAGCGAGAAAAAACAATATGGTAAAAATACCGAGCCTGCCGATATCCTCGCTTGATTCACCTGCTGCAATACCTCGAATAACTGAGGCGACAATCAGAGGAATCACAATGAATTGGATGGCTAGAAGGAATATCTTTCCCGGCAGCGCCACCCATCCGGCGATTAATTCCGAAGTATCATTATCCACCAGCTGCATGGTGGGGCCGATCAGAACACCAAAGCCCACGCCTAAAATCATGGCGATAATTACCTGTAGCCACAGCTTGCCCCTTACCAGACCAGTCAGGCTTGAGTGAAGATTAATGAGTGAGCGTGATAGTTCCAAGGTAACGCCTTATTTTATTTGTTAAAATGATGCCCACTCCCAGAATAGACCATAGTGTTAAAACTTCAAATATTCTTGTCTTTAACAACGCAGTTAGTCATTAAGCCGCTTTAATTTTTAGCTCTCGATTCACCTGATAAATCCCAAACAGAGTCAATGCCGCACCTGCGGCTGTCCAGCCGGTGAGTGACTCTCCAAAAAACATCATCCCCATGCTCAGGCCAAAAATAGGCACCAAAAAGGTAAAGACATTGGCACGGGTGAGCGGCGTGCGCTCCAGCACCCTAAACCACAGCCAATACACAAAGGCGGTGCCAAATATAGCCAGGCCCAAAAGCGAGAATAAAAACGTGCCTGTCCACTGTACCTGGCTTTGATCTTCCCATAAAAACGCCATTGACCATAGCGGAATACTGCCGAGGGTAAGCTGCCAACCCATGGCGCTTAACCCGCTCATGGTTCCAGCCATACCTCTGATTAACACATTGCTGACAGTGACCCCGAAAGCGGCCAGTATGATATAGGCCATGCCGAGTAGATAGCCGTTTGCTGTGCCGCTGATGGACAATTCCGGCATGGCGATGGTGACAATGCCTAAAAAGCCGATGATTAAACCCCATCTAGCTGGTGATGTCAGATACTCGCGCAAAAACATATGTGCCAGCACTGCGGCCATCAAAGGCTGGGTGTTGTTAATCACGGTGGCAATGCCGGGGGAGACATATTCCGCCGCATGGAACATGCCAAAAAAGCCAAGCGTGGTAGCTCCCAGACCAATGGACGAGAGCTTAATCCAGATTTGCCTGCCATGTGGCATTGCATGGCCGAGTGCCTTGGCGGCAATGAGTAGCACCATACCGGCAAGACTGGCTCTCATGGCAGCAAAGGTCAGATGCGGTGCATAATCAATGCCCACCGTAATCAGCGGGTAGCACGCAGACCACAAAAACATCACCAGGATAATAGGTAAAATTTTTGTCATGCATCACAATTCCTTTATCGCATCGGAATCGAGTGCTTTTATCACATGAATATCCCATAGTTTCTGAACGGCAAAATAGGTAAACATCACTGACCAGCCAATTAGCATCAATCCATTTAATACCTGCACGCCGGTGATAAATTGCATAGCTCCATGTGGGAAGACATCGCCAATCCCCAGCGAAGAATATGTGGCGGCGGAGAAGTAAATATAGCCAAAGAAATTATCATGGGCGATGCCGCTTAATGGCTCAAAGCCAAACGAATGCACCAACTCCCAATAGACAAAGCCGTATATCCAAACAGCAATTGTGTGGGCCGAGAAGATGGCGACCACCAGAAAAAACATCAGTGGCCGCGTGCGCAAATTACGTTTGGCTACGACTTTCAATACAATGCATAATATTTCATAAAAAATCGCCGTGGTGATCAGCACCAAGGCAATACTGATGATAATGGCTTCTGGTATATTTTCATTCATTTCCATGGTTATCTAGTTCCCCCATATAGCTGAGAAAACAAACCATGCATGGCCTTATCCCGCGCATCACTCATATCATGCAACGCTTTGGCAATTTGCTGGCTGGCCGTTTGCTCGGCTTCATAGAGCGTGCCTTCGGGCGTGGTGTTGGCTTTATCGATGCGCTGATCCTCGACCAATTTTGCCAGCCATGCCGTATGCCACATCCATGGATTGAGCTGTTTGGAAAACATTTTCCGACTCAGGCGCATCGGGTGCGTGTTTTTGAGCATATCAGCGGTGAGCGGGTTGGCAAATGCCTGTAGCCTTCATGCATGGCAATCCCCACTTCCGAATCACGCTTAAAACCACCAATGCCAGGGCCATGTCCGGCTCTGGGATCAACAATGATTACCGGTGGCTTTTCCGGATCAAAGCAATCTTTTAAACACACATCCTCAATCTCGGTGATTTTCAGCAGCGCGTAATTAGCCGGGCTGTCAAAAGTTCGGGCATCGAGCACCATTTCATATTTAAAATCCAAAAGTGGCGGCATGCCATTTTCTTCATGCTCAATCATATTATCGGCACGCTGGCGCAGCGTATCTAAAAACAATACCGAACGCTGCCAGCTATCTATCTGATAATTCCATGCATCAAACATCCAGCTCAGTGGCGATGGGGTTTCCTCTGCCACTTCCTCTGTGTTTGCCGCCTCTGCCAACTTGATGGATGGTGATTTGGTTGCTTTCGTTTTGGGTGCCATTTTCGGCTTGGTTGCGGCTTTAGCCATGATGTACCTCCTTGGTATGTTGTTGATCGCAGCAGGTTTGCGGTGCGTGCGATGTACAGCGCTTCACCGTTACTTCACACTCGGTTGGTATCAAATCACCTTTGCTGCCATGTTCAATATGGGCGGCATTGGCTTCGTCAGTATCGATATGCATTTCGGTGACAAAATCAGGATGGACGCGGATAGCGACATCCCGAAAAACCAGATCACGCTGGCCTGAATCAATGGCCACTTCCACCACGTCACCTTGCTGCAACCCGTATGTTTCGGCATCTTTAGTGCTCATATGGATATGCCGCTTGGCGACAATTAGCCCATCGGTTTGGATACTACCCGCCGAGCCACGCAAGGTAACGGTTGGCGTATCTTTAACATCGCCGGATAGTCGTATATCGGCATGAATGCCGAGCTTGAAGGTTTCGGTTTCGGCAATTTCAATCTGATTATGCTCTCGGCATGGCCCCAGCACCCGCACATTCTGTATTTCGCCATCCGGGCCAATGATATCCACTTTCTCTTCTGCTGCCCAGAATCCCGGTTGGGTTAATTCCTTATATTTTGTGAGTGTATGGCCTTTGCCGAATAATTGCTCGACCGCAGCTTGCGTTAAATGCACATGATGCGCCGATACTGCCACCGGTATGGGCGGCAGAGGCTGTCGCTGCTTTACATCGTTTAGCACACGCAGCGTTTCCTGGGCGATCATCCATTGCTCACGGGTTTGGGTAACCATCACCCGAATACGCGAATGGGCTTGCTGTAGCTGCGGTGTTTCAAATCCTTCCAGCTTCACAGCGCGATTTTTATCTTCATCAAAATACAGACCCAGATACTCCATGCGCTGGCAGATACGTGCTCGCATTGAGGCCGAGCCTTCGCCGATGCCACCGGTAAAGGCCAGCACATCAAACCCGCCCATGGCATTGGCATACGCACCGATATATTTTCGCACACGGTAAGCATAAATCTGAATAGCCAGCTGGGCGTTGGCATTTCCTGCCGTGGCCTGTTGTTCGATATCGCGCATATCATTGCCAATGCCAGATAAGGCTTTGAGGCCGCTATCATCATATAGGATATCTTCCACCTGCCGAGAAGATAACCCCGCTTCACGTTCCAAAAAGGCAAAGGTGCCAGGGTCAACATCACCGGAGCGTGTTCCCATCACCAGGCCTTCCAATGCGGTCATACCCATCGAGGTATCCACCGATATGCCACGGTCAATCGCACACACGCTGGCTCCATTGCCGAGGTGACAACTAATGATGCGCAGATCTGCTGGACTGGTTTGCATCTCTTCTGCCACACGGTGCATGACATATTTATGCGAGGTGCCATGAAACCCATAAC
>MDTE01049930.1_pt1 | contig 11676 bp, 5 predicted proteins | sample 811231 | NCBI WGS metagenome assembly MDTE01 (sample SAMN05326651, study PRJNA326480) | marine metagenome | isolation source: seawater | place: Indian Ocean: Red Sea | collected 2010
GTTTGGATTAGGAAGTCCAAGAACAGAGAAGTTCATGCTTCCACCAACTTCTAACTTATAGTCACCAGAAATTTTTTGAATAAAATTGTGGAATCCAACATTACTTGTGTTAGTTCTTGGATCGTAGTGAATGTTAGTTGTTTCAGGTACACCGTCTCTAATATGTGCCGATGAAATTTCATCTCTCAGTGTTTGCAACTTATGAAGTAGTTCTCCTGCATGAATCTCCATAGATCCACCGCCATCACTACCAGCAGTAATTACAATCTTTGAGTCAGCATTGATATACAAAGTATCTGCAGCTTGAAGGTGAATGTTAGTTGCATTTACATTGAAATCTCCTAAAACTTCACACGTGCTATCTCCATAACAAGTCTCTGACTTAGCAGCTTGTTCTCCATTTTTCGCAGTAGTTGATGCTTTTTCTCCACCCTTTTCGGTTTCACTAGACGCTGGTCCATCTCCATTAACAGGACTACTATCAGTAGCAGTATATTCTGCAACATGGGGTCCAGACTTAACTAATTGCCCACCTCTAGAATTAACAAGCAATCTTCCAGCACAAGCTTGTCCATTTCCACCAGGACCAGAAATAATATAAGTATTGCCATTTGCATCCATGGTAAGACCAGTGCCATGGTTTTTATCAACAAAGTGAAGAGATCCATTCTCTTCAACCATTTGATATCTCTTACCGTTCATCAGAACGGTAATCTCTCTAGTAACCTCTACATCTTCTGTCTCGTCTGGAGTTTTTGGAGCAGCAATAGATTCCTGCTGTCCAAACTTTGCACGATTTTGACCTTGAATATTGTCTAGGACTTGTTTGTCAAACTTATTAGTTGCTGCCATAATTACACCTCCTATGGACAATCAATGTAGCTGCCAGTTCCAATCTTAGCAGAACCAGTCTCAACTCTCTGAATGGAATCAAGACATGCAAAGGCAGGAATTGCTTTTGCTCCATATCCACCACCACCAAGAATCAACACTTCTGGATATTCATCAAATGTCAATTCTCTATTCTTAATTCTAACACTAATAACTTGTCCTCGGTCATTAATAACAGATTCTGCAATTGTAGAATCACCGTTAACATACACAATTGGAGGAGTAGTATAATTTCTACCAACATTAATAACGGTGAACGCATCAATAATACATTCTTTCTGTGCAACTGCAGGTTTATTGAGTTTATATCCAAATCCAGGACTTGTAATTCTAATTTCACTGAGTCTTCCATTATCATCTAGTAATGGAAGTGCATTTGCTCCTGCACCCTCACCTGTAATGATGATGACTGGCAATTCAGTATATGGTGTTCCAGGATCATCAATTTTAATCTCAACAATACCACCACGAGAATCTGTGATAATTTCACCAGATGTTGGTAGTTGTGGTGCAGGAGAAGCATCCGCAGTTATATTTGTACTTGAATCAAGTGCATCTATGACAGATCCTTCATCATTTCCAATAGCGTCTACTTCAATTAGAACACTAGTCTGAGCACCAGTTCCAGGAATAGCAAAGACAAGAGTTTCAGATGTCTCATCTAACTCATCCAAAGCAATTCCAACAATAACCTGAGCGGTAGAATTTACAATAGTAAATTGTCCAGACAAAGACTTACTTACAATATCACTGGATGTAATTCCATTTCCAAACAACTTATACTCAAAGATAAGATTATCTGGAACGTTTTGTGTTGTGATAGTATATGTGATAAAGTCTCCTTCTTTTACAACAGTCTTATCAGCAGAAACCGAGAACTTTTGAAGAACTGATTCTGGTTTATCTTCTTCAGAAATAGTATCTGGGGGATCACTAGGAGTTAAATCAGTATTTGAATTTACAAGAGATGGATTCTGTTGTGATGTTACAGAAGTTGGTGTCTGTATAGGAAGACCATCATCGTCTATATCCTGTCCAGGAGGTCCACCATTAAGAGGACTCTTGTTAATTGTACACTTACCAACATTATTGGTAGCAATAGATGATACTGTTGATGGTGTTGCAGGAGAAAGTGCTACAAAGAAATCTTCAAAGAATTCTTGGTCGTCATCATCAAGGAAAGTTTTGATGGTGATTGTTTTCTCAGTATCTCCTACAGCAAATCCAAGAGTTCCATCTTTTGATTCATAGTCAACCTCACCTTTTGCTGTTCCATCTTTAGTGATAAAGGTAACACTAGATGCCATGTCTAGATATCCACTTCTAGTCACAGTAAATACAGCATCATCTCCCTCGGTAACAATTACATTATTGATATTGTATTCCATCACAGGAACATTTGGAGTTGTCTGAACACCGCCAACAAATGATATGTTAGTAGATTTTATAGTAGTTCCACTCTGAGCATCTTCACAAACATATTGCGACCAATCTTCACCATCAATTGGGAAAAGATCATCCAAGTCTTTTAGAAGATTATCAAGGAAGTCTCCATCATCTTGTTTTTCTGTCTCACAATCTGTGCAAATAACAGTAGTTTTTGAGCACTTCTTTCCAGGACCACTGCAAGAAATTCCAAGTAAATCTAGAACATAGTTGATTGCATCACCAATAATATTGATAGCAGAAGCAACTGCTCCAAGAATGTCTTGGAGTGGTCCAAGAACAGACTGTAGGATTTCTTCTAACAGAGAAGTAATCTTGTTTAAAATACCTTCTACAAGAGAGTCTACTAGACATGCAGCTGCTTTATATGCTTGAAACAAATAACCAAACAAGAGATCTTGTAGAAATGCAGCAAGACGATCTCCCAAATCCTCCATTGAACATCCCAATTCTGCAAGGATGTCATTAAAATATTTTGTGATCGGGGAGAGAGAATTTCCCTCTGGATTAACACCAAGAAGAATGTCCGTCAGATCTTTAATTCCTGCCTTAATTTTCTTAAGAACATATCCTTTTACTCTTGCTACAAACTTTCTTACTACTCGGACTGCCTTGTTTACGTAATCTCTTCCAACTCCAATAGCTTCGTAAAGTTCACCATTCAATTCACCGACAAGATATGATCCTAACTTCCCATCATTGTTCTGGACTTCATATAACATCTCACTAATAATTCTCTTAAGTGAGTTATTAAGATCATTTTCTTTACCACACTTGTCAGCAACTTCAATACAGAAATTTTTACCGCCTGGGTTTGTAGTAGAAGACTTTTTATTCTTCGCTTCAATTAGAGCCGTTGTTCTAGATCCAATTTTATTGTCTTCCGAATCTACTAGATCTGCTCCAGTAGCAACATGACCACTGGTCTGTACAGTTCTTGGTGCCTTTGCTTCTGGATCTTGATCAGCAGCTAAAGTATCTGGACTTAAAAATGTAGTGAATGACTTACACCCGCTTTGATCGGGTGTGGGATTTTCTGGTAATGGTTCACTGGAAGATGCCGCGACAGTTCCAATAGAACCCATGATAACAGGTTGTTGTTTATCAGGATCTAAGTAAAAACCTACAACCCACACTCCAGGTTCTAGTTGATCCGAGATGGATTTAGAACCACCTGGGACATGTGGGTTGCTGACGGGCATCATTGTGATTGCCCATGGTAAATCTTCAGAGGCAACTGCATCACAAGATTGAGGATGTAATCCTAAGACCCTGACCTTATAGCGACCAGAAGCTTTGGGATCATCCCCTTTCTTGGATTCAATTTGCCCAATCCACCAAGAGAATCCATCAGATCCAATTTGGTTTGTTGGGTATAAACTACTCAACGCATCCATATTACTCAGTTGTCATGAATTTTGCACTCAGGTGCTCCTGGTTCTTGGTCACAATAAAGTTCAAGTGGTGATGGATCGTGATGATCTCCTGCTTCAATCTCTTCTTTGTGATGCTCAACATACTCTTCCAGATCATGCAGTTCGCCTTCAATGTGACGACGCTGCTGTGGAGAGGTCATAGGATTTTGAAGAATTTCCTTGTCCTTCTCAATATGCTTTTCAATAGATTCCATTTAAAACTCCTTAGTTGATTTTGGTGTCTTTGTCTTTAATACCGTAAGAGTCACGGATCAGTTCCAATACAGTATATACATTCTGATTAGCGATGTCAAACTGGTGGTTCAATTTTTTGATCAAATATGTACCACTATGTTCTGGATCCCACACTTCATCTTCGCGGTCTACATCTGGTACTTGATTATTAATCCTAATTTCAACTTTATCTCCAGCACACAATTCTAAGTGTCCTGTTATAGAAATAGTTAACTCTTGGTTAAACATAATTCCAAGACGAGCAAGTCCTTGTGATAAGTATTGCTTCTGCCAATCTGGAAACATATTGGTTGCATCTTGTTCACCTAAATCTTTATCTTCGTTTGATGCAACTCCATTTCCATTGTACCAGTTTTCGTGATTGACGATGGTTGACATTACCCTGGTAGGATATTCAGATAATGTACTTTGACCGACAGGAAGTTTTGTTTGACTTCCAAGGTGCTCCATATCATTCCAGGTGTCTTTTAACGAATAAACATACTCCTCGTATTTTCCAGTATTTATGTTGAAGAAACAGACGATAGAAGAGTAAGATCCCTCCCTCATCTTCTGCATGATATCAATCTCTGCACCAAAAATAACTTCTTGAATTTTATTCAGTGATTCGTCAGTAGTCTTTCCTGGCGTATAAGAAAACTTCTTGAGTTGTTCTTCGCCTTGTTTACAAAGTTTGTCAATAGATTTGAAAACGTACCCTTTATTGGTTTGGAAGAAAAAGTATCCTGCGGTTCCAGAAGATTTCTGTGCGTCTGTAGATCTAACGTCAGAGGAAGCACTAGTTGTAGATCCAGAAGACTCTGAACTTGACTTACTCTTATAAGTGTCAGAAGAAACTGTTTTATGACAGAGAGATCTAATCACACTAAATGGTGTTTTCTTTGCTGGAATCATTCTCACAGTTGTTGCCGATGGTTCAGAATCTAGTTCCGAAACTTTTAAATAATCATTCAATATAGTCTTAACAACTGAATCGGTATTACCACTCAAGACCTTATTAACTCTAATTCCTTCATTAATAAGACCTTCTTCAGAAATTAGACATAATGTGTATATCTGTCTCCTTTCAGCACTAATTCTATTAGCAACTTTCCAAACTCTAAACTTAAAATTGAACTCTTCCTCTTTGGCATCAATGACTTTCATTTCAACACGCTCAAATCCTTGAATAGGCATATTTGCCATGAGGTTTTCAGCATTATCAAAGACCACCATTGTAGCACCATACGCTGGCCACAGCACAGATTCATGATACTGAACATGTGTGACCAAAGTTACAATATTTGCATATGGTTGTGAATCATCACCAGCTTTGTAAATAGCGATGGAGACTGGTGTAAAACTAGATGCGTAGGGTTTTGAGTTAAAATCTTCTGCCATTCTCAATTATACGGAGATGGATATAGTGCGCCGAATCCAGGGTCTCCCATATTACTAATACGTGAGAAACGTTCTTCTGATGCAGTAGCAGCAGTCTGCTGATTATTTATTACGATAGGGTCAGGTTGTTTGACGCTCTTATCAATTCTATTGAGTGCCTGTTCTTGAGAACGAAGATTGACAAAATCTGTTTTTGCTCCTTGCATTTGTGTTCCATGAACAGACTCAAACAAAACTCTTCTCTGTTCCTCAGATAGTTTTGGATTGTTATACATTGCATTAGGTCCAGTAACCTGATCATATGCTGCTGTTGGTTGTGGACTAATCAAATCTTCAATCAACATCTGTGCAAGCATAATAAGTGGATGTGTAGGTGTTACTCCACCTCTGACAGGAGTTCTCACTCCACCAGATGTAATCTGAGATCTAAGCATGTTTGCTCTGACACTATTTGGATATGCTCCACCTTGCAACTTAGTAGCAAGGTCTCTACCTTTGTTGAACATTCCAGCAGATACTTTCGACTGTGGTTCGATGAAGTTAATACGAGGTGAGTTTCCTGGGACAATACTATTAACGACACCACCTGGCAGCTGCCTACCACCAAGAGATCCACTTGTTCCAGCATATCTCTCAGCACCACGGAAAGTAGGTGCAGAATATGCACCTTTACCAAGGATCTGTGGTTTGTTAGATGGTATGAAACTCTCTCCCTGCATCATGGCATTGAATCCTTGAGCATTCATACCAGTAAATCCAGCACGAACACCTTTCAATCCGCGTGCTAGTCCAGTAGGACCACCAGTACCATAACTAGATGGAGTTTTTTGAGTTGCCATCTTACCACCGATGCCATGGTCACCACCTAGACCACCGTATCCTTTCTTTCCACCTTCTCCCTTGTCATCATCTGCACCTGTTAGGAATCCAACGAATGATCCAACAGCATTACCAACGCCACCAAAAAATCCTATGATGGAATTGAAGAATTGCTCTGCAGGAGACATGACAGACATTGGTTCTTGACCACCGCCAGTGTTAGGTCCCATCACCGCAGTGCTGATCTTGTTTGATATTTGATCTGTTATGTTGAATGCTTTTGTGATTGGTCTAACAGTGGATGCAATGGTACTTGCAGGAGCACCACCAGGCATCGATGCCGCAGCTTTAGCTGCATTTGTCAGAGTAATAAGACCAGCTACCTTGTTAGGTAACTTCATTGCCTCAATCAAATCTGCTGAAGTTGCATCACTCTCGTCAGTTCTTTTCAGAGTTGGTGCATTTACTATAGGAGTTTTTGGAGCAGGAGCAACAGTTGGTTTAGAAGTCCCCATCTCATACTGAGGAACTGGTCTGATCTTACCATCTACAGCACTTGGTTCACCCTGAGTGTAATTATTATCAAGTGGGGTGACCATTTCATCACCATGAAGTCTCACCAAATATCCACTATCAGGACCAGATACAATACCACCTGTTTCTAGATCTGGAATATCAAGTTGTCTTGCTTCTGGACCATCAGATTGATTTTGTCGTTCTCTTGCCTGATCTTCTGCTTCATTTTGAGCAGCAACTTCAACAGTTTTCTCCCCAAGTTTTACATATGCATCTGTATCAGCAAGGTCGTCAACATCTGCTGTCGCTCTTTTTACTGCTTCAGTCTCTTTATCGTCAGTGACTTTCTTGTCTAGTGCCAGTTGCTGATTGAGAATTTCAGCAATCGCATCTAATTTCTCTGAGATGGTGTCTGTATTTACAGACAGTCCTCTAGCTATAGCAAGAGATGACTCCTTTGAACTCTGTATCTCAGCATCAATTTCACCTTGCTTTTCACCAATAGCATTTACAGTTCTAGTTAAAGACTCTGCTATCTTCTGTACAAGTAAGATAAGTTTCTCGTCTTTTACTTTAACAGGTCTGTTGACAGTATCACCATATTTACTGCTACTTGGCAGCATTGGTGTTTCTTTCTCTACACCAGGAGTATCTGCTGGTGCTGCCATTGCTGGACCACCAACTGCAAGGAACGGGAATGGATTGCCTGCTCTGCGTTCTCTTGCCTGTGCTGTGATAGAACTAGTCTGACCACGATTGAAATAATCAGATGGTAATGGTGAAGCAAGTTCACTTTTTTGTCCTCTAGCAATATAATCAGGAAAATCAAACTGGTCAGTGAAACTCTTACCACCCCTCAAGAAACCAGGGGTGAACTGATACTTGAGTGCTTTTCCAAAGAACTCACCACGCCTCAACATGGGATCCACACCATACTTAGCTGCAGACTTCACAGCAAGTGCTTTCGCACTAGCACCTTTAGTAGCAGCAGCTGCAACTGCCTCGCTAAGTTTAGATGCTACTGTTGTGGTTAAATCACCACTATATGTTGAGGTATATGTTGCCATGTTTTAAGCAGAAAGTCTTGCCATATGGAACGCCATAGGATCAAATTTAGTAGATTTACTATCGCTAGATTGTATCTGCTGATTACCAGCAGCAACTGTTGTAATATCTCTATTTAATAGTAAAGGTTGAATTATGACATTTTCAGTTTGATCTTCGGTAGATATATTAGAAATCTTCTGAAACATTCCGTTATCAGTAGGTCCAATGTTTTTAGACATCAGATTAGATGGCAATGGTGTACCATCAAATATGTTATAGAAATTCCCATCATCTCCTTCCTCATATAATCCACCAAATGGTTTACTATCTTTCTTTGGTGCCTCTATCTTACTCAAATCTAGAGGTCCATCACGAAACATTTCTTTCTCCATCGCTAATCTCTCAGCACTAGGACCGCCTCTGTTACTTTCTATTGCAGCTGCTTCCATGTCACCACGATCAATTGCTGCTGTATATTTTTTATATGTCCCGTATGCAAATGGAGCATTGTAACCAACAACCAACATAGCTGCTTTTTGAGAGTCGTTCATCTTTTTCCATGTTGGAACAATACGAGAAAACTCATCAGACATTAATTGGATATTAGTGATCAAAATAGCATCAGCTTGCGCCTTAGTAATTGGTTTGTCACTATAACTTACAGGTTGGTCACCCTTTCTAATATCACCATAAAAAGTAGATCCCCACCCAATGGTAGCTCTGTCGCCAGAAACTCCAGTTCTATATGGATATATTAAAGTGTTGTCATCAATATCATCCCAGGAAGTATTACTTACGGTGCTGCTCTGATTTGGTCTGATGTAATCGTTTGTCCCTGGTGTCAGTGATGACAGTGCTTCGTCTTTTTTCAATGCAGTGATTGCAGTTCTTACACCACTACCACCTTCACCACCTTCCTGCTCAGAATCTTCATTGGATCCACTTGGTTCATCACTCTTGACAGAGAATCCATTCATTTTAATAAGAGAGTTGACTAAGAAAGAAGCATTAGAATATGGTCCAGTTTTTTGACCTCTTTCGGTATTTGGTTCAAAGAAATCAAGACTGGTATGCCATCCACTCATGTTACCAGCACCATTGCCCTGCATTCTTGGTTCGCCGTTCGGACCTCTCTTTCCATTGTATCCAACTGCACCCAACAGGTCACCTGCTTTTACTTCTTGCCCCTCAGCAACTTTAGTTCCTCCATCAGGGAAGTGTGCATATAATGCATCAAATTCATTACCAGTAGTAGGGTCGATACTTCTTACGACAACCACATTTCCATATGCAGCACCATATAATGGACCTGTTTCCGTAACAACACCGTCAAATACAGCATAGTTATTCTTAAAATCATTAAAACTGAAATCAACTCCAGGTTCACCTGATTCGTCAATTCCCTGCCCTCCATGGTATTGAATCTGAGTTGGACCCGCCAGTGGATTAGTGAAGCTAAATCTATCGGGAATCTGTATTCCACTCACCAGTCCCCTAAGATTTCCAGGTATGTTTTTGATGAAATTAACTACTGGGTTGCCACCATCACCTTTATCGTCAGATTGAGCATTTACAGCTTTCGCTATTTCTCTCTGAACATCCATACCCATTGTTTGAGATGATGGGGCAGATGCAGGTGTACTTGTCAATGTTGTTTTCTTAATACCAGTCTGAATAGGTATATTCTCCACACTAAATGGCAGTCTTACGATATCTGAATAAATCTGTCTCTCAATACCAGCATCTTTAGCAACTTTCATTGTAGTTGAGACAATATCAGATCCAATTGTCTCAATCTGCCTAACAGGAACCATGGACTCCTTATCCATCAAGTCTAGTTGCTCAGTTCCATGAAGAGCAGCCATTCCAGGTAATGTTAGTTTAGTTCCAGTCTCATATTGGTTTTTAGTGTTTAATGGGTCAAAACCGAAGTCTCTTGCCATATCTGCTGCTGTGAATCCCCAACCTAAGATAGGAATAGCGGATCCAAGACTCATGATACCACCTAAAGTATCACCACTACCAAATCTAAAAGCAGCTTCAGTTAACGCAATACCAGTACCAATACCAGGAACAAATTTACCCGCTTTACCAAACAGTTTGGTTCCTAAAGTACCCTTTGCAAGAATCTTTGCTCCAGACCTTGATGTAATTTTTTTACCAACTTTCTTGGCAATCTTCCTACCTTCAGCTGCCTTGACAATTTTCTTTCCCTGAATACCCTCGGCAGTTTTTTTCAGACGCCTATATTCTTTTTCATCAATAAGACCATCTTTATACATGTCCTCAATTGCATTGAGTCCACCTTTTTTTAATTCATCTGGAAGATCTTTAAGATCAACTTGCATGTTATCAGCAAGTTCCTGAATTTCCATAGCATTGAATGCTGAGGAAGTTCTATAATCGAGAGCATTCTGTAAGGATCTAGCTCTCTTGTTAAACAAAATTCTAGCGGATCGAATACCAAATCCTTTCGCCTTTGAGATTTTATCAGTTAAACTTTTTGCAGCTGCGCCACCCTTCCTTTGGAATAAAACCTTTCCAATTGTACCAAATGCATTATCAATTTTTTCCTTGGCAGAAGTCTTAGATGGTTTTTTTCCTGCAAGACCTCTAGTTCCAGAAAGATCCTCCATTCCAGCAGCAAGACGCATTTTTGCAATGCTTTCCTGTGCATCTAGATTCTGTTTTTGTCTTTCTAATTGCTGCGAGAAAATTTCCGTCAAAGCATCCAACTTGGATGCCATCATATCGTTCCTTTCTACTAATAACTCAATATTAGCGATATGTGATGTCTTTATCTCTGTTAATTCATCTAATGACTTGTTAACATTAGATTCAATATTCATCAACTTAGAATCTACAGTGATTCCAAGCATATTAGTAATTACAGTAGGCAGATCACCTTTAACAGGAACCGCAGCTGGGTCATCAGGCTTTTTTGCTGCGCGTTCGATCTCCTTTACTTCTTTTTCCGCTTGACTAGAGTTTCTATCCTCAATTTTCTTTTTGACAGCATCAATCAACTTACCAGCAATGGTTGTGGTAAGATCTCCAGAATATGTTGTCGAATAACCCGCCATTATTTCTGCTGGTTCTTTTGCTTGACCTCTTCAAGATACTGCATAAGGAACGCAACATAAACTTCGCGTTCCCACGGTATCCAATTTTCAATCTCAGTCAAGCTATATTTATGGTACTGCATCAAAGCAAAATTGACCCTAAAGTACCCTTCCAGGTTGTTTTGGAAGAGTGCTACGCGAAAAAACTCTGCAAACCCTCAAGCACAAATTCGGATTCAACCCCAGTTCTGGGATTTGTTACCTTAAAGGTATGTCTCAACTTTGGAGAAGTTTCATAAAATTGCTGAATTTTCTCAAATTGCTTTGTAGTCAAACTATCGACAAATTCGCGGAATTCCTTCTTAGTTGTCGTAGTGCTGTCAAATACCTCTTCACCTTGATAGATTTGATCGATACTTTCACCAATTAAACTGAAAACTTCGTCAGTATTCAAGTTTTTCTGCAAAAAGTCCAATTCAATGAATCTCTGCATACTAGGATATTTCATCACAACACCAAATGTGTCATCAAACTCAATTTTGGCGGAATGACCTTCTGGTTTGAATACCTTAATATCACCAATAGGGATTCTTACATCAACCTTGGTTTCATTGTCATCTTGACATGTTACGGTCAAATTGATGGATTCACCAATAGATGCTCCACGAATATTCAGAAATAGGTATTCTAGATCAAAAATAGGCAATTGATCTACCTTAATTCTACTAACAACGCAATTTTTGATCAAATCCTTAACTGCGTTAGTAATTTGCTTTTCGTCTTCAGACTCAAGTGCAAGCAAAAGCACTTTTTCCTCTTTTACCAAAAATGGGCGATATTTTACA
>MDTE01049353.1_pt1 | contig 11675 bp, 6 predicted proteins | sample 811231 | NCBI WGS metagenome assembly MDTE01 (sample SAMN05326651, study PRJNA326480) | marine metagenome | isolation source: seawater | place: Indian Ocean: Red Sea | collected 2010
CTTCGTCGATGGCTGCCTGCCCGTCACCACCAGCGCGCCCGCCCTCGCTCCCCACTGGGACGACTTGGACCCAGCCTCTTCCACGCTCCCACTGGATGGGATCTTTGCTTGGCACGACACCACAGCTGGCAACGACCGCTTCATCGTGTCGTGGGAAAACATCGGACACTTCGGCTTCTCCCTCTTTGTGGACGGCATCACCTTCCAGGTGCACCTGTACCCGGGCGGCGACATCGAGTTTCACTACGACGATCTCAGCTTTGGTGATGTGACGATCGACAACGCCGTCAGCGCGACCATTGGGATTCAAGATGTAGAGGGCTCGGCCGACCCCGATCCCCTGGAGTACTCCTGCGAGGTGGCACAGCCAGCGTTGGAAGGCATTGGTCTGCTGTTCTCCACCTGCATCGACGACGATGGTGATGGCTATGGCGACGAAGCCTGCGGTGGTTCCGATTGCGATGATGCCGATGATCAGATCAACCCAGGCGAGCCGGAGATCTGCGACGGCGGCATCGACAACGACTGCGACCCCACCACCACCGAAGACGGCGACATCGATGAAGACGGCGTGAGCGTCTGCGACAACGACTGCGACGACCTCGACGCGCTGAACTTCCCTGGCAACAGCGAGGTCTGCGACGGGCAGGACAACGACTGCGAAGGCACCGCCGACTTCACGACCACCGACGACGATGGCGGAGGCGAAGCCGACAGTGACCTGGACCTCGTCTTGGACTGCGAGGACTGCGAGGACAACAACGCGGCGAACTTCCCCGGCAACGACGAGATCTGCGACGGGGCCGACAACAACTGTGACGGCACAGCGGCCGACGAGTACGTGGACAGCGACGGCGATGGCATTGCTGGCTGCGGAACCGATGTTTGCTTGAATCCGCTGGGGGCCGCGCCCATCGCCGACGAGTGTCTGAATCCACTGGGGCCAATACCTCCTCCAGCTGGGGACTGCCTGGAAGAGAATCCTGAGCCCTGCCTAAACATCGCGACACTGCTCGACTGCGACGACACGGACACGTCGATCAGCCCACTCTCGCCCGAGCTCTGTGACGGCGAAGACAACGACTGCAACGGCTTTGCCGACTTCGGCAACCCGGGCGTTGCTGGCAGCGAGGCCGATACGGACCTGGATGGGGTCATCGCCTGCGACGACTGCGACGACAGCGACGGGCTGAACTTCCCCGACAACACCGAGGTCTGCGATGGGCAGGACAACAACTGCGACGTCGACATCGACGAAGGCTTCGACGCTGACGAGGACGGCGTGACGAGTTGTGGCCCCGATGGCGTCCCGTCAACTATCGACGATGACTGCGACGAGACCGACAGCACCATCTACCCAGGTGCCCCCGAGAACTGTGATGGCATCGACCAAGACTGTGATGGCCTCGCAGACGGTCAGGACACGGACTCGGTCTCCCCACTCTACGAGGCCAGTTCAGCAGAACCCGACGCAACGATCGTTGACGACGCCGTCACACTGTTTGAGTTGCCTGTTCAGACCACAGGGTCCTCACTAGATGCTCTCACTGTCGGACTGAACCTCAGCCACCCCGACGTGAGCGAGCTCTCCATCGTCCTGGTGTCGCCAGCGGGCACCGAGGTCACTCTCTTCCAGGGCGACACGGGCGACGACGACGACTCCAGCGGCGACGACGACGACGATGACGGACTGGGCTTCGACAACACCCTGTTCGACGACACAGCTGTGACGCTCATCATCAACGGTTCTCAGCCCTACACAGGCGCGTTCATCCCAGTGGATGCGCTGAGTGCCTTTGCAGGAGAAGACCCGAGCCCAGGTACGGCCGCAGCCACTTGGACGCTTCGGATCTCCGACGGCGTGGCTGGCAATGAGGGCGTCCTCGACAGTTGGTCTCTCGAGTTCGAGTTTGCGCCTACCATCGTCGATGAAGATGGCGATGGCTGGGTCGTGGACTGCCCCGGGTTCGGTGACTGCGACGACACCGGTGCCGACAACGATGGCGATGGCGTTGCCGACGGTGCGGCCATCAACCCGGGAGCCGGTGAGATCTGCGGTGATGGCATCGACCAGGACTGTGACAACGTGGACGCCGCGCCCGATGTGGATGATGACGGCTACTTCGACGAGAGCCTGTGCCTAAATGGTGACGACTGCGACGACAGCGATGCGTCGTTGAACCCCGGCGTGGATCTGGATGGAGATGGAAGCCACAACTGCGACGACTGCGACGATGACGACTCCACCAACTTCCCTGGCAATCCCGAGACCTGCGGCGACGGCATCGATCAAGACTGCGATGGGGTCGATGCTGAGACCGATGTGGATGCCGATTCCTACGTCAACATTCTGTGTGTCGGAGGCAACGACTGTGACGACAATGACCCCACAGTCAATCCGGGCGTGGACAACGACGGAGATGGCGACAACGCCTGCGACGACTGTGACGATGAGGAGCAGTTGGTAGGCCCCAGCCAGAGCGAGATCTGCGGTGACTTCCTAGACAACGACTGCGATCTCGTCGTCGACAACCTGGACGCTGATGATGATGGCTACATCTCCAGCGACTGCACAAATGGCAATGACTGTGATGACGACGATCCGGAAGTGAACCCCGACCTCGATGTGGACGAAGATGGCTTTAACGCCTGCGACGACTGTGACGACGCCGACGCAGCCATCAACCCTGACGCTGTCGAGATATGCGATGACGGAATCGACCAGGACTGTGCTGGCGAAGAAAATGACGGAGACCTGGTCTCAGACAATGACGGCGATGGAGCGCTGAACGAAGACTGCGGCGGTCTCGACTGCAACGACTTCGACGAGAGCATCTACCCCGAGGCCGAGGACCTCTGTGACGGCATCGACCGCGACTGCGATGGAGAGTCCTACGAGATCGACGCCGACGAAGACTTCTACTTCGACGCAGAGTGTGGCGGCGACGACTGCGACGACGATGCCGCTGTCATCAACCCAGGTGCGCTTGAGGCCTGCAATGGCATTGACGACGACTGCAACGGCCTCGCGGACTTCGGCTCCCCAGGGGAAGAGGGCAACGAGGTCGATGAAGACGAAGACGGGGTGCCCATCTGCGATAACGACTGCGACGACACCAACGCTGAGATCTTCCCAGGCGCCACCGAGCTGTGTGACGAATTGGACAACGACTGCGACGAAGAGGCCGACGAGGGCGTTATCCGAGACTCTGACCAGGATGGCCACGAGCGAGAAGCCTGCGGTGGAGACGACTGCGCGGACAACAACCCCGACGCAAGCCCATCGGATCCCGAAGACTGCGCGGACGGCATCGACAACGACTGTGATGGAGACGCCGACCTCGACGATGATGACTGCGAGTTCCGCTCGTCTGGCTGCGACTGTGAGAGCAACGTGGGAGCCGGAGTGGAGCCGGCCCCCTGGAGCCTCGCCCTATTCTTCGCACTGCTGGGTCTCGGCCGACGACGGCGCCTCGGGAGCAGCTAGGCGGAATGTCTCCCTCCAGCTTCGCTCCTGTCTTGGCCCTTACGCTCGCGGCAGCGTTGCTCGCACTCCCGGGGACGGCAAAGAGTCAGACCTGCGACGACTTGGACGAGGACGGCTTCGACGACGAGGCCTGTGGCGGTGAAGACTGCGACGACGACGACGAGACGGTCTACCCAGGTGCTAGCGAGCTCTGTGACGGGGAGGACTCCGACTGTGACGGTCTGGACGATGGCGCCGACCTCAACGTCGGGACTCTCCCGGGCTCACCGGCCACCGCGGCGGCAACTCCGTTCAGCCAAATCCCCGATCCCGCCTTTATCTCTGGCGCGGCAGTCGACAGCCAGGATGTCAACGTAGGACCTGCGATCATCGACGACCTGGACGTGACGGTCTACATCCTGCATGTCGCGCCCGAAGAACTCGAGATCACACTCACCTCTCCATCCGGCACCATCGTCCAACTGGTCGCTCCCGGCAGTACCGAGGGAGCGCTCAACAACCTGGTGGACACGGTGCTAGACGACGAGGCCACTGACCTGGTGGACAGCTGCTCAACCCCTTGCACCGGGAGCTTCCAGCCCAACGAGTCACTGTCCAGCTTCGACGGCGAAGACCCCAACGGCACCTGGACGATCCAGGTCACCGACACCGAGGCCACCTTTTCCAACACCTCGATTCTCAACGAGTGGACACTTCACTTCGAGACACTGGTGACCGATGACGCAGATCAAGACGGCTACGTAGACGGCTGCGAGGAGTTCGGTGGGGACTGCGACGGTGCCGATCCCTCCGTCAACCCCGAAGCGATTGACTGCCCAGCAGATGCCATCGACAACGACTGCGATGACATCGTGGACGAAGGCGGCGACGAAGACGGAGATGGGTACATCAGCGACCTGTGCTCGCTGGGTGACGACTGTGACGACAGTGACGATGAGATCCACCCAGGCATCGATGACGACGGCGATGGCGCCAACGCTTGCGATGACTGCGATGACGACGATGACAGCGTATTCCCAGGCCAGATAGACGTCTGCGACGATGGCATTGATCAGGACTGCAGCGGCGAAGATCTAGCCCCAGACAGTGACGGGGATGGCTACACCGATATCAACTGTGCGGGCGGCACCGACTGTGATGACCAGGATCCAACCCTAAATCCAGGGATCGATGCAGATGCTGATGGAGATCACGCTTGTGTCGACTGCGACGATGGTTCCGCGATTCAGGGGCCCAGCCTGCCTGAAGAGTGCGGCGACTTCGTGGACAACGACTGCGACGGTCTGGTCGACAACCGAGACTTGGATCAAGACGGCTACGTGTCCATAGACTGCACGACCGGTGATGACTGTGACGACGATGACGACCAGGTCCACCCAGGGATCGATGCCGACGGGGACGGAGCGAGCATCTGCGACGACTGCGACGAGAGTGACCCGAACCTCTCTCCCTTCGCGTCCGAGACCTGCGATGACGGCATCGACCAGGACTGCACGGGCAGCGACTTGCTGTCCGATGTCGATGGCGACTCCGCATCCATCCCCGAGTGCGGGGGAGACGACTGCGACGACCTCGACCCAGCCAACTTCCCCGCCAATTCAGAGGTCTGTGACGGCCAAGACAATGACTGCAACGGATCTGCAGACTTCATCTCCCAGGAGGGCGACGGCGGTGGCGAGATCGACAGCGACCTCGACCTGAGCCTCGACTGTGCAGACTGCGACGACACGACCGCCAGCGTGTACCCCGGCGCAACCGAGTTATGTAACGGAATCGATGACGACTGCGATGCCACCACCGGAGCAGGAGGCGACGCCCAACAAGAGGTCGACGGCGACGGCGACGGGCAGACCCCGTGCGAGGGCGATTGCGACGACACGGACGCCACGCTCCACATCGACTCCACCGAGATCTGTGACCTCGTGGACAACAACTGCGATGGCACGGTCGACGAGGGGTTCATCCACGACTCCGACGAGGACGGTGAGAGCAAGGTCGAGTGCGGAGGGGCCGACTGCGATGACAGCGACCCATTGGTCAACTCGAGCGCCACCGAGGACTGCCAGGACGAAGTGGACAACAACTGCGATGGCGCAGTCGATGCCGAAGACGACGACTGTCAGGCCAACGCCAACAGCCAGGTTGGCTGTGGCTGCTCTGTGGGCGCCGACGGCCACAAGGGTTCGCTCTACCCCCTGACGCTCATCGCTCTCGGTGCTCTGGTGGGGCGACGGCGGCGGCCTGCCCTGTGATTCGCGTCCTCTTCGTCTGCCTGGGCAACATCTGCCGCTCCCCCCTTGCCCACGGTGTGTTGCGGCACGCCATTGAGCAACGCGGCCTTGGAGAGGACTTGGCGGTCGACTCGTGCGGGACCTCGGCGTATCACAACGGCGGCGGCTCGGATCCGGGCTCCGTCACGGTCGCCCGGCAACACGGCATCGACATCAGCGACCTGATCTCCCGTCGACTCACCGCCGCCGACTACCGGAACTTCGACCTCCTGGTGGCCATGGACCGCCAAAACGAGAGGGACATTCTGGAGCGGCAGCCGGGCAACACCGAACCCCACATCGTCCGCTTCATGGACTTCGTAGAGGGGGCAGGCTCCCCGGACGTACCAGACCCCTACTACGGAGGCGCAGGCGGCTTCCAGGTGGTCTACGAGCTGATCGAAGCGGGTATGGACCCCCTGATCGACTTCGCGCTCACGCTGCACTCCTCCCCGTCGTGATCCGGTCCATCCTGGAGCGCATGGGCTACGAGCCCCAGCAATGCTCCGTCAGCCGCGTCAGCGGCGGAGATATTCACGAAGCGTATCGGGTCGAGAGCAAGGATGGGCCCTTCTTCGTAAAGACCAACAAGAGTCCTCTCCCGGACATCTTCCCCAAGGAGGCGAGAGGGCTAGGCGCCCTCGCCAGCGCGTGTGATGCCGAAGGCCTGATCTCCGTAGCCCCGGTCTTAGCGGTAGACGAGGACTTCCTGGCGCTCGGCTGGATCGATGGACGGCCTGCCCCCTCTCCGAAAGCAGCCACAAGACTGGGCGAGGGGCTCGCTGCCCTGCATCGTCACTCCAGCCCTACCTACGGTTGGGTCGAAGACAACTGGATCGGCTCACTCCCCCAGCACAACACACCCATCTCAGCCGACAATGGCCCAGGCCCCTTCTTCGCCAGCAGGCTGCGCGCCCAAGCGGAGATTGGGGCGAGGCTTCTGCCCACCAGCCTGCTCTTGCTCATCGATCGATTCCAACAACGGGCAACGGAGATCCTTCCCAAGACACCCGACAGCCCGGCGCTGCTGCATGGAGACCTGTGGGGAGGCAACTGGATGGCAGACAGTCTGGGCCAGCCCTGGATCTATGACCCGGCGACACACCACGGCTGCCGTGAGGCCGAGCTCGCCTTCACCCATCTCTTTGGTAGCTTTCCTCCACCGTTCTATGAAGCCTACGAGGCGGCCTTTCCGCTCCAACCGGGCCACGGCGATCGAGTCGACCTGTGGAACGTCTACCCCCTGCTGGTTCACGCGAACCTCTTTGGCGGCGGGTACGCAGCCCGCGCTGAGGCTCAACTGAAGCGCTTTGTTGGCTGACGACTGGGCTGGGCGGCAACGTCCGGACGCATCGAGGCAAGGAACAACCTGCTGTGCTGGCTCGAGCGCAAGCGATGCGGGAAGCTACTCCGAGTCCGCTGCCCGCCAGACTGACTCGAGGAGACGGTCAGCCCTCTCCCCGTCCCAAGTAACGGTGCCACACGCAACACGGATCTGAATAGGGTCCGCGTGGACCTCACAGAGGTTGGACTCCACCTGTTGTGTGCATCGATCCGCAAGGTCTTGCAGTTGGTCAGGCTCGATGCCACGAAGCATCAAGACAAACGTGTCGGGTCGAGTGCGACCGATGTCATCGTCCAGCCGCAAAAGCTCTTCCAGCCGCCGAGCCACCCAAGCGCAGACCTCGCCCCGGCCCCCTTCTCCCAGAAACGACCCGAGTCGGTCCCAGTCCTTCAGTCGGACCGCGAGAAGAGCGATGACGACCGTGCCAGCCGGCGCGTTCTTTCGCAGGGTGCGGATCTCTTGAGCGGCCTGAATCGCCTCTCTCAAGAGCTCGGAGAACGGCGCCTCGGCGTAGACACCCGTGACCGGGTCGATCTCCTCCACCTCCAACGAGGAGAGGTCTTCGTCCCCATCGCCCCAGTAGTCCTGAACGACGTCATCGAACAGGCGGGCCAGACCTTCCCACCGGTCCTCTTCTTCAAAGCCGATGTCCACATCCAATTTGGCCATCGCTCAACAACCCAGCTTCGGTCCGGTGAAGTCCGGTCCCGACGTCCCTCTCTTCATCGGCCAGGTGTCGAAGAATCTTTAGGGGCCGAGAGCGGGGCTGATCACCGGCGTTTCAGTAGCGAGGCACCCAAACAGGGCGATGGTTTCCCGTGCCCGAGTCTTGCGATGGCAACCACATGGGAGACGAGCTTGCGTCCACCCCCTGCACGGCATCGTTGAAGTTGATGGCGCTCAGCCAGATCTGCGACACATTGTGCGACGTCGTTCCATAAGGGCGTTTGCTCGAGAATGTGAGCCAAGCGAAGTCCCCCTCCGTGGGTCCCCACCGGGGCCAACTGTTGGTCTGGCCAGGCAGACTCGCATTGCTCAAGAGAATGGGCTCGCCGCCCCACAGAGAGACCAACATCAACTGAGCCTCGGGGTTGGCGTAGGCTGTGCGCTCTGAGTCCCCACCTGCGTGGCGATTGAAGGCAACCCAGTTTCCATCGGGACTCACCGTGGGGTAGTAAAAATTCCAGTCGGGGTCGGCAGGAACAATGACGGTCTCCGGTCCAAACTGATCATCCGGCAGTACATCCACCGATCGAATCTCACAGCCCCACACCTGCCAGTCGTAACGATCGTTGGCGTAGCTGCAGGACGCATAGACGACTCGGCTGCCATCGGGTGCCCAGTCGACGTGGGTCGCGTGCCCCGTCACAGGAAGCGTTCCGATGATTGTGTCGGTCACCAGATCATCCAAATACAGCTCTCCCTCGTAGCTCCGGATCAAGCGGGTTCCGTCCGAGTTGAGGGCAGTGAAGTTCCCGGGGCGAATCTCCGGCTCCAGGACGGGGGCCTCGGGAGTCGCCACATCCACAGCGACGGCCCAGCCGTTCCCGCCCCCGTAGACCATGGCCATGCGGTCCGAGTTGCTCAGGTTGACCGTGTGGCAGCCGACGCAGTGTCCGGTGGACTCGTTGTCCAACCAGGCCTGGGCTCCCGCCGCACCCACACCGACACTCCAGAGCCCGGAGGTGGCTGGGCTCCAGTAGTAGACGGTGCCGGCCGTACCAAACTGGTACACGCCTGAAGACGTGGACGAAGAGTCCCGGCAGAGACCAGACACGAGGTCGAAGGTGGCGGGATCGACGAGGCCTCCGGCGACCGAGAACGTCAGCTCCTCTCCACCAGCATCATGGGTCAGCGATGCCCACTGGGAGGGACTGGGCGCCCAACTCTCGTCCATCGTCAGAGTCTTGAGGGAGGTAAAGGCATTCTCGATGGTGACCACGAAGACATTGAGTTCCACCGGAACCGTCCACTGAAGCACGGGCTCGCCGAGATCTCTGGCGAGCACACTCCCCCCCAAGGGGTACATCAGATCCGGGCCACAGCCGTCATCTACCTCCGGGGACAGGTCGAGGACCTCGGGCTGCACCGCAGCTGCAGAAGAGTCGATCGCTTCCATCTCCAGGTAGACCTCGAGCGCACAAATACCCTGCAGGCCATCCACAGTCGCTTCGATCTCTACGCGGCCGCCATGTGTCGGAGGCGGTGTGTACACACCGCTGGAGTCGACGGTGCCTCCGAAATCGTCGAGGACAAACCACTGCACATTGGAGGCCGGCTCAAGCGCTCCATCGGCCGCAATGCGCGACACCAACAGTTGAGCAGAACCACCTTCGTCACCGTGAATGGTCAGAGAGGGGGGCTGCGCCTCACAGTGAAGCAACAGGGCGTCATCACCGTCATCGTCATCAGTGGGCGCTCCGCCGTCCCCGTAAGGGTCTGCGTCCACAAGGCCGTCAGCGCCCATGCCCTGGCCGGGACCAAATGCCCCACAGCCCAGACCCACGGTCAGAAGTAAGAGAACTCCCAAGCCTGTGGTCAAGAAACGCACGGACAACACTCCCAGGCAGCTGAACCAAAACGGTAGAGCGCGCGATCTACCGATACCAGCATCGAGCCGCCAAGCCACCGGAAACATGGAAACGATGAACAATCGTCACACTCCCACAACACCGCTGCCCGCAACACAAGAAACTAATGCCACCAGTCGGCGTGGAACCTTGAGCCGCTACATCCCGCGGGCGGAGTGCTGCGGCACGCCAGGCCTGCGCGGCCCGGAGGTAGACAAGACTGCGCGGCAGGGAAACCGGTATCCTCTTTGTCCGAACCAACTCAGGAGGGGCTTGACGTGGCCAAAGGCAGTGCTCAGGGAAGCAGCGAGGTCATCCGCGCACTGGATGATCTGATCCGAAAGGCCGTCGCAAATCGAGCCTCGGATATTCACCTTGAGCCGCGGAAGGACCGGCTGCGGGTGCGCTTCCGGGTGGATGGTGTCATGTCCGAGCAAGGTGAGCTCCCAGCCGACGCGGCAGCTGCCATGTCGCGACGCATCAAGGTTCTGGGTCGCATGGACATGACCGAGACGCGCCAGCCCCAGGACGGCACGTTCCAGAGCGAGGTCAGCTCATCGAAAACAGTCTCCGTCCGGGCATCCACCTTTCCGTGCATCGACGGCGAGAAGGTCGTGCTGCGCCTCCTTCACGGGAACGATCTGATCAAGTTGGATCGGCTGGGCCTAGGGGCCGGCCAGGTGCGCACCCTGCGGGAGATGTTCCAACGACCCGACGGTCTGCTGCTCGTCACCGGGCCCACCGGCGCAGGCAAGACGTCCACTCTCTACGGCATGCTCAGCGAGCTGGACACGACCCGCCGAAACGTGGTCACACTCGAGGATCCCATCGAGGTCCAGCTCGACCAGATCACACAAGGCCAGGTCCATCCCAGGGCCGGCTTTACGTTCGCCTCGGGCCTTCGATCGATCCTCCGACAGGACCCGGACGTCATCCTGGTGGGCGAGATGCGAGACGCCGAGACTGCCGCCATCGCAGTCCAGGCAAGCCTGACTGGGCACCTGGTCATGTCGACGATGCACACCAACTCGACGATTGCGACCATCACTCGGTTGATTGACCTCGGCCTAGAGCCCTACATCGTGGCCAACGCGCTGCTGGGGGTCGTCTCTCAGCGCTTGATCCGCCTCAACTGCCCCGACTGCGCAGAGGACTACAAGCACGAACACAAGGGCGCCGTAGAGTTCGACAACGCCTTCCCTGTGGGCACCGAGCTCAAGCGCTCGGGTGGCTGCGACAAGTGCATGCGAACAGGCTTCAAGGGGCGTCGGGGCATCTTTGAGGTCGTGGACATCGGCGACCAGCTCCGCATGCTGATCAAGGGCAAGGCGGATGCAGCTCAATACAAGAAGGTACTCAAGGAACGGGGAATTCCGACCCTGCGGCATGTGGGTCTGCGACAGGCGCGCAAGGGCCGCACGACCGTCTCTGAGGTTCTGCGTGTGACCTGAGGGTGAGCTCGCCAAACTGTGGTGCGGCTCTGCTGCCCCGCTTCAGGTCAGTAGGAGCACAACGACAGTGATGGGCACAACGCCAATGGCGTTGAGCACGAGCCCCGTACGCACCATCGTGGGCTGATCCACGGCCCCCGAGCCCACTACGATTGCATTGGGCGCGGTGGCGACTGGCAGCATGAAGGCGCAGGAAGCCGCCAGGGTTGCGGGGATCATCAACAGGAGCGGGTCCACACCGGTGGCTAGGGCCGTCGCCGCAAGCACGGGCAAGATCAAGGCCGTCGTCGCCGTGTTGGAGGTCAGCTCCGTCAAGAACGTCACACACAGGCAAATCCCGGCGATCATCAACACGGCGGGCAACTCTGTCAGAGGGGTCAACTCGGAGCCCAACCACTCGGTCAGGCCCGTGGACTTGAAGCCGGTAGAGAGAGCGATCCCTCCACCGAACAAGATGAGCAGGCCCCACGGCAGCCGACTCGCGTCCCCCCAGTCGAGCAACCGACGAGGCTCCGTTGCCGCCGCACCCGATGGAGCGAGAAAGAAGAGGAC
>MDTE01120133.1_pt1 | contig 11675 bp, 15 predicted proteins | sample 811231 | NCBI WGS metagenome assembly MDTE01 (sample SAMN05326651, study PRJNA326480) | marine metagenome | isolation source: seawater | place: Indian Ocean: Red Sea | collected 2010
CAGAATCTTAACTAAAGACATTGGCTGGAATAAAGATTTACATATATGGGACTATCAAATTTTCTGGAATCATATAAGAAAGAATGTTAAAAAAAGGATCAATACCTTTTTAGGGAAATAATTGAAGCTAAATAATTTTGAAAAAATTTCATTTGGACTTGGTGGTGGAGTGAATGCCATCAAAACAGATTTTTTTGTTTTCTATCTAGGAGTCTACTACCTAACAATTATTGGCTTGAATCCATTACTTACAGGAATTGCATTATTTGTAGCTTTAGTTTTTGATGCTGTAACAGATCCGCTTATAGGAGCATTTTCAGATAGATTAAAAACAAGATATGGACGTCGTCACTTGCTGATGTTTTTATCATTAATACCAATATCAATTAGTTATATTCTTTTATTTATTCCTGACCCATCTTGGGCAGAGAACGAGATAAAGCTTTTTCTTTGGTTACTTTGTTTTACGATACTAACAAGATTTTCTGTAACTCTTTTTGATATACCTCATAGAGCACTAGCAGCTGAAATACCTGATTCCTATGAAGATAAAGCAAAAATCATGTCACTAAGAGAAGGTTTTCAATCCTTAATAGCTCTTTCTCACTCTTTCATTATTTTGCCATTGTTGAATTTTAATCCTGATTCGTCTTCCTGGTTAAATATTGGTATTTTAGGCGCAATTTTAATGTTTGTTTTTGGAATTATATCGATTATAGGAACAAGAAAATTAATACCAAATTTAAGAACTTGGAATGAAAACATTACTGCTAAACACAATTCAAGATGGAAAAGATTAAGCCTTGAAATAGGGTTTGTTTTTAAAAATAAAACATTATTAATATTTCTTTTAGGCTCTATTTTTATTCAAATTTCTTGGGGCTTAGCTAATAGTTTAACATTTTTGACTCACACAAAATTCTGGGGCTTTGAACCAATACAGTTACAGCAATTTATAATATTTTATTTTTGTTCAGCAATTTTGAGTTGGTTTTTAACACCCAAGCTTGTAAATATTTTTGAAAAAAAACATATAGTAATTTTTAGTCTTATCATTATTGGCTTATTTCAATCTTTACCGTTTATTCTCTATACAATCGACTTAGTGCCTGAACAAGGAAGCAAGGAGTTACTTATTTTTTTATCCATACCCCTCTTTATTACAAGCACCTTCGCATTAATCAGTCTAATGACAAGAGAATCAATGATTCCTGATGTCATAGATGCAATACATCTAGATTCAAAGATAAGACAAGATGCAACTATAAGTTCATTAACATCCTTTTGTGCAAAGTGCATGACTGGATTTGGACAATTTTTTTCGGGTTTTATTCTTTGGTTAATTGCATTTCCCAGGGGAGATATTGAGCCAACATCACAACAACAAGAATCTTTAGCATTTTTTCAAGGTCCAATGATTTTGATTCTTTTTCTAATACCTATTTTTATTTTTTTTCACTATTCGATAACACGAAAAAAGCATAGAACAATTAAAGAAGGTTTACAGAATTTTTAAGTTGAGGTTAAAATCTAATTTCATTAATTAAGGGTTAAAAATGGATGTAAAAGAAGCAATAAAAAAAAGACGATCTGTGAGAGGTTTTTTAGATAAGGAAGTAAATATTGAAACTGTAAAAGAAATTTTAGAGATCTCTAAAAGAGCACCCTCAGGAGTAAATTCACAACCTTGGAAAGTTTATGTAATTACAGGCGAATCCAAAGATAATCTTATTAGAGAAGCTTGTGATAAATTTGATAATGGACAAATGGAAAATGAGCTATATCAAGTTTATCCTGAAGAGAGACCAGATTGGTATAAAGATAGACAAAGAAAAACAGGCTTTGCTTTATATGATGCTTTAGGAATTAAAAAAGAAGATATGGATAAGAGAGTCGCACAAGCAAAGAAAAATTATGAGTTCTTTGGAGCACCCGTTGGCATATTTGTAACTGTCAATAAATCCGTAGGGCCAAATGGTTGGGGTCATGTTGGCCATTTCATACAGAATATATGCTTAACTGCTGTTGAAGCTGGATTAGGTACTTGTCTTCAAGAAGCATGGGCGGGTTTACCAACATTAGTGAAAGAGCATGTGGGTTATAGTGACGATGAAGTTCTTTGGTGCGGTATTGCTTTGGGTTATGAGGATGCTGATCATCCAGCAAATAGCTTTAGGACGGAGAGAGAAGAATTTGAAAGTTTTGCTAAGATTTTAAAATGAAAGAATTCGCTCTCCCAAGTCAACACAAAAATCTAAGAGGTGTTGTTTGGAGCGATGTAAAAAATCCAATAGGTACTGTTCAGATAGCTCATGGCCTTGCAGAATATCATGGCAGATATCATGAAATAGCAGAATTTCTTAATAATAAGGGATTTATTGTCTACTGTAATGATCACTTAGGTCATGGTCTTAATATCTCAGATGGTAGCACTGAGGGTTATTTTAAAAAAGAAAGGGGTTATAGTGCAGTTGTAGACCAGCTTGCAGAAATGAATCTATACATCAGGAAAGAAAATCCTTCTCTGCGACATTATATGTTGAGTCACAGTCTTGGCACACCATTAACGCTTTCTTTGCTAAAAAGGAATATCTCATTTAATGGTGTAGTTCTTAGTGCACCGTTCAGTGTTAATTCAATTCTGCTATTTTTAAATAACTTACTTTTGTGGCCCGAGTATGCATTTAAAGATAAAAAAATGGTGAGCAAAGAGATGGAAAAACATACAACCCTAAAACATAATGCTTTTTTTAAACCAAATAGAACAACTCATGATTATTTATCAAGAGATAAAAGAAAAGTTGATGAATATATTGCTGATCCGTATTGCGGCTTCCCTAAAACAATTCAATTATGGAAAGATTTAATTTTAGGATTTAAGAATCTGTGGACAAATAAAAGCTTCGTTAAAATTGACTCAGAGATTCCATTTTTAATTATTACTGGAGACGAAGACCCAATAAACGATAAAGGTAAACAAGCTGAGAGAATATATAATTTATTTATTGATTGCGGATTTAAAGCTGAGTTTGAATTGTATCAAGGCATGAGACATGAACCTCTAACAGAAATAGATAGGGGAATAGTTTTTGATAGGGTTGCTAAATTTTTTAAAGAAAACGCTTAACTTCTTCTTTGTGGAAAGACATAAGTCTGAAGTATTAATATTCTTTCTGTAATTATTTCTCTGATTTTAAAATTGTTTCTAGCTATTCTTCTAGCTTCTTCAAGATCCCTTAATGCTTCTTCATATCTTCCTGAATAAAATAAAAATTCACTGTTGGTAAGGTGGTAGCCAAGCATGTTATTGCTATTTTTTTGAACAGTGCTCAGATCTTTTAACAAATGTATATCTACTGGACGATAAAATTTTATATCTTCTAATATTTGCTCAGCTGCTATGTAGTCTTCTTCAATGATGTAGGCATTCGCAAGATTATAGCTCAGAGGATAATTTCCTAAAGATATTTCAAGAAGGCTATTAGTGTAATCTTTACTTTTTCTCACATTACCGGATTCAGTATAAACTTCCGCTATAGTTGTTTTAATTATTAGATTATCAGGATATTTGTCCTCTAGAGTTTCAAGGATCTCTAGAGATTTTGTGAAATTAAGCTTTTTCATTTCTATAAGAGCTGAAAAGTATATATCTCCATCACTTTCACCTATCTCTTTCTCATACGCTCTTATTGACAAGTTATCTGTCATTAAGAATTTCACTCTATTTTTGATCAATTGAAAATTTAAACTATCCACTATACCTCCTTCAGAACCTCTTGCTCTTTCACGAGATTCTGTAATTCTTCTGGTTGTAATAGGGTGGGTAAGAAGGAATTCTGGAATATTATCACCACTTAATCTTCTCAATTCTTGCATGTTCTTAAACATCTCAGCCATTTCATTCGTATCATAGCCAGAATTTTCAAGAGTTATGAAACCCTCTCTATCTGCTTCTGTTTCATATAATCTTGAAAATCTTAATTGTTGCGTAGCTAGAAGACCTTGCCCACCTAAAATTGCTGCAGGGCTCCTTGTTGTAACTGCAACAATAATTGAAGCTAATATTGTGGCCATACTAGCATTACTTCTATCACTATTTTCTAGAATCTGCCTTGCAAAATGGCGTTGACTTAAATGAGCCAGTTCATGAGAAACTACAGAGGCAAATTGAGCCTCATTATCAGAATATTTAAATAAACCTGCATTAATTCCAATTATTCCTCCAGGAGCAGCAAAAGCATTTAATCTGTTATCTTCAATTATCAAGACTTCAAATGTTTTTTTATTTACTTTGCTCTTTTCACCAATTTTATAGACAAAAAGCTCTGTCCACTCTTGAACAATAGGGTCATAAAGTATTTTTGCATCTCTTTTTAAATCTCGAAGAAATTGCCTTCCAAGAGCTTGCTCTTCAGTTTCAGAGACTGCCCCACTCAATCTGTCTCCAATTAGAGGCAACTCTATAGTTTTTTCCTGAGAAATGACTATATTTGCTAATATTAGAAATATTACGGAATGAATGGTTTTTTTAATCATAAGAGTTAACTATAATTATTTGATAACTATTTTAAAGGAAGATTCAATAAATGAGATTAAATAATTTAATAAAAAATCAACAATTGATGTTTCTCTTGGTTGTATTATTTGTTGGATTTTCATCATTATGGGTAGTTGGAGATCTTTCTACACCTATACTGACAAGTATTGTTCTTGCCTTTTTATTTCGTCCACTTCATATATATTTTACTAATATTGGAATTCCTAAGAGGATAAGTATATTTTTTACCTTTTTGATAGTAATGCTATTAGCATTTTTATTCCTGATGGTATTTGTTCCACTTTTTATAAATGAAATTCAGAGATACATCACTGAAATTCCAAATTTTCAATCATTACGTGATCCACTCAGAAATGTCTTGGGCCAAATTAATGTACCTATAGAATCCTTTGATAGTATTCAAAGCATATTATCTAATGTTGGAGGTGTGGCTTCTGAAGCTCTTTCATTTGGAATATCTCGATTACAGGAAACATGGAATCTATTTTTAGGAATTACTTTAGTGCCAATTTTCCTTTTTTTCTGGCTTTGGGACACAGATTCATTGTCTTCAGGTTTTTCAACACTTGTTCCTAAGAAGAGAAAATTTCTTGTCAGGGTTTGGAATGAGACAAATGACAATGTGCAAAGTTATTTTAAAGGTAAATTTATTGAAGTATTAGTAGTCAGTATTATAGGAAGTTTAATGTTTTGGCTTCTTGGTTTAAATAGCCCAGTTTTAGTAGGAACAACATTAGGTTTAAGCCAACTAATACCTTTCTTTGGTCCAGTATTTATGACATTCCCAATATTGGCTGTTTCCTTAGCTCAATTTGGTTTGGACCCATATGTAATAGTAATAATGCTTTCATTTGCACTTTTACAATTTATTGATGGAAATATTTTCTTGCCATTTTTAATGTCAGGTGTAGTTAAATTACCAGCAATAGTTGTGTTACTTTCAGTTTTTTTCTTTGGAGCAATTTTTGGGATCTGGGGAATATTTTTCGCTGTACCAATAGCTAGCTTCATAAAATCTTTAATGGATAATTGGAAATATCTAGATTCCTAATCCATTGAGCATAATGCTTGATAAACTTCTTCTACATGACCCGGAACTTTAACGCCTCTCCATTCTCTTATTATTGCCCCCTCTGGATCAATTAAAAATGTACTTCTTTCAATACCCATGTACTTCCTCCCATACATAGATTTTTCTTTCATGACCGCATATGCATTACACATTTCTTCGTTTGGATCAGAAATCAAAGGGAAATTAAGAGATTCTTTCTCTATAAAGCTTTTATGAGATTTTATGGAATCTCTTGATACTCCAATTATTGCACAATTTTTTAATTTAAATTTCTTTAAATAATCTCTAAAATCTTGGCTTTCAATTGTACACCCAGAGGTTTTATCCTTTGGATAAAAATATATTACAAGATATTTTCCAGCAAAGTCTTCAAGACTTAAATATTTGTTTTCATCAATTAAACCTAAAAAACTTGGTGCTTTTGTTTTATTATTCATGAATAGATTATAGGAAAAATTATTTTGAAGGGAAGTATTGTTGCTATAGTAACGCCAATGAATTCTGATGGATCAATTGATTTTGATTCATTTGATAAATTAATTAAATTTCATGAAGAATCAGGAACAGACGGAATAGTTCTCGTAGGAACAACTGGGGAATCTGCAACCTTGAGGAAAGATGAGAGAGAAGAAATATTCAAATTTGCAAAAAACTATAAAAATGTAGCACTTATGGCGGGCATAGGAAGCTCCTCTACAAGAGAAGCATGTGAGCTTGCAGAAATAGCATTAAAACATGATATTCAAAACTGTCTTGCTGTAACACCTTATTACAACAAACCATCTCAAAAAGGATTAACTCTTCATTACAAAGAACTATCTAGAACAGGCGCTAAAATAATGCTCTACAATGTTCCAGGCAGGACTGGTATTGACCTTTTGCCCTCGACTGTAAATATACTTTCAGAAATAAATAATATCATTGGCATTAAGGAAGCAGTGAATGTGCAATCTAGATTTAAGGACTTAAAAAAAATAAAAGACAATAGACAAGAATTTTTACTTTTATCTGGTGATGATCCAACTTTTGTGAATTTCATGGAGTATTGTGGAGATGGTGTAATATCTGTAGCTGCTAATATTATTCCTGCTAAAATTAAAGAATTATGTGATCTTTGTTTCTTAAAAAAATTTAATGAAGCAAAAATACTTAATGAAAAATATTTAAATTTATATGAACTTTTATTTACTGAAGCAAGTCCAAGCCCCTGTAAATTCTTACTTGAAAAAATGTCGTTACTAGAGAATAATCTTAGATTACCTTTATATCCGCTCTCGGAGAAATTTAAGGAAGAAGTATATGAAGCTTATAAAAAAATTTAACGTCGCACTTTTAGGAGTATTCTTCATTACAAGTTGTTCAGTAACAGATAATACTGAAAAGTATTGTCCGGAGGATGGCTGTTTATTAGTAAGAGAAAATCCAAATGATAGATTCATTGAAGAAGCAGAAGAATCAAACTTAGAAAGCGAATTTGAAGGACTAGAAATAGCTAATGAATTTCCATACCCACCAGAAGGTCAGAGCTATCTAAAAGAAGGTTTAATACCTAGACCAAAAAAGATATTTTCTTCAGAAGGTTCAGAAGGTGTTGAAGTTAGAAGATTGGGAGAAATATATTGGATTTATTTAGAATCTTTACCATCAAAAACTTGGCCACTAATGAAAGATTATTTTTTTGAAAACAATTACGAACTGTCTTTCGAAGACCCTGAAAAAGGAGAAATTCAAGTTGCAAAAGATTCAAACAAAGTTATTGTTGTTCTTGAGCACGGAATTAAAAATAATAGCTCAGAAATTTATCTATTCAACGAAGATAAAACAAGTAAAGATCTAGTAGATTTTGAAGATATGGCTTCATATTTATCTGAAAATCTTCCTGGTTATCAAGGAGATTCAATTGCAGCTCAAGGCCTAAATTTAAATAAAAAGGCAAGAATTGTTTATGTAAAAAAAGAAATTGGAATTGAATTTAAACTCCCTTTTGATAGAACCTGGTCAGCAATATCAAGAGCAATAGATAAAGCAGGATATGAAGTTTCTGATAGGAATAGAGAACTAAAGTACATACAAATTAATATTGAGCAAGAGAATTCAGGATGGTTGAATAATCTTTTTTCTTTTGCAAATTCTGAGAGATACTGTCCCGATGAAGGGTGCTTAATCGATGCGGATGAAAACGTTGATGCTGATTACGAGCTAATTTTCACTGAGTCTGAAGGTGGAACTTTTCTTGAATTTAAAAGATTATCAAACACAGAAGTAACTGTTGATCAGTTAGTAGATGAAATTAATGAATCATTATCATGATTGAAAAACTCAAGCTTATTTCTGAAGGAAAAGCGAAATCTCTTTATGAAACTTCTAATTCATCAGAATTATTAATGGTATATAGAGATGATACTTCTGCTTTTGATGGCAAGAAAAAAGAAGCTCTTAAAGGAAAAGGAGTAATAAATAATAAATTTAATGCATTCATTATGGAACATCTCAGTAGAAATAATGTTGAAACTCATTTTATTAAGCTGACAGAAGATAACGAAAGTTTAGTAAAACGACTTGATATGTTGCCTGTAGAGTGTGTAGTTAGAAATATTGCTACAGGTTCATTATGTAGAAGACTTGGGGTTGAAGAGGGCATTAAGTTCAAGGAGCCACTTTTCGAGTTCTTCCTAAAAGATGATGATCTTGGAGACCCATTAATAAATGACAATCATATAACAGCTTTTGGATGGGGAACTGAAGAAGAAATTGAAAAAATGAAAGAAATTACTTTTAGGATCAATCATTTGCTTTGTAAGCTTTTTGAAGAAGTAGGTTTAATACTTGTTGATTATAAGGTTGAGTATGGCAGATCTAGTGGATCTTTGCTGCTTGGAGATGAATTTACCCCTGATGGTTGCAGGATATGGGATATTGAGACGGGAGAAAGTCTTGATAAAGATAGATTTAGAAAAGATCTTGGAGATGTAGTGGAATCCTATCAAATTGTAGCCCATAAATTAGGTATTACCCTTTAGTTTTTTACTCCTAACCTTACATTCCTTTATAATAGACAACTAAATGAAAACCAAAGCTATATATTTTGATTATGCAGCAACAACTCCAGTTGATCCAAGAGTTGCTGAGAAAATGCATCAATGTTTATTGTTAGATGGCAATTTTGGCAACCCTGCTTCTAGATCACATGAATTTGGCTGGAAAGCAGATGAAGCAGTTGAAAAAGCACGTTTACAAGTTGCAGATTTAATAAATGCTGACTCAAGAGAAATAGTCTGGACATCTGGTGCCACAGAATCAGATAACTTAGCCATCAAAGGAGTAGCAAAATTTTATAAGGATAAAGGGAACCACATTATCACTTCAAAGATTGAACATAAAGCTGTTTTAGATCCTTGTAGACAGCTTGAAAGAGAGGGTTTTGAAGTGACGTACCTTGATCCTGAAGAAGATGGAACAGTCAAATTAGATGAGATAAAAAAACATGTGAAAGAAAGTACGATTTTAATATCCTTGATGCATATAAATAATGAGCTTGGCTCAGTTAATGACATTAAAGAAATAGGAGAATTTACGCGAGATAAAAATATCATTTTTCATGTAGATGCTGCTCAAAGCATTGGTAAATTAGATATAGACCTATCAAAATTAAAAGTAGATCTAATGTCATTTTCTGCTCACAAATGTTATGGACCCAAAGGTATTGGTGCATTATATGTTAGGAGAAAACCACGAGTTAGATTAGAGGCTCTGATACATGATGGAGGCCATGAAAGAGGCTTTAGGTCTGGAACACTAGCAACTCATCAAATAGTTGGAATGGGAGAGGCATGCAGAATTGCTAAAAAAGAAATTAAAAAGGATAACGAAAAGATCAAAAAACTTTCTGATTTGTTTTGGAAAGAAATATCTGATATTGAAGAAATAGTCTTAAATGGTGACAGAAAGAGTAAAGTAGCAAATATCACAAATGTGAGCTTCTCTTACATCGAGGGCGAGTCTTTAATTATGGCTTTAAAAGACGTTGCAGTATCATCAGGTTCAGCCTGCACCTCTGCAAGTTTAGAACCATCATATGTGCTTAGAGCATTGGGTAGAGCAGATGAGTTGGCTCACAGCTCTATTAGATTTTCATTTGGTAGATTTACTACCCAAGAAGAAGTTAAAATGGTAGCAGAAACAACAAAAAGAGTTGTTAGACAATTAAGAGAATTATCTCCATTATGGGATATGTATTTAGATGGTGTTGACCTTGATACAGTGGAATGGGCACATCATTAAATTGAAATAATTATGGCTTATTCAAGAAAAGTAATAAAAAAATTTGAGGATACATTAAATAATCCAGCAGCAAACAATGTTGGTAGATTAGATGTAAATTCAAATAGTGTTGGCACAGGGATGGTTGGGGCTCCAGCATGTGGTGATGTAATGAGACTTCAAATTGAAGTAGATGATAGTAATGTCATCACTGATTGTAAATTTAAAACATATGGTTGTGGCTCTGCAATTGCATCAAGCCAACAGATGATAGAAATGCTGAAAGGCAAGACATTAGAAGAGGCAAAAAGTATAAAAGATAGAGAAATAGCCGAAGTGCTTGAATTACCTCCAATCAAAATACATTGCAGTGTTCTTGCTGAAGACAGTATTAAGAAAGCCATTGCAGATTATGAATCTAAAAACGCATAAACCAAATATTTTAAATTTCACACCCAAAGCAATAGCACATTTTAAACATAAGGTATCGCAACAAGGTGCAGAAAATAAAGTAAAACTAGGTGTTAAAAAGATGGGTTGTAATGGCTACTCATACTTTTTTGAGTTTACCAACAAAAGCAACAAGTCTGATCATACACTAATGATCGATAATATTGAGTTCATAATACCTTTTGACTCAGTGGAAATAATTAAGGGTAGTCAAGTTGATTTTATGATCGAGGGTCTTAATCAAGGCATTAAATTCCTTAATCCAAATGCAAGTGCTGTTTGTGGATGTGGTGAAAGCTTTACTGTAAGAGAAGGCGCTGAAGAAACAGAAGGTGCAGGAACTGCTCAAAAAAAAAGTTAAAAATTCTTCCACATGAAACTATTTGTCCTGATGGGGCAACTATAGATCTTAAAAAAAATGAGACTATTCTAGACGCTTGCTTACGCAATGGAATAAATATTGAACATGTGTGCGAAAAAGCATGTGCATGCACTACATGTCACATAATTGTGAAAGAGGGATTTGATAGCCTTAAAGAGGCTAGCGATGAAGAAGAAGATCTTCTTGACAAAGCATGGGGTCTTCAATCAACATCAAGATTGAGCTGCCAAGTAATTCCTACGGAAGAAGTAACAGTGATCGAAATACCTAAATATACAATTAACCAAGTTTCTGAGTTAACATAACAATGCTTAAGTGGACTGATACTCTTGATATAGCAATTGAACTTTCTGAGAAATATCCAGAAAAAGATCCACAGTGGATAAATTTTGTTGAATTGCGAAGTCTAGTTACGTCTATTGAAGGTTTCGATGATCATCATGACGGATGTAATGAAAGGATTTTAGAGTCCATTCAACAAAATTGGATAAAGGAGAAAGATTAAAGTGGAAAATACATTATCAATTATTAAGCCCGATGCGGTATCTAAAAATGTTCTTGGTAAAATCCTAGATAGATTTGAAAGTTCAGGTTTGAAAATAATAGCCATAAAAATGCTTTACCTTGACAAGGATATGGCAGAAGGTTTTTATTCAGAACATAAAGGCAAACCATTTTTCGATAAACTTATTAACTTTATGACTTCTGGTCCAGTGGTTGTACAGGTTTTATCTGGAGAAAATGCAATAAAAATAAATAGAGAGCTTATGGGAAACACAAACCCTGAAGAAGCAGCTTCAGGTACAATAAGGTCTGATTTTGCTGAATCAATTGATGCTAATGCAGTTCATGGATCGGATTCTTCAGAAAGCGCAGAACGCGAAATTTCTTATTTCTTTACAGAATCTGAAATTTTTTAAAGTTAAAATTTTTTAAAATTGAAAGAACAGGCC
>MDTE01138899.1_pt1 | contig 11675 bp, 12 predicted proteins | sample 811231 | NCBI WGS metagenome assembly MDTE01 (sample SAMN05326651, study PRJNA326480) | marine metagenome | isolation source: seawater | place: Indian Ocean: Red Sea | collected 2010
TGAAACCAAATGTGTCTCGCAACAACAAACAACAACGGTTCTATGGCGGAGTGGTCTAACGCGACCGACTTAAGCTCGGTTTCCTTCGGGAGCGCAGGTTCGAACCCTGCTGGCGCTACTTATAGGATTTCTCACAGCAATTATTAAGCTTTTGAATTACGCACTTTTGAAATCCGACAACAACAACAACAACAAGGTCCCATAGCTCAGTTGGTTAGAGCGCGGTGCTTATAGTTAACAACTATGTTCAAGGAGTTTAACGGCTCCATTCGCACTGGTTCAAAGGAACGCCGAGGCCGCGGGTTCGAGCCCCGCTGGGACTACTAATAAGAAACCATACAGCAATACATCTAGTTATTTCAAACAACTCTGCGGGTTCAATTCCCGCCTTACACACGAATGTGTATGCATCTGGCTGGTGGTTATAAACATAATGGTTTCTGTAAAACAAACTTAAGGTAGTTCACTGCAACAACAACATTTTTCTGACTACTAATCTGAACGGGCGGGTTCAAATCCCGCGCTGGAGAACACCAGTGTCTTGGCTGACCGTATAAAAAATAAGCTACCTGATAACAACAACAACACATCTCCCTCATCATCCCCCATGGTCTAGTGGTTAGGATCCGCGCCTTTCACGCGCGTGGCCAGGGTTCGATTCCCTGTGGGGGAGATAATAAGATTGGATACAGCAACACTCTATAACTGTTTAATTTTGTGGAGTTATTAAGTTAACAACCACGAATGACATTCTGGAAAGACAGATATCCTTAAAAATCCAATCTGATAACTAAATCCAATGAGCAAGCAGAATGGCGCAGTGGAAGCGCGCTGGGCCCATAACCCAGAGGTCAAAGGATCGAAACCTTTTTCTGCTAATTTCTCGTCTTAGCTCAGTTGGTAGAGCGTGGGATTGTAGTGGTATCAATTTTCCTACGGTCGCTGGTTCGAATCCAGCAGACGAGACTAAGTCCTCGAAAGAGGCACAACGCCCCCGTGGCCCAATGGATAAGGCGACAGACTTCTAATCTGTAGATTGCGGGTTCGAGTCCCGCCGGGGGTTTCTTAAAGACACACACAGCAAAACACTAATGTTTATTTGCTAAATGGTAAAGCATCAGACTTCCAATCTGACTATTCTTGGTTCGATCCCAAGATAAACTCTTAATGTGTCTTGATAAACAAAAAAAACGGTCCCATAGTGTAGTGGTAATCACGCCTGACTTTGAATCAGGTAACCCGAGTTCGAATCTCGGTGGGACCTTAATTTTTTTTTGTTATAAACTATCTGACATTGATGTCATGTCCGAGTGGTTAAGGAGATGGACTGCTAATCCATTGGGCTCTGCCCGCGCAGGTTCGAATCCTGCTGACATCGCATTTTTATAGCCCTGGTGGTGTAGTGGTAACATTGTTGCCTTCCAAGCAATAGCCTCGGGTTCGATTCCCGGCTAGGGCATTATTAATTAAAAATTGAACACAAAATTTAAAATTTAATTTTATTAAATGACACGATGGATACTACCGTAATCATCATCCAATCTAATTCGGATAACACAACATCTATTCCCGAAAAGTTGAATGATGTAGGTAAGCAGCTAACAAAGCTTATGTATAATTCACCAAAGACACATCTAAGTGGAAAGTCTATAATAGTCGTTTTTCCTGACACGCCTTCACCATCGCCTACAACTAGTGGAAGGATAGCTCGTGATGAAGCACAACCCCTTGATAAGAATATAGTCTCACTTCAGAATAGTATTCGACATATCGTCCGACACGCCAGTCTGCATGGTATAGATGTCAAGATCCAGGAACATTCTGATACATAATTATATTTCTAAAACTACTTAAAAAAATGATTATAGATGATAATAGATAAGACACAAATACTAATCTCCCCTCCCCCCATTAAGGATTCAAACAGCAAGTTCTTAGTAGCATGGATATGAAACTGAATCCTGACTAATAAAGGTCCCTTAGCTCAGTTGGTTAGAGCGTTCGACTGTTAATCGAAAGGTCACAGGTTCAAACCCTGTAGGGACCGTTTCAGAAAATATAATTTTAAAAAATTAAATATAATTAAATAGAAATTAAAATATATCCTATTTTTTTTTTCTATGCTTAATAATAGGTCTCAACCTCATATGGTATTTTGAATTTTTTATCCCACTCTATACAGATGTATAGGTCGCGGTTTAGAAGGGTCCTCGACGATAAACTTAACACCCTTTAGGGAGTAATGTCCCACATATATATTATTTAGAGAAGACTAAATACTACTCTTCTCTTGGGATCTAAAAATACCAGCAGCATCCAATTATTATATTTAATAACATTGTTATTAACAACCTTATCTTAGAGAGTATTCTGACTATTTAAGATGGGATTGATTAAATTCTCCCATTTTATTTAAGAATACATGCAGCACAATTTCGAATTATCATAATAAACTTATTATAATATTTGGGCTGGGGTGTATCTCGTATTACTACATTAATGTGGAAATTGGTTGGTGTCTAGCTTAACACATAGGCATATGTAGTAAACTATTTAAATATAGTAGAGTTCACATAATCGATATAGATATTAGATGTGGAGTATGGTTGGTGTCTAGCTTATCACATAGGCACAATATCTATATCACACTATCTATCATATATCAAATATAGCAATGGCAGAAAAGCGTTAGTCCACTTGACTATGTTTGGATATATGATAAGATGACTTTGACTTTGACACGACTTGACTTTGACACGACTTGACTTTGACACGACTTGACTTGGATTTTAAATATAATTTTAGTAGCAGTATCCCTATAAACAGGTAAGAACAATATAACTTTATACAGATTTAGGACTTTTTGCAAAAATTATCGCATTCTTTATACAAAGATTTTAGCAATGATTTCGCGGATATTTACCATAAACACCATAAAAATATAAAAATATAAAAAAAACTTTGCGCCTTAATACCTTAGAATAATTATTATCAATACTATATTATCTCGTATCTTATAGTTTATTGGTAATTACGTGGATTAATTTTCACGTTGACCCTTGGGAATAGTCCAAAAAAAATAAAGACGTATTCTAAACGGTAGTTTATTATCTTTAAGATAATAAGATGGGTTCGAATCCCATTATGTCTAGATTTCATTAATACACCACCAATTGTCTTACTTGGGTTTGATAGGTGAAAGTGTGTTTTCCTTATACTCTATAACATTTTTTTCATCTTTTCGACGTGTTAACGCATAGCAAGTCATTAAATTCACTTTAACATTTAACAAAATTGATTTTTGGGGGAGGGTTATCTTATTAGTAATTACCTTATACCCATTCACCTTACAAAATATGTTCAACTCACGTTCAAGCAATTGGTCAACAGCACCCAAGACTTCATCTAGCCGCCGTTTTAATGAATGGGCGCATGATGACGATGTAGAAAATACCGATGAGCAAATTAGCTCCGCATGCGCACAGGAGACCCCTCCAAGGGGACCTCCACCACTTCCTACACAGACACTATTTTCATGGGGTCTAAATGATGACAGTCTTGGAGGTAATCTATTTCCACCGGTGTCGTTTAATAGTCCTCTATCGCAGCCTCAGCAGACTCAGCAGCCTCAGCAGCATCAGCAGCATCAGCAGCATCAGCAGTCCCATCACTGGCAGCATGATCCCCAGCCGCAGCATGATCCCCAGCCGCAGCATGATCCCCAGTCGCAACATGAGCAGCAGCAGGAACACGAAGCATATCCGGTCAACACAAGACCACTTTATAAGCGCGGGTATTATAAAGATTCAATCGATACAATCAAGGGAAGCCATCCTGAACTAGGTAAGATTGAGTATATTACTATTCGTGACGTGTTTACCTATGTAACACTAGGTATGTCGGTCTGTGATTGTTTCCTGGAAGAAATTACAAAGTATGTAGTAAAGGAGGTGCCAAATCATATTTCTATGGAAATTCAGGAAACATCATTCCATGGGTTGGCATATAAGCGACCAACACCAGTATTTAGCTTCGAGCAGTATGGTAATGTTGCTATGTGTTGTTTGACTTGGGCTCTAGCAAATCCTGAGAAGTTGGCACCGTTATAAACGTAAAACAAGTTAACTAGAAGTGTATTTTCTTAAAAATTGATATTTTAACCTCTCTTTTTGTATTTAGTAATCATTCTTGACTTTAACATTCAACACACAACAATTACCGATGACTGTTTCACGCAACATCCCACCATCAAAACAGAGATGTAGTTGTGGTAGTTTCCATTGGAGCAACCACGCAATTGAAAGAAAACAAGAGAGAAATATTAGGTTAGATCCAAGCACAGTAAGTATTGAGCATGTTCGTTCATTACCATATTACACTAACAATGGCTGTTATCACTATTGTGATTCAAAAGAAGGCATTACTTATTATGTTAGAGGTAATGAAATAGTTACTATTATCAAACGAAATCCTATTGCTATGGCTCGTAGGATCTGCGAAATTAAAGGATGGAATTTTAATGAATTATGTAGAGACCATTTGTTTGGCAATTGTAAAAGAGGAGACAAATGTAAGTATGTGCATAAGACACTTTGATAATGATATTAAATTGATTTTATAGATATATATTTTTTTTTTGTTGTAGTGTAGTCTATAGTTTGCCTTAACTTATATGAAAGTGAAAAAAATTGATTGAAACTATCTAAAGGTAATGTTAGATAAATACTCATCCAACACAAACCGAATAACTTAAGCAAAATGTCTTCAAACGCTGCAACCAACGCTTTCGCATCTGCTGCTCGAGGCGCCGCTAACCGCGGTGTCGGTGGCAAGGGTGCTAATCAGTATAATAGCACTATGAACCTTATGCTCGATGCCTTTCTAGGTCTCAAGCGAACTTCAACACCAGAGTTCGTGAAGAGCACCATGGATGAGCTAGTGCGACAGGTTTCCCATATTCCACCGAGTGACCGTGGTCTTTGGGTAGCCGACATGTTCCGCCTTTGGGTGCACAAGCGGCATCCTCGCACTGGTGAGAAGGAGAAGCTACTTGGACGGTACATGTTCCTATCGCTATATGACCACTACCCTGAGACGTGTATCGCGCTAGTGAATGAGCGGATCTTCGCCGACATGGCATACTGGAAGGACTGTCTGCTAATCTGGGGTATGATCCACGAGATGCCACTAGATAACAAGGCTAAGTTCGCAAAGTATAACCCTCTCATTGAGGCGTTCCGTGGGTCTATGATTGGTCAGCGGACCGAGGATCTCAAGGCGCTCGATACCTTTGTGGCACCAAAGCGCATTCGGGACATCCCCAAGGAGGACCTTGTCTCGATGCTTCAGGCTGATGGGGCAAAGCTTCCCAGTATCACCTGGATTGGCAAGTATTGTGTCCGCGAGACTAGTGCCGAGAACAAGCGTCTCTTTTGGTGGGTCCAGGACCCCGAGACCGGTCGGCTTCTTCAGCAGTCCCATGTATCCTACATGCTTCGGGCTTCGCTGAAGCGTCGTGTGGGTCAGGGACAGTATGAGCCGTGGGGTGTTCGGGAGAGTGTGCCATATGGTGCCAAGGAGTCATGGCGTAAGCTGAACGCCAAGCTAGATGAGGCACTCGGTGTCCCAGAGGTAAAGGCAACTCTCGACCGTATCGATGAGATCGACCCTTCTAAGCTTCCTGGCGAGTTCACCAAGCGGAACATCAAGTTCCTGCTGAACGAGAAGGTGAAGAAGGCGCCAGCGATCGATGAGGAGGATACTGGAAACCGTCGCCCAACCGATGAGAGCCGTGTAGGTCTTCGTCGGCGGACCCGCGATATGTTTACGGACCCATCGAAGATGAATGTCGCGACCCTACTGCCACACCAGATTGCTTACGACGCATACACGTCTAAGTCTCGGGCAAAGATCGACTACCATAACGCCGCATTCGACAAGAAGGCGCTGGATATGGAGGCAGAGTTCGAGAAGATCCGTGGCGAGATGGCTAGTGCTGCTGGAGATGCCTCCGCAATCGCCGCAGCGATGGCAACTGGTCGCATCGTTGGTGTCGCTGATGTATCTGGTTCGATGGCTACCGAGGATGGTGGTGCGGCACCCAATCGTCCTATCGATATCGCCACTGGTCTGGCGGCATTCATCGCTCGGGTGGCGGCACCGCCATATCGGGGTATCTCCATGTCCTTCACCGACGTGCCTTACATCTTCGACCTAACGGTTGGTGGTCGTCCCATGACTGCTAAGGAGAGCCTAACCGAGATGCTTCGCCATGTTGGCTACAATACCAACTACCAGAAGATGCACGAGGCACTCATCAAGCTCTGTGTCGATAACAAGGTGCCTGAGAGTGAGCTCCCGGTTCTCTATATCGCGTCGGATATGGACTTTGACCAGATGGATAGCACCCTGAAGTCTACGAGCACCTACAACTACACCACTCGGACCTACGATGCTCCGAGTGATGGAAAGACCTCTCAGAAGCGATGGGAGACTACTCACCAGACCATCATGGGTATGTGGGCTAAGGCTGGTTACCAGAAGATCCCTCTCATGGTGTATCACAACATCAACACGACACAGAGTGGGGTCCAGGCAACACAGGACTTCAAGGGGGTCATCCTTCTCACTGGTCGCTCCGAGCAGGTCATCAAGCTGGTGCTCTATGGCGAGGGGGCTGATGAGGTCGAGGAGGAGATTGTGGTAGATGGCGAGGTCACCACGGTGAAGGTCCAGAATGTGACGCCCTATGATACCTTCCGAAAGGCGATGGAGCAGGACCACTTCGCTCTGCTGGAGCGGGTGCTACTGGGGTCGCAGGAGGGTCATCTTAGCCTGGTGACGCCCGATACCATCGGTGGATACACGGCAAAGTCCTCAGCATAAATAAATATAGAGATAGAACTTTAAAAACATAAAATCCAACAAAAAACATAAAAGATAAAATCCAAAAAAAAAACACATAAAATGACACCTAAATAAAAATAAACTGATATAAATATATTTTTTTTTTAAATCCATTTAAAAACTCAATATGATTATACATCAATAATCACCTAATATGCCATTTATTAATACATTACCCTATGATAACTGTGCCTTAAATATAGAATATCTATATGGGAAGAATAGAGAAATATCGGTTTCCGCTAATATGATGCTTATGGCTTTTCTATTTATTACTTACTTTATATATAACAATTTATAATCTAGAGTAGTGCACCTTAATTCTAAAATAGATAAATACGTTAAGCTACTTAATAATATAAATGAGGTATATCATATCTTCGACTACCATGCACAAAATATTTGGAACCCAGATGAACTATTAGAGTATTTTGATGAAGAAACTGAATGTGACACCGTTTCTGAATCAGGGTCTGAAAATAGTGATGCAGAGATAGAAGATAATTCAGAACTACAGGATGATAGTAATAGACGGGTATTACGATCACATACACGACATAAAGAAGTTGAATATAAGTTTGATAGAGACTATAATACTCCCTTGATAAGAAAAAGAAAAAGTAAATCCACATCCAATCTAGGAATTCGTGGTAAAACATGGCAACTAGATTAATTCTTTTTTCTCCAGGTTTCTGGAAGGTTATATCTTTTTACATTATATTTTACTGTGTTATACAGGAAAAATCCCATTACAAGTAGCACTACAAATACACCTCCACATCTGTTTATATGAAATGGCTCTATATTACTAAATCCATTAGCACTTTTGTATAAGTCTAATACTATCATTGCTATAATAAGTAGTATTGCTAGAACATATTGAACCATCATTATTTTATCATCTTTTACTAAAGAATTAGGGGCTGTGTTGAATGAACCATCTTCTTTTTCTCCAGGACTATCATATATATTTATTATTATAAAACTTAGGAATAATACTACTATAGGTATAGCTTGTAGATACATATCTTCGCCATATATTAGTGGTAGCCTATCTCTTGCTTTATAGGCGTATAAACAAATTAATACCAATATAAATATTGAAATATAGAAGTAAAGTCGGTTATAAGTTACTTTATAAATTGGCTCTTCTTCACTATATCTTATAGGAGTTGTGATAAAAGTTGAAAGAATTATAATTATACTCAATAACCAGCATATCCAATATGCTATAACTTCATAATTGTCAGTCAGTTTAATACTCGCAAGACGTTCTCGTATTTCATTATTTATATCATTTAGCGTGTTTTTATTTTTATTATTACCATTATTAGCATTACCATTCTTAGCATTACCATTCTTAGCATTACCATTCTTAGAGTTACCATTCTTAGCATTACCATTCTTAGCATTACCATTATTAGCATTACCATTTTTAGCACTAGCATTCTTAGCATTACCATTTTTAGCACTAGCATTCTTAGCACTATTACCTTTCTTATTTGTATTCTTTTTAGCACCTATAGATACATTAGAACCAGGTTTACCTATAGCACCTGGTTGACCTATAGCACCTGGTTGACCCATAGCACCAGGTTGACCCATAGCACCAGGTTGACCCATAGCACCTGGTTGACCCATAGCACCTGGTTGACCTATAACTCCTTGTTGACCTATAACTCCTTGTTGACCTATAGCACCTTGTTGAGGCATAATGCCTGGTTGACCTGTCATAGAAGGTATCATAGCACCACCATATAGATTAATAAATTCAGTCATTATTATAATATATTAATATAATATATGTCTCTACTTTCACTAGCAATATTAAATCTATCTAGAAAACGAGCATTAGAATCATTCAGAACATTTTTAGAAGGCACCCCCGATGAAATTTTGAAAGATAACCTATACACTATGATATACATGATAATTATATTGTTAGTAACTACTATTCCAGCAGTTTTAGTAGCTACAAATTGTAATAAAGATTATAAAGTGTTATATGGTATTCTGGCATTTTTGTTTAGCGATATCTATTTACTTCAGTGGTCATTAAAAAAATTTGTGCTTAAATATCCAGATTACTGTCCAATGTAAAAATATAGATATATAATATAGAATGTATGAGTTTATAGAAAGATGTAGTAAACATACATTTTCATCATTATTTCCAGATGATGTTAAAAACCGTCCTTTAGTTATTCTAGTAAATTTGTTACATATATTTGGTGTATTATTGATCCAGTTTGGAATTTTTCTACCACCAAATGCCATGAAATACTATATTATTTATATAGTGTTTTTGTTGATATTCTACATTCTTTTAAATAATAGATGTTTCATGACAGAGATATCAAATTATATAGGAGGTAAAAACTATAATACATTATGCATTAAACTTACAGATGCTAAAAAAATACTAGTAGTTTATTTGATATTAGCGATAGGTTTTGAAATATTCCCAAACTACTCATTTTATTCATTATTAAGTGATTTAGCAAAAAAAAATCTTTAAATATTGTATAAAATGTTCACCTCAGCAGTAGTAGAAAACGCCGTAAAAGCAAACAATGTTCAGGATGTCAATGAAGCTAAACAAGGAAGAATGCTTTTAACAGCACTTTTAATTAGTGTGCTTATTATGATTTTATTAAATATCCTTGTAGGTCCACTTTTATGGAACACAGTTCTTTCTAGACTAGTTCCTGGACTTGGAAACGCCCGTTGGTATGATACATTAGCTATCGCAGTATTATTTGCTCTTATCATCCCACATTAATTTCATTTTTTAGATATCGTATTTTTTAAATTAACATTTTTATGGTAATAAAATGGTTTATATCGTGAATTATAAATGATATTTATGGAGATAAATTTAAAATTCTATAAATATTTTAAAATATTTTAAAAATGTATATGGAAGTATTTGCCTCTTATGTGATTGGTTCTAGTATTACTGCGTTTTTAGGTAAGGTTGCTTATTCTTATATATATTCACAAGATGATGATGTTATAGAAGATCCAGATAATATAGAATATAATTTGGTTGATTCTAAATTAAATGAAAGAAATGTGAATAGTGATAAAGATAGACGTGATCTAGGTAATACATTTAAAGAAAAAATGGTAAACCTACAGGAAATCCTAAAAACTGAGTGTAAACGCAATTATCCTATTAATAACACAAAGAAGGTTAGAAATCGATGGTTAAGATATATCAAAGAATATGAAACTATTGGTCATGGCGAATTTGTGTTTAATCATACTTCCAAACCATTCAAGTCAAATTAATCTACTTTGTGTTCATTGTTCCTAATATTTTTTTAATTTAGACTACGGTCAACCTTTTTCTATAGTTCAAAATTGATTTCCAAATCTATCCTAATATTAGAGTAATTTGCTCACACCAGCTTTCAACAAACTTTCGAAAACACTTTCTCCCGCTCAAACCTTAAAACAAAAATGCCTTTCACCACTTACTATGGTCCCAACACCACCGTCTCGGAGACTTGCCTCTGGGTCGCCGATGGTAGCCGTCGCATCTGTATCAGCTACACCTACAACACTTCGACTGGCATCCTGACCTATGCGGCGTCGGTTTTCCGTTGTGAGAAGCCTACTTGGGCCCAGATCCATAATACGAACTTCTACATCGAGCCTGAGATTTCGCAGATGATGGCGCATGCTCACACCACGACCCGTCGCTTCGAGATCCGTCCGGTGATCATCCAGGTGGCGACGAATCTGACCTACGATCAGATCCTCGTGACGATCCGCCGCGAGATGTGCCACGGCTATGGCTGCAAGGGTCCGCGTGGGCTGCCGGCGGCGTTTGGCATGGACTGTGACACATCGGATGGTGGCGACAGCATGTCGAGTGCCAACTCCTGGTGGAGCGAGCGTGGTGCCGAGGACGATACGATGGATGTCGACAACGAGCCGGACTACGAGCCGACCCATGATGACTGGGTGAACCACGTGGAGAACATCCACAAGCTCCAGCGCAAGACGGTTCGCAAGCTCCGCTATTTCTCTGCCGGGAAGGTGGAGAACTACAAGGGCGAGCGGATTCGGGTCATGCGCGAGTTCTTCATCGTCTTCAAGGCGGACAAGAAGACGGGCGCTCTCATCTATGGGGCTGCCATCTCGCGGCGCCCCGAGGAGCTTGGTCCGATTACCGACAAGGACCTTATCGATGGCCACTACGACACTGCGATTGCCCGTCTCGAGCGTCGCCCGGTCACGATGGTCGTCTCGGAGGAGTTCCGCGACCAGCTTCGGAGCAAGCCGACGCACCGCGAGGACGTGATGTATGAGATCCTGGATGTCATCATGTCGCGTCCTGGTGGCAAGTTCCTGATCCGCGAGGACTGGTAGATAGGTAAGTCGTCGTTGGTCCAGACGTTAAAAATGGAATCCATAAAACAAAAAACCCATAAAAAGCAACATAATCAAAAACCCATAAAAAGCAACATAATCAAAAAACCCATAAAAAGCAACATAATCAAAAACCCATAAAAAGCAACATAATCAAAAACCCTGAACAAAAATTCCCTTCCTTTTTTTTTGTCTAGATAGTAGAGTGGTCTGGTTTGCCTATAGAATAAAATTGATTCCCATTTGATTCTGAGATATTGATTGCCGATGTTGTAGGAATGTCAAGCGCTCTTCCGGTTCCTATAACGAGGCATCCAATTATGTTAAGATTAATTGATTGCCGATGTTGTAGGAATGTCAAGCGCTCTTCCGGTTCCTATAACTAGGCA
>MDTE01187991.1_pt1 | contig 11674 bp, 11 predicted proteins | sample 811231 | NCBI WGS metagenome assembly MDTE01 (sample SAMN05326651, study PRJNA326480) | marine metagenome | isolation source: seawater | place: Indian Ocean: Red Sea | collected 2010
TGCCCACGAGCAGGGCCAGGTCGGCCGGTGGCAGGAACACGTCCTCCGGATGACTCTTCTCGAAGTTTTGCGTCTTCTCGAAGTACGTCTGTGCCCCGCGGACCGGCCGCGTCGGTGCCGTCTGGGCAACCACGTCATGATGTGCGGCGAATTCCTGAATGTACGCCGCCGAATCCGGTGCCGGCGTACTCATCATTCGAATGGATCGGCAAGCTGGGCCGGACTGGCATCCATGTCTTCATAAATGGCGGCCGCAGGGCCGGCATCGCCAGCGAGATCACGAGACCGCATGGAGGGGAGCACAAGACTTGCCCCCATGGCGGCAACCGTGCCACCCGAAATCGCCTGGATCAGCTTCCGACGCTTCACGTACGTCAGTCCCTTGGGACGCCCATCAGACGCCAGCATACTAGCGAGTCTCCCCGCCCTTTTCCACGAATTGCCGTCGTCAGGAGACTATCGGCCACCGTCGATCACGAGCGTCTGGCCGGTCATGAAACTCCCTGCCGCCGACGCCAGAAAGACCGCTGCGCCACCGATCTCGTCCGGCTCGCCGATCCGGCGCAGTGCCGCGCTGGCTGTCGTGTTCTTGAGCGTCTCGGGATTTTCCCAGAGCGCCCGCGCAAAGTCGGTACGGATCAGTCCCGGCGCGATCGCGTTGCAGCGAATGTTGTCCGGGCCGTACTCCGTCGCAATATTGCGGGCAAGCTGCATGTCGGCCGCTTTGGATATGGCGTACGTACCCAGCACGGGACTGCCGCGAAGCCCGCCAACGGATGAGACGATGATGATGGCGCCGTCCTTGCGTTCAGCCATCGACGGAATGACCATCTGACAAAGCCAGTGATTCGACTTGATGTTCGAGTCGAGGATCTTGTCGAACGCTCCGTCAGGGATGTCCATCATCGAGCCATAGAACGGATTGACCGCCGCGTTGCAGACCAGAATGTCGATCTTGCCGAGTCGCTCATTGGTCTGATCGACAAGCTGCTGCAGTTGCTCCTTGTAACCAATATGGCACGGGATCGCGGTTGCGCCACCCGGTCCGTCACCAACCGCCTCATTGATCTCCGCGGTGACCTCGGCACACGCGTCCTCCTTGCGCGAAGACACGACAACCTGCGCGCCGTGCAACGCCATCTGCAGGGCAATCGACTTGCCAATGCCTTTTGTGGAACCGGTGACGACGGCGACCTTGCCACTGAGATCGAAGAGATTGTCCAAAGGGTGTGCTCCGGGAAAAGCGGCGATTATCTCAGGTCCGCGTCGATTCGCAATCGGCCGGCACGACGAAGGGCGCGGCCCACGCGACCCGACCAACTCGTCAGGATGCTTTTCCGTTGCGGCGCCCTTTCCCGAAGGTATGATGACCGCACACGTTCTACGGACAGCGCCATGCAGGTGCGCATCTTCCGCCAGTGGGTCTCACAGGTTCATGAAGGTGAAACGGAACTGAACGAGTGGCTCGCCGAGGCAGGTGATATAACCATCCACCACATCAAACAGTCCAGCTACATGACCGACAACGAGAACACGGGCACGCCCGGGTACATCATTTCAGTCTGGTACGACGACGCCTGACGGTAGCCGGGTCAGACAATTGCTCAGGTTGTGGGCTGCGCGCCAGCCGCCATGCGCAGCACGGTGGCATAGCTGTCCCGAATCTCCATGCGTACCCCCAGGCCCTTGTCGAGCAGGGCGCGGTGAACTTCCGGCAACCGATAGCAGGGCGCCGATACCACGAGATGATGTTCCAGGTGGTAGTTCACGAAGTACGGCGCGAGCAGCGCGCGGGTCAGCGGACCCGCGAGCGTCGTACGGGTATTGCGGAGCCGATCGTCGTCATCAGGCACGACCGCATGCTCACCAATGTTTCGAATCCTCGATACGAACAGTTCCCACGTCAGGTTCGGCACGATCCACAACAGGAAGTAGAGGTACCACGCACCGACGGCCGTAAAGCCAGCAAGAAACACCGCGTTGATCGCCAGGTTCGGTCCAACCCGGCGGAATCCCCGGGCCCAGTCGATCCCGGCGCCGCCCTTACGCGCGAAGAACCCGCGCACCGCACCCGCGCGTTGTTTCCACCCGGTCTGCCCGGTCAGGTCGCGCCAAAACTTGCGCTTCAGACTCGCGGTCGTTGTCGGAAACGGCGCTGACAGAATGAGGTCAGGGTCGTTTTCCTGCTGGGTGAACCGATGGTGCTGCAGATGGTACTTGCGATACGGGATGACACTCGCGCCTAGGAGGGGCCGGTTGCAGAACCACTGCGCAACCCAGTCATTGGTCCTTTGATCATTGAACAGCAGGAAGTGCGCCGCGTCGTGGCTGATCACGCCCAGCCCGAGCTGACGTGTACCCACGAGGCCGATGCCTAGTGCGATCAGCAGCGGATGCGGAACAAGGACACAGACCGTCCAGACCAGCAGGATCGAGCCCCAGCAATGCAGCAGCAGCAGCGCACCGCGCAGATCCGAGCGGACCGAGAAGGCGCGTAACTCGTCCCTGGTGAAGATGTCGGTTGGCCGTTCGACCACGCCCTGCCCCGTTGTGGAATCCATCGCGGTCACTAGCGACCAAAACCCCGATTCTTGCCCAGCGAATGGCCCGAACGGCAGACTCAGATCACCTGGCGTTCGCGAGCGTCCCCAACATCGCCCGACCGCGGGCAATGACCTCGACCGGCGTTGCCAGGACTGCCAGATCATCGAGCGGATCTCCCTCGACAACCATGAGGTCCGCCTCGAGCCCGACGTCAATCGCTCCCGTCACGGTGTCGATACCAAGGGCACGCGCGCAGTCCGACGTTGCGGCACGCAGCGTCTCGACCGGCTGCAGTCCGGCGAAGTGAGCAAACTCGCGCAGTGCTGCCGCGAGGTCATGATGACGCACACCGGGGATCCCCGCGTCGGTGGACGCGATGAGTCCCACCCCGGCCGCCCGCAGCTTCGCGAGGTTGTCCTGGCGGAGACTCTCGAGCGGCTTGTTCCCGCGGAACCGCGCCCAGCCGAGATTGATGGTTGGCGAGACCCAGGTACCTTTCGCCGCCATCGAAGCAACGGCGGCCTCGTCGTAGTGCTTGCCCCAGCCATCCGGCCCGACCCAGGAACAGTGCTCGACGGTGCGCACCCCTGCCTCCACGGCGTTGATGATTCCCGCGGTACCGTGACAGTGTGCCGCAACGTGTCGGCCGCTCGCCGCGCTCGCCTCGACGATCGCGGCAATGGTCCCGGTGTCGAACTGTGCATCGGCCGGCGTCGTGTTCGGCGTCAGGGTGCCCCCTGTCGCCATCACCTTGATGAGATCCGTGCCGCGGTCTGTCTGGCGCTTGAGCACTTCGAGCGCGGCATTGGCATCGGCCGCTTCGCCTCCCCAGAAGTGGCAGTGTCCGCCGACTGAGGTAATGGGCTGACCCGCACACAGAAGGCGCGGCCCTGGCGTCCCGCCTTCGGCGATCTCGTCCCTCAGACGAAGTTCCGCCCATGTCCCTCCGCCCAGGTCCCGTGCCGTCGTAATCCCCGCCCTGACCATCGCCTCCGCGCGGCTCCGCATCGCCGGCAACAAGGCGTCCACATCCGTGATCTGATCATCGGGCGAGCGCACGTCTGGGTCGAGACAGAGATGGACGTGCGCATCCATCAGTCCTGGCAGCACAGTCAGCCCGGAGCTGTCGATCGCGTCCGGCGCCGGGTCCCCGATTCGCGTGATGCGCGTCCCCTCGATGGTGAGTCCGTCGGCTTCGAGGTAACCCTCGGCGCGACCGTCCCAGATTCGAATGTTGCGTAATTCCATATCAGGTCCGTTTTTCGCTGTACACGAACAGCGATGAGGCGATGAAATTGACAATGCTGGCCGCGCCGATGCCGGCGACGAACGCAAGCAGCCGGTATTTGTCAAAGAACTCCAGGTTCGCCGTCAGGCCAAGATAGGTACCGTAACTGAACGTGAAGCCAACCCCGGACGTCATCACGAACTCCAGCCACTGGCGGGCTTTCGGGCGCCGCTCACGATCGCCGAATGTCGTCGTGCGATTCATCAGCCAATTCCACGTAACGGCCGGCCAAAACGACATGGCCCGCGCCATGCCGTGAGGAATGCCGGCAAATTGCAGCAGGTAGTAGAACGCCAGGTCGACGATGAAACCGCTCGCCCCCACCGCGCCAAAGTGCAGGAACTCGGCGAGTCCGCCGAATTTCGCAAGGTACAGGCGCCGCAAATGGCGCAGGTAGTTGAACTGCTGGCGCAGTGTCATCTTGCTGTCGCCGTGCAGGCGGTCCCGGAACCCGATGGGTATTTCTTCAACCCCGTCGAAGTCCCCCCGCACCATGAGCTCCAGACCAATCTTGTAGCCAATCGGGCGCAGTGCCTCGACCGGAACCCGCCTGCGGTCAAAGCCGATGAAGCCAGACATCGGATCCGCACAGGCTACCAGAGGTTTGGCAAGGGCGGTCGCGGCGTTCGAATTGAAGAATCGCAGCAGGTTCCAGTCTTTGTCGAAGCCGCCGCCTTCGACATAGCGGCTGCCAACCCGGAACCGCCCCGGATCATCCTGCAGAGCCCGGAACATCTTCGGCACGACGTCGGGCGGGTGGGAAAGATCCGCGTCCATCACGATGATCGTGTCGAATCGTGCAAGCTGGATTCCCTCCACCACCGACAGTGACAGGTCGCGCGGCGGCTGCGTCCTGCAATGAGCGCGCACGAGAAACCGTTCCCCCAACTCTGCCGCCACCGCCATGGTCTCATCGGGAGAGTTGTCGTCGACGACGAGCATTTCATAGTCGATGTCGCCCATCGCCTCATGGACGCGTCTAACCAGTTCGGGAAGGTTTTCTGCTTCCTTGAAGGTGGGGACTACGATGCTCAACACGGCGGGGGCGGACATGGCGCGAGGAGGCTCAAGCCTAGCACGACGGCCCCGGGAAACGCCTGAGAACGGCGGTTGCCGCCTCGCTGACCTCAACGGCATCCGTCTCCAGCAGTGTGTACAACGCGCAGATGCTCGTGTTCCGCATGACCGGAAAATGTTCAACCGACTCGACAAACCAACGCTGTGCCTGCTCCAGGTTGCCATTGCGCCAGTAACTGCGCGCCCCAAACTCCTTGAAGACGGCGAGACTCTGCGCATTGGCTTCGATCGGCACCTGAGGGAGTGCTGCCTCTGCCAGTCCAACCATCGCTGCGCCGTCCTGCTCATCCCAGGGTCGATGGTTCCACGCTTCGAGCAGCATCAGCTTGCCGGGAAACGTACCCTTCAGACGCTCGAAGCGCTGCCGCCGCGTCGTATCGAACGCACCGCCCGACATGACATGGCGCGCATACTGACGTCCGTACGCAATCAACAGGTGGTAGGCGTGATAACGCTCGTGCGAGTCCTTGAGCAATGCGTATTCGTTCACGTCCAGCAGATAGTCGAGGAACCTGTCGAGTTCCGACGCAAACGCGACTCCGCCCGCCCCGTTGGGATCGAACCGGTAATAGAGGCCAAAGTTGATCGCAGGTTCGATCAGAGGCTCCATCGAGTACACGGGTCTTGTCGTGGTCGAGATCAGTCGCCGAGCCGCGGCGAGCTTTTGCGGAGGCGGCGCAAACGGCGAACCCAGCCGGTTGCGAAACACCAGATTTTCCCAGTCACGCAGTTCGACATCCGGTCGCACACCTTCAACGTGGTGCAGGAAACCGAGCGGCCCCACCTGGTTGTCACCGTTCAGAAAGATGATCGCATCGGCGTCCAGCGAAAGCAGCGCCGCCCTGGCGTAGCGGTCGACGAACTGGTCCTGGGCACGGTTGTTCCCGGGAAGGTTGGCCACCCCAACCAGCAGCGGCAGCGCCAGCAGGGCAACGTGTGCTCGCTCCGACAGGCGAAGCCGCGCCAACAGCCACTCGATGCCGATGACCAGCCAGAATGCACAGGCAACGAACGCGATGACCGGATAGGGACGAAAGATCGCCTGATAGAAAAACGTGTACCGAAACCCGATCAGGAGCGCGAGCAGGATCGTCGAACCGAGGAACATCAGTCCGAGCGCCAGCGCCAGGTGCCCGGGCAGTCGCCGCACCGACACGACGGCACCCAGTACCACCAAAGGCGCAAGAAAGAGCCCAAACTGGCGCAACGCCTCGAGAAGCAGCCAGCCGGCATAGCGGAACTTGTCGACGAAGACGGCGCCTTCGTGACTGTCATCGTAGGTGCGCCTCGCGATGTAGCCAACCAGTTCATCAACAGTCTGTACGGGCCCGTACACCGCAATCACGGGGTTCGCGCTGAGCAGGATCGCGAGATACGGCGCGAGTCCGGCGATGAAACACGCCGCCGTGCCCACGAGGCCCACCGGCGGCCGGAGCATCGCAAATGCCGCCTCGCGCGCCGGCCAAAGGCTCACCACGAGAGCGGGCGCGGAGAGCATCATCAGCGGCCAATGGTTCGCGAGGCCGAGGCCCGCGCAGAACGCGGCGCCAAACCAGTAGCGCGGCGCGGCCGTACGCACGAACCCGAACACGAGCACCCACGTCAGAAGAAACATCAGCACCGCAAGCGAATACACCTCGATGATGATCGACTGGGACCAGAACGTGTCGGACAGCGCGTACACGATTGCCACGAGCGCGGCGCTCCGTAGCGACCCGAGCGCCTCCCGGGCCACCGCAAAGAGCAGTCCCACCGCAACCGCCGCAAACAGCGCTGAAGTCAGGTTCCCGCGCAGTACCGGGTCGAGGGGCAGCGCACCCAACGCCTGACAGCCGGCCGTGAAGAGCGGATAGCCGGGCGGATGGCCGATTCCGCCAAGAGCGCAGACCATCTGAAAGAGGCCGGCGTCTTCGAGCGTGATGGCCCGCGGCATCGTCAGCAGGTAGACCGCGAGCGCGGCTACGGCAAGTCCGAAGCCCGCAACCCAGGGCGCACGAAGGAACCGATTGGCGGGATGACCTCCGGTCATGGCCAGATGGGCAAGCAGATAATCATAGGGACGACGACGAGGCCCAGCGCCGACTGGCGAATCAGATCAGCGGCGCAGGAAGCGCGTATCGAACTCCGCCTGCCAGCGTTCCCAGTCGTCGAGTTCAGCGATCTGGATGCCCATCTGGTAGCCGCCTTCGTCGTTGGTGACCCAACGTGGGTCCCCGACGAGATCGTAGATCGTGATGGGGAAGCCGACCGGTGCGACCGTGAGGCGAAACTTGCCGTCTTCCGGAAGCCGCTTCTCGGAGCGTACCCGCATGCCGTGCAGTCCGAGATCGATCGTTGTGCAGCGCGACGACAGCCCGACGAAATCGGCGTCTGACGCCTCGCTTACGTTGACCAATACCTGCAGGTTGGTTTCGTGTCGCGACTCACGCCGTGCATTGCGTACTTCGACGCTCCGCCCGAGCACCACGCGATTGGCAACGATGAAGGCAACCACGTCTTCCACCCGACGAATCTTCTGCACCACGGCGGCTTGGGCACTTTCTCGCTGCAGCCAGTCGTAGAAGAAAAGCCCTTCGTCGGGCCTGCCCATGTGCTTGTCGCGGTCCGGCCAACCAAGATGCAGCTTCAGCATCTGCAGATTGTCCCTGACGGCCTGTTCGTGATTGATCATGCTGGAAATCATCGACGCACACTGGCGACACCGCTTTCGATGAATATAACTCATGACCGGCGAAACGCCCCGACCAGCGGGCAGCGGAATGTCACCGGCCGTCCGCCCGTCCACCGTCCCTGACCGACTCGGGCTGCACGGCGCGGGCAGGACACCATAGTGACGTCATGTGGACCGACGAAAGGACGTGGCCGGTCGTCGGCCAAAGCAGCAAGTTGGTCACAGACCAGCTTGAACGTGAAGGCAATCACGGTTCGGGAACCCAGGACAGCTAGACTGCCCACCCATGCAACCACATGGACTCGCCGTGGCCAACAAACAAATCCGCCTGACTGCTCCCGACTGGATCAATCTCGCCGCGCTGGGTACCTGCCTTGCTGGTGCGCTGATCTACGCTGCATCGCTACTTGCCGGCTCGGGACTCGTTTAGCCGAACCACTTCCATGAGACCGGTGAGAATCAGATCCGGCACGATGTGATCGAAGATTCGCGTCCGCGCGAACAGGGTGGCGAATCCCCCTGTGCCGAGTACAAGCGGCGCCTCTTCGGCGAACGCCTCCTCGGAGATGCGCGCGACAATCTCCCGAATCATGCCGACATTGCTCCAGTAGAGCCCGTTCTGAATGCTCTCGACCGTGCTGCGCCCAACGGCAGACTTCGCGGTGACGATTTCGACAGGAGGCAGTTGCGCCGTTTTCTCCTCGAGCGCCTCCATCGACAGACGAATGCCCGGGATGATGTTCCCGCCGAGAAACTCCTGATTCTTCGTAATGGCACAGACCGTTGTCGCCGTTCCGAAGTCCGCGACGATAAGGTTGCGGCCCGGAAACAGTTTGATCGCCCCGACCGCGTCAGCAATCCGATCCGCCCCAACCTCCTTGGGGTCGCGATACAGAATCTTGAGACCGGTCTTGATCCCCGGCCGCAGCACCAGCGGCTCCAGGCCGAAGTACTTCTGACAACACGCGCGGAGCGAGTACAGCAGATCCGGTACGACGCAGCAGATCGCGATCGTCTGGACCTCGTCCGGGTCGAGGTTGTTCTCGCGCAGCACACCGCGGAAGAACACGCCCATTTCGTCTGAAGACGTCTGGTGCACAGTCGTCTTGCGAAACTGATACTGCAGTACGTCGTCACGAAAGACGCCCGCGAAGATCTGGCTGTTGCCGACATCAAGACAGAGTTTCACCACTCGCTCCTTACCATTGATTGCTCTGATTTCATTCGCCGAGTTCCACGTTGTCGATCAGGCGCACGGCAAGCTCGCCGTTCATCAGCGAAGCCGCACCGAACCGGCGACCTTCACGCGATACCACATAGTCCACGTCGAAACCGGCCGCTGCGAGTTCACCCGCGACGGCTTCGTCATCCAGCCCGGACCGTAGCAGACGATTCAGCGTGGGCGCGGTCTCGCGTCCCGCCGCGGAGAGATTCAAATTGCGCGACGAGAGCGCAAGCCCATCCTCTTCCCGCACCGTCGTGCACGCCAGAATCTCCGTCTGCAGAAAAAACGCACGGGCCATGTCGCGGATGAGCAGGAACTGCTGGTAGTCCTTCTCGCCGAAGTACGCACGATCCGCCCGCACGATATTGAGAAGTTTCATCACGACCGTCAGCACTCCGTCAAAGTGCCCTGGCCGGTGCGCGCCGCAGAGGATGCCCGAGAGTTCCTTCTCGCTGATCTGGTACCGATAGTCGTCAGCGTACATCTCATCGTACGTCGGCCGTATCACATGGTCGGCGCCCAGACGTTCGGCGAGCGCAAGATCCGTATCCAGCGTGTCAGGGTAGTTCGAAAGGTCGTCCGGATTGTTGAACTGGGTCGGATTCACGTAGATCGAGACCACGGTCGCCGCGTTGCCCGCGACACTGGCACTGATCAGAGACGCATGACCGGCGTGCAGCGCCCCCATCGTCGGCACGAAGCCGAGGCTGTCGCCTCTGCGAGCCAGCGCGTCCCTCGCCTCCCACCAGGCAGCAAGGTTGTCATGGACCTTCACCGGTACGACTCGGCTTCGCTCGGAAACGCGTGCGTCACAACCTCCGAGTGGAAACGGTTGACGGCCTCACCCACCACACCGTGGCTGTCCGCATAGGTACGCAGGAACTTCGGTTTGAAATGCGGGTTGGCACCAAGCAGGTCCTGCAGAACGAGGACCTGGCCATCCGCGTCGGGCCCCGCGCCAATCCCTATCGTCGGCACGTTGATGCGTTGGCTGATGCAGGCTGCGAGTTCGGACGGCACGCACTCGAGCACAATTCCGAAACACCCGGCCTCCGCGAGTTCGACAGCCGCATCGACCAGGCGTTCGGCTTTGTCACCCCTGCCCTGCACCTTGTGTCCGCCCAGTCCGTGGATCGACTGGGGCGTCAGGCCAATGTGACCCATCACCGGAACGCCGGCCTCGACGATGTGGCGAATGACCGGAATCTGGTGGCTGTCTCCTTCCACCTTCACGGAGTTGGCGCCGGCCTGCATCAGTTGCTGCACGCCATCCATCGCTACCTCCAGACCTTTGCTGCAGGACAGGAACGGCATGTCGCCGACGATGAACTTGTCGGGTGCGCCGCGGCGTACCGCGGCGACATGCGTGGCCATCATGTCGATCGTCGCGTGCACCGTTGAGTCGAAGCCATGCATGACCATCGCCAGGCTGTCCCCGACGAGAATGCAGTCAATTGAAGTCTCATTGATGATCTGTGCGGACCAGTAGTCGTAACACGTCACCATTGAGATTTTCCAGGCGTCGCGCTTGCGCTTGGCGAACCCGTGAACGTTCATTGCCGTAGCCGACATGATCGGTCCTCCGGGAACCGGATTCCGACTGGCAGAGGTGCAACGGTACTGGCGCCACGGGAGTGCCGTGATCGCGGTGTTTGCCGGTACCTGTCGTCAATGCCCGCAAGAAAGCGAGGGTCGGATCAAGTCCCACATCTGTTGGCCGCGCATCGATTGTGGCAGCCTTTTGTTCGTGTTTGCGGCGTCTCCGCCGCGCCGTCTCTGTCCCCGGGGGGATCAAAGCAAAAGCGAGATTAAGAGATACGGAAAAACCTGTAAAGCGCCTTGGGGTCGCTCGAAGGCTCCACGACGCTCCTGCGTTTGGGCCTCTGCGGGCAGGGTGTCCGGGCCCCGCGCGAAGAACGCCGCACAAGGCTCCCGCCGGTATCGAACGAGCCGCCCTGCGGCACGAACGTCGTCTGTCGCCTGTTCCCCGTGAGCGTCAGGCCTGCGCGGCCTCTGCCGCCGGCGCGTTCGATCCGACCGCTTCACCCCCAGGACGAGACGGTCGATTTGACCTACGGCAGAGAGTAGTTGAGCTCGAGTTCGCCGGCCGCCTGGTTGAACCAGTCGACCACTTCGCGGTGGTAGGGAATCCCCTGCTCTTTGCGAATCTGCACCTCTTCGTGCTCGATCAGGCCCGCGTAGTAGACACGTTCCTGCCCCTCGACCGGTTTCATCGTCGACAGCCGTTCGAGGAGCTTGTCCATGTCCGCCTTGAAGGCCGACGCATCGAGGAACGCTTCGATCTTGATCGCCATGACGAACTGGGAATGCTGATTGCCGCCCGCAAGGAAGCCAGGGCCATTCCCCGACAGGATTCCGGACATGATGTCCACGATCGTTGCGAACCCGTATCCCTTGTGGCCACCATTCTCCCGCGTGCCACCGAACGGCAGCATGTAGAAGCCGCCGTAGTTCGGCGAGTCGACCTCATCCATGATCGGCTCACCGTCAAGGCCCGTGATCCAGGCCGGCTCGAGATGTGAACCGATGCGGCGCGTGAGCATCAGTTTGTTGGCGGCTACCTGGGTCGTGGCAACGTCGAAGACGAAGGGCGGTTGTTTGTCCGCCGGAGCACCCCACGCGATCGGGTGCGTCCCGAAAACCGGCTCGGAACCCCAGAGAGGCACCTGCAGGCCGCCGCCGGCGGATACCATGCAGACGCCGATCATGTCGTGTTTGATCGCCTGCAGCGGGTAGTAGGCGAGCATGCCCACGTGCCCACAATTCTGAATCGCAACCGCGCCGATGCCGGTAGTCTCCGCCTTCTCGATAGCCATCTCCATCGCTTGCGGACCCACCTGAATCCCCA
>MDTE01063082.1_pt1 | contig 11673 bp, 6 predicted proteins | sample 811231 | NCBI WGS metagenome assembly MDTE01 (sample SAMN05326651, study PRJNA326480) | marine metagenome | isolation source: seawater | place: Indian Ocean: Red Sea | collected 2010
GTTTCAGAAGAGTTTTCGATAGATTTACCGGGAGGACAATTTATCAAAATAGGGATTAAACAATCAGATGACCATGTGTTTTGGATGGTTTCTTGTGGTGGTGATTTTACTAACATTGAACCCGATTCATGTGCAGAAGAAACAGATGTTATATTTCTAGGCTTTTCAGGAGGAGAGCTTGATTTAGGTTCTTTGGAAAGAGTTGGAGGCAAGTTAAAGCCGGAACATAATCCTTTGAAGCACTTGGACAGCGACAAAGACGGTGTTTCTGATTTTGAGGACAACGATTCAGAGTTTCCCTGGAAGGATGTTGATGGAGATGATTGGCATGATTGGGATATAAACCGTGACGGATGGGATGACGGTGATGAAAACCGTGACGGATGGAATGACGGTGATGAAAACCGTGACGGATGGAATGACGGTGATGAAAACCGTGACGGATGGGATGACGGTTTTTGTAAAAGACATAAAGACATATGCCGAAATGAAGACATGATTGATGATTTCGTAACTTGCCAAAGTCTCGAATGCCTTCGTGACAACTTTTGTTCTGTTTTTGTCCAGCACCCTGAATGTTTGAATGATGGGGATTCTTTAAGAGGAGATTTTTGTTCAGCACATCCCCACAAGCCAAGATGTAGAGATGAAAAAGGTTTTTGTCATTGGTTTCCTAACTCAAAAGGATGTCGTGATGAGCCGGGCTTTTGTAAAAATCGACCATACCATCCTGAATGTAGAGGGCCGCATGATGATTTTTGTTTAACACACAAGGGGCATCCTGAATGTGGAGGACCGGGTTTTTGCAACAGATTCCCAAATCATTCTTCATGTGATGACGACAGTTTTTGTGAAAAGCATCCAAACCATGATGCATGTGGAGGGGGTGGGGATTTTTGTGAAAGGCATCCCTATCATCCTGAATGTAACAATGGTGGATTTTGTGATTTGAACCCAGAGCATCCAGATTGCGATAATGGACCTGATTGGTGCGACTTGAATCCAGAAGACCCGGAGTGTGATGAGGATAATGATTGGTGCGACTTGAATCCAGAGCATCCAGATTGCGATGATGATGATGGTACCGATGAGAGCGGGAGTCTTTGGGTTGATTACGTTAGCTTAGATCATCATTTTTATGCAAATAACAATGCACAATTTATCGGGCAGGCAGGAGACACGCCAAGACTTTCTTCAGTTTCGTTCCTTGTTCGAAATTACAATTCAGAAGGACAGATAGAAACTGAATGGGAACACTGTGAGGAACCTGCTCATGATGATGGGCCTTCGTACGACTGTTGGGTTGATACAAGGGAATACGATGACGCAGCTTATGAAGTTTGTTGGAAAGCTTATGGATGGGACACAGGAGACTGGGTTATCGATTGTGATGAAGGTTGGTTTGATAACACTCCCCCAATGGTCCATCAAATTGACCCTGAAAACAATTCTGATCTTGGATTTTTGAATAGACTTCTTGGAGAAGCTTCAGACAATATTGCTTTAGACAGGGTGGTTTTCAGAATTGATAATATTCTTGATAGTAATGAATTCTGGGTAGAGTGTGAAATAGATGTTTCAGGCAACGGAAATATTGAGTGTCCTGTTGACTTGCCGCCAGGTTCTTATTGGTGGCAAATGGTTGCTTACGACAAGGCGGGAAATGCTAATGATACCGAATGGTGGGGTTTTGAACTTATTTCAAATAACTAACAAATAGTTAAAAGGTAACATATTAGGGAATTTTTGTACTAGAATCGTTGGGTTGCTTGTTTATGAAAAAATTTAAATTAAATCTTCTTTTAGCGCTTTTTACATTTGCTGTTTCTTCCTGTGCTTCTGGAGACACCTTTAATGTTGTGAAATGCGGTCCCTATTCTTCTTACGGAAATGAAAGTTGGGATCCTGATTCAACAGGACCAACTCAAAGAAATCCTATGGTTTATTACCAAGATTCAGGACAGGTTTTGGAAGCTTTCGTTACAGACCCATTAGCAATTGGTTTTCACACTGATTGCATAGGGGCAAACACGGATGGATTTTTGTTGCTTCAGAGTATAAGGCAGCAATTTCCATCACATGTTCTTGCAGTGCTAGATGCAGGGGAATATATAAGGGGTGCTGAATCTGTTGTGAATATTGCTGTTCCTGACATTGCAAACAGAAGCGATATAGAAGCTGCAATCATTCATGCTTTAGGGAATGGTGTTAACGTTAATATCGTTGTTGACAACCACTATTTCAACTCTAACTCAACTGTATATTCGTCGTTGGAAACTGCTGGAGCTGTGATTGTCACTGACGGAAATGATCTTAATACTTTGATGAATTCGAAATACATGGTTATAGATGGGAATGAAGTTATTGTTTCTTCAGGAAACTTTTTATCCAATTCCTTTTTTGCAATGTCTAATTTTTCGATGAGAATCAAGAATCCTTTATTGGCAGATTGCTTCAATGACGATTTCGACCAAATGTTTGAGGAGAACCAATTCCAAAGTCAAAAAGAAGAATCAGCTGCATATTGTGAAAACATCATTGTTGATGGCCTCTATGGTGTTGATGTCTATTTTGGGCCTCACAGCGGTCAGCTTAGAAATGAAATGTCAAATCTGATTGATGATGTTGATTTCAGTCTATATTGGGCAAATTCAAGAATCGATGATCAGATACTCGCAAATGTTTTGAAAACTGCTGAATCGAGTTTGTTATCTATAGGTGTTCTGAATGGTTCTGACGAACAGGGAGGTCAGCAATCTTTGGGTTTTGACATCCAGTGTTTTACGAATGAGGATTGTGAGCATATTTTCAGCTCTTCCGCTATTGCTTTTGATTTTTTAGCTGGAGGTGGTGCTTTAGGCAACCTTGAAGTAAGAGGGCAGAATTTAAGGTATTTTATTGGTGATCCCGGATCAACGGCTAATGGAGTGACTGCTCTCACTTCTGCAAACCTAACTAACAATGGCTTGGCGGCAAATGACGAGTTTATGATTGTCATAAGAGACAGAGAGTTGAGCAATTTTGCTTCCTCGATGCATGCAAGAGCTTTGACAGCTACTGATTTATTTGACGCTGACGGTGCGTTTGTTGAACCAGCACTTGTGAAAGTTACAGGAACTGTTGAAATAAAAAACCCTGACGCCCCAATAGGAGATAATCTTCCTGAGTCTGCTACTGTAAGGGTTGTTTCACAGGGCTTAGTTGATTTTAATGAAGAGTCAGAATGCTCAGAAATAGCTTACACAAGTGGCCTTGATGCTTACTGCACTTTTGAATTTTATGCACCTGTAGGCGGTTTTATGACCGTTCAAGTTGAAGCAGATGGATGGAGAGCTCAGGATGATCGTATCGTGATCATGTCCCCTGGAACATGGGACGCTGGCAATTTCAGGTTGTATCCTTCTAATGGTTTCGCAAGTGCTGGTTCAGGAGGAGGATGATTATGTTTAAAAAGATTACAACTGCATTTTTTATTCTTTTCCTTTTTTCAGCTTGTCAAAATTCAAGTCCTGTAGATTTACTCGCTGATCCTCCAGGAGGAGGTTTCCCTGGTGACTCCCTTCCCGGTGATGCTGGAAGCGGTACAGCTGGTACAGGTGTTTCTTATGGAGAGTTGAATGACTGTGTTAACCCATTTTATGGATCTTTAACTCCTTTTAGAAATCCATTAACCAATCCCTTCATTTCAGCTGATAGTAGTGGTTTGGGGGATTTTCCTGGATTGACAGGAATGACAAATGCATACCTGCCTGAAATTGGTGATGTTATCCTTGTTTCAACTGCCGATGGTGTTCTTGTTTTTGACAGCATTGGTCGTCCAATAGCGAGACCTCTAACTTTTGACGATGATTGTTTTTATCAAAGCGGGAATTTTCTCTGGCCTCCAGAAAACGATGGTACGTACCTTGATATAGCAAACGACCCTTACGGGCTTTTAGGTGGATCAGGCTATTTTGCTGCGAGTGTTTATGGTGGATTGGGAACATACAGACTCACAAGCCGACAGGCAATCGGAGGAGACCCAGCAGATGATTACTGGCTTCAGTGTGATATTGAGGAAGGGGATGCTGGACCTATTGGACCGGCAGATTTTTGGGATATAGGGAATGAGCTCGTTGAGTTTTCTGGCGATACTCTTTATGATGGACAAGGCTCACCTTTCCAAGTAAACAGTTTACCTGGTGGACCAGGACAACTTGGTGTTGAATGGGATGCATACGGTAACCTTTGGCAACGAACTGTTGGACTTCCAGTTTGGCCAAACTTCGAAGAAATAGAGTGCCAATCTCCAATTGATGATAATCCAGATACAAGAGGAGAAGACCCTGTTGCGCTTTTGATTGGTTGGACAAGAGGAGAAGGTTTAGAAAACGAACCTGGGTATAATCCTGGAGGGCTTAGGACATGTCCTTACGAAAGCAATGCTGGCGATAGTTTTGAATCAAATCCAGGTGATTGCAGGATGCATGTTTTCATAGATCCTGTAAACCCTTCTGCTCCTGCAGCATGGGGAATTCCGACAAATTTCAACATCGGAGGAGTCATTGATTTTGATTTCACTTCCGATAACAGAATGGTTTTCACAGCACAACTTAATCCAGGAAAAGGAGTTTGCATATCTCAACCAATCCCTGATCTTTTGGAGTCTCATCAGAGTTCATCTTACTTTCCCCCACAAGCACCTCAAATACAAAAATGTGTAGGTGGTTGGGGTTCAAATACAGCCGGAGAAAATACTCACTTCTTGAATCCTTGGGGAATCAGTATCGACAAGCATGATAATCTAGATGAGATATATGTTTCTGATTACGGGAATGCAAGAGTTGTTGTTTTGGATTCGGATCTTAATTTCTTAAGATCGATTAATGAGACACATTCTCCATTAACAAATATACAAGGTCCAATGGATGTTGATTTTGATTTCTTCTGCAGGATATTCGTTCTCGACCAAAGGGTTGGAGGGGATCCTGAATTGCTCGTTCTTTTTAGAGATAATTGCCCTGTTCCAGGAAACGGTTCTGCCGAAGTAACAGTAAGAGATGCTGAAACAGGGGTTCCTATCGAATCAGCTTCTATTGTTCTTGGTATGTTTGCAGGAACAGTTTCTGGGACGACAGACACAGAAGGAAGATTGAGCTTCCCAACAATCCCTCCTGGAATAAGATCAATAACGGTTAGTGCTTCTGGATACCATTCCTCAGCTGTTCAATTTACAGTAACTTCAGGGGAGACGACCATTATTGAAGATTCTTTTGGTGCTGGGTTTGTTGGGGTGAATTTAACCAAGATAGGAGATGCGACTACAGGTAACATCTCAGGTATGGTGAGAGATTCTGTTACTGGACAGCCTATTGATGGAGCATTTGTTTTAGTTAGAAGTACTGGGCAAATAGACGTTACAGATGGTATAGGTTTATTCAGGATTGATGATATTTTGCCAGGCGCTAAACAGATTGATATTTCTGCTAATGGATATATGGGAACCACAAAGACGATTATCGTTGAAGCTGGTAGAACCATAGATATGGGGAGTATTCTTCTTGACCCACAACCATCTCCATAACTTTTTTTAAGTATGTCTTTTGATGTTGTTATACCCACTTTGGGTAAAAGTCCTTGTTTGGACGATTTGATTGATTGGCTTCTAAGGGAGAATCCGTGCAAAATTTTTATTGTTGGGAATGTAAACAAGACATACAAAAATGTTACATTTGTTAAAAGTGATAAAGGTTATTCAAGATCTGTCAACAAAGGAGTGGCTCTTTGTAAATCAAAATATGTTCTGATTGTCAATGACGATATACGGCCTTCAAAAGGCTCAATAGAGTCTTTGGTAAAAATTATCGAGGGTGATGATTATGTTTTTTCAGTTACTCCAAAAATAAAAACTATAAAAAACAACCAAGAAATTAATGAATCACTAATTGGGTTGAAGATAAAAAATGGAAGGCCTTGGCCAACCTACGGCATTAAACCACCAGAATATCCAAATGGAGCTATTTTTTTGGTCAGGAAAAATTATTGGAAAAAATTAGAAGGTTATTTTGAGGGATATCATCCAGCTTATTGGGAAGATGCTGATCTCGGTTTTAGGGCTGTTAATGAAGGTTTTGTTTTAAAGTATACAGATTCATTAGAGGTTGAACATCTGAGGGGCAAAACAACTGGAAATTTTTCCCCTGATTATTTAAAAGGCATTTTTTTAAGAGGTCAAAGGGTTTTCACTTCAAGACATTACAGAAAATTAAATCTAAACATAACTTGGTGGATTTTTGAATTTTTAAGCCAAATCAAGGATTTTTTAACATTCAAATGGAAAAAATTATTATTTAGATGGGGATTTCATGAAGATAGCATTTGATATACAAACTTCAATTGGAGGTAGAAATACTGGTGTCGGGGTTTATACAAGCTTAATGCGTGAATATTTAAAGAAAGAAGAAGTGGATGTTTTTGAATTGAGAAGATCTTCAGAAAAGCCAATTGTTAGTGCTTTTTCTAGAGCATGGTGGGAACAGGTTCAAATGCCATCTTATGCATCTTTGACAAATGCTGATGTTTTATTTAGCCCTGGTTTCAGTGCCCAGCCCCCAAAAGGGATGCCTTTGGCAATTACTGTTCATGATTTAATACCAATTCAGAACCCTTTTGAGACAGGAAGATTCAATCGATGGTATTGGCAAAAAATCGTTCCAGCATCTTGGGAAAAAGCAGATTTGAGAATTTGTGTGAGTTATGAAACTAAGAGGGTTTTGAAAAAACTTTTTCCAAAAATTGGAAAAACTATTGTTATTCAACATGGCTTGAGTAAAGATTTTTCAAAGAAAAAAGAAAAGAAAAAAGATTATTTGTTAATGGTTGGTGCCTGGCCTAGAAGAAAAAATTTTTTATCTGTTGTTCATGCTATGTTTTCTATAAAAAATTCTCCAAAATTAAAAGTTGTTGGCTCTCTTCCAAAGCAACTTGCTAAAAGTGCAAAAGATCTTCTTGGGGACAAGGTTGAGTTCGAAGGTTATGTAGAAAAGAAAGAGATAGTGAATTTTTACAGAGAAGCAATCGGGGTGATATGCCCTAGCATTTCAGAAGGTTTTGGATTTGTCCCAATGGAAGCTGCCGCTTGTGGAGCACCTGTTCTAATGTCTGATATCCCTTCTCACAGAGAAGCTCTTCCTGCTGTTGAACCTTATGGGAAACCAACTGACAAAAATGCATTACCTAAGGCAATTAATGAACTTATCCTGAATCCTTCTAGGTTTACACCATCTTCCAATTGGATTCCGAAAAGGGCTAATGAGTCTGTAAAAGAAACTCTAAATGCATTAAAAACATTATGACAACTTTATTAATCCCTCTTTTTAATGGTAAAAAAATAATTACCAAAGAGTTTCTTTATTCAGTCAAAAAACACTCTGAATCACTTAAAGAAATCGTTATTATTGATGATGGCTCGACAGATGGATCTTATAAAATTTTTGAAGAAGTTAAATGCAAGATTATTAGAAATGATAAAAATTTAGGATTTGCAACTTCTGTCAATATTGGTTTAAAGAAAGTTAAATCAAAATATGTTTGTATCTTGAATCAAGATTGTGTCATTCCTGAAAACTGGATCTCAAATGCTGAGGGTTTTTTAAACGAGAACAAAGATACTGCAGCTGTTTCAGGCTTGATCTTGGATGATTCTGGAAAGGTTGACACTGCAGGACATCTTCTTTGGAGCGATTGGGTATGTACGGAGAGGTTTTCAGGTATGCGTATTTCAAAAATAAAAAAAGCCCAAGAAGTTTTTGGTCTTTCTGCAACTGCAGCTATATACAGGATGTCAGCATTAAAGGAAGCTGCAGTAAAATCCCAAATTTTTGATGAATCTTTCGGGAGTTATTTGGAGGATGTTGATTTGAATATAAGATTAAGACACCTCAATTGGCGAAGCTGGTTGATCCCTGGAGAAGAGGCAATTCACCATCGTGGTTCAAGTGGAGCAAGAAAAATTCTTAAAGTTAGAAAAAATGGGACAAGCAATTATTTGAAAATTATTTTTAAAAACCTTTCAGCCAAAGAGAGGATGACTGCATCTTTCTTTTGCGCTATAGGTTTTTTTTGGGGTATTTTAAAAGACCCTCTTGCTACAACTTTCAATCCTGGAGACAGGTTGAATCTTGAAGAGTGGAGAGTTGTTATTGCAAATCGAAGAAAATGTTCAGAAAAGAGAATTTCAAAATGGATTTGTGGCTTTCGTTTGAATCCATGGAGGATTAAAGGATGAACCTGTCTGTGGTGATTGTTGCTTACAGATCACGCTCCTTGATCAGGAAGCTTTTGAAAAGCTTGATGGTTCAAACACTACAGCCAGATGAAATAATCATCATTGACAACGGGCCAAAAAAAGATTCTTTTGATTTTTCCAATTTTGGCAAAAAAAACAAAATAAAGTATGTTCCTCAAGATGAAAATCTAGGTTATGGAGGAGGATGCAATAAAGGCTTTTTAGAATCGAAAGGAAAGTTTGTTTTGTTTCTGAACCCTGATTTGACTTTGGACAAAAATGTTCTTGAAGTTTTATATTCAGAAATTTCACAAGATAAAAGCCTTGGTGCTTTGAGTTGTTTGATTGAAAATGAAAATGAGGATAAGGAGGATATGGGAGGTACATTAAACCCTTTTCTAACAACTATCCCAAATTGGTTTAAAGACCCCAGAAAAACCTTTTATCCTTCAGGTGCAGTCTTTATCACAAAAAGAGAAGCATGGGAGTCTGTTGAAGGTATGGATGCAGATTTTTTTCTCTATGGTGAAGATGTTAATTTTGGTTGGAAATTACGGTTAGCTGGATGGGGTATTAAAAAAACCCACTTATGCAAGGTCTACCATGAAGGACAAGGTTCGGTCAAGAAGCATTTAAGTTCTTTTAAGAAATATTTTTATCAAGAAAGGAACAGGCTGTTAAATTGGCATTCTTTAAATACAGAGAATACACGTTTTTCTTATGCTCCATGGCATGGCTTAAATGAAATTGGTAGGCTTGTTTCTTCATGTCTTAACATTCCAAAATTTTTTTCTCTTATTTGTGCATGGTTACATATTGTTTTTTCATTTAGGTACATTCGTAAAAAAAACCAACATATTAATAGCATCAGGAAGGAAAAAGATTGCAGAATCCACAAGTGGTTTGCTCCTCAATGGACAAAGAAAAAAAGTTTTTTCGACGGATTCTTGACATGGGGACATGATCGTATTATCAATCCATTGAAGGGAGTTGAAAGGTTTTCATGGCTTATATTGGTTTTTTGGATTGTCGGTTCTCTTCATTTGTCAAAATTGAAAAGAGGTGGTTGGCCCGATGAGGTTTTTACTCATTCAGCAATTTCTGGAAGTTTTGAAAATATGCTCAGTCATCTTGCTAACGATGTTCATCCTCCTGGTTATTTTTCTCTACAATGGCTTTTTTCATCTCTTTTTGATCCATATGGTTATATCCTTCCTGTTCTTTTTGCATGGGGTGCTGGAAGGGTTTTGCTTAGATCGTATAGAAAAGAGTTGAAAATAACAGCCTATGTATTATGGATGCTCCCATTTACATTTTTTATTGGTACACAGTTTCGGTATTATTCAATGGTGGTTTTTCTTCTTGCATGGCTTATCAGACTTGGGGATCATAAAAAACCTTGCAATACAAGGAAAGTAGTAGGGGCAATTCTTGCATATACAACTCATTTAGGCTTCTTAATTGTTTGGGGAGCAACGTTCTTGATTCCAAAAAAATCAACAAAAAATGCCAGAAGGGATGCATTTTTTTCTTCCATTTTTTGGATTCCAGGGTTTTTTACTTTAGTGAATCAATCTGAAGGCCGTTTAGGAAACAGCGAGCCTTTTTCCGATATGCTTTTAGAATCTTTTGTAAAAACTTTTTACTCCCAATTTTCATTTATTTTTGGACATTATTACAATATCAATCCCCTTATTTTTTCGGGTTTATTTTTGATTCCATTTTTGTTTGTTCTTGTAAAAAACCCATTAAAGAAAGACAGTATGAATTTGTTGGGTAGATATTTGTTTGGAACATTTCTTTTTTGTTCTGTTTTAACTTTCATCATAAAGATAGGTGTATCATTCACCCCAACAAGAATTGCATTTCTTGTTATCCCGCTTTCAATGCTTTTTGCTAAATATTTTATTGGAGTTAAGAACAGATATAAAAAAATTCTTTTATTGTCTTTTTCAGTTGTTTCTTTTTTGGGTTACATTTCAACAATTTCAAACAAAGGACCATTTCATTGCGGTTACGAAACCCCTTTGGCTAGAGCTTCAATCCAGGGAATAGATATTGAAGATTCTTTTATCATTTCGGAAAGAAATTATTTTAGAGATGATTCTTTGAATGGTTACATGATAGCCAATCTTGCGGATCTTGTTTTTACACTCCAGGCAATGGCTGAATTAAAACCTCAAAAGTATCTTTTGTTTCGAGAAACAAATAAAGAAGATTTGAATTCTACATGGAACGAAATTCAGTTTTTAATTGAAGAAAATTCATCTTTTACAAAAAAAGAAGGCTTGATTTACGAAAGACCTAATTCTCACAAATTTATTCTGGATAATATTGACAGAATAACGGGGCAAAAGCCAGAAATCTCTTGTTGGAAATACATTGTTTATGAGGTGAAACAATAATGTCTCTTTTCATTGATATTTCTTCTTCTGGAGTAAAAGGTGGAATAGGTCGTTATGTCCGTGAGATTATCAAAGAGAGTCCTTCAAAAGTAACTTTTATTTCAAGAAAACCTATTCAGGATGATATTAAAAATTTTCTAGACAAATCACAACGCTTGATTTCTTTTGACAATATTTCACGTCCAGATTGGGAACTTTTCAAATTGCCAACTTTGCTAAAACAAGAAGAGTCTTCAATGTCTGCATTCTGGGGGCCTGATTGGACTTTGCCAAGATTTAATTTTCAATGTCCTGTTTTTCTGACAGTTCACGACCCTGTTCCATGGTTGTTTCCAAAAGATTTGAGCTTAAAGGCGAGGCTTTGGTTCCGATTCAGAACTCCTGAGAGTGTGTCGATTTCAGATTTAGTTTTTTCAGATTCAAAATGGTCCTGCAAAGAGCTAGAGAAGATTTTCCCTCAGAAGAATTTTTTGACAATTTACCCGATTTCTAGTGTAAAAAAAACTTTGGTATCTTCTAGAGAACTGTCGACAAAAAAACAAAAAAAATTTTCTCCGAAATTGTTATATGTTGGAGCAATCTCACCAAGAAAGAGATTGAAAGTGTTGTTAGATGCATTTTTGATTTTAAAGAAAAGGGGGTATTCCATGCGGTGGATTGGGTATAAGGGCAAAGGGGCTTCAGCAATATTAGAAAAAGCGAAAGATTTAGGTGTTGAGTGGTTGGAAAATTGTCCAGAAAATATTTTAAAAAAGAGCATGGAAGATTCTGATTGTCTTATATACCCTTCAAAGATTGAAGGGTTTGGACTGCCTATCATTGAAGGGATTCTTTCAGGGATTCCTGTCTGTGCTCTCGATACAGAGGTTTCAAGAGAGGTAGGTGGATCTGCAATTGAGTATTTTTCAGAAAATGCTGAGAGTTTAATTGTTTCTGTAGAAAAGTCAATCAAGAGTTACCATGATTCAAATTCTAGGTTTTTGAATATGAAAGATTCTGAAA
>MDTE01064801.1_pt1 | contig 11673 bp, 5 predicted proteins | sample 811231 | NCBI WGS metagenome assembly MDTE01 (sample SAMN05326651, study PRJNA326480) | marine metagenome | isolation source: seawater | place: Indian Ocean: Red Sea | collected 2010
CTCGAAGACTATTTAAAACAGCAGAATCTGTAGCTAATACATCGCTTGTATCTGCAGCAGGGTGTGAACCTCCTCCAGGATCTTCTGCGGCTTCTACTTCAATTCTTATCGAGGAGCTACCAACTTGTGAGCCAAGACTAGTAGGAACTGTATAGTCAAAATCAGCAGTACCAGAACTTAACCAATAATTTTGTGAACCAAGATTAGTAGGTACAAACGTTTCTGTGCTTCCATCTATTGTTTTAAATCTGTATCTTGGCGAGGTAAAATTTCTTGCTTTGGCACTAAATCTAATATATCCTGAATTAGCGCCTCCTGTACCCGTATACTTAGGATTAGCTCCCGCACTGTCGTATATTATGGAGAAATCAGTAGAACTTAATTCTAATGTACGACCTTGTGTACCTAAGGCTCCATCTTTCACTTTAACAATACTATGAGTTTTGGTTAACTGTTTAAAAGTATTATTCGGATCTTCTTTTTCACGAACCGCTATAGTAAAATCTAATGGATCTTCGTCATACGTTAAACTACTACTATTATGTAGTGTTATAGTTCGAGTATTATTTGTAACATCTACAAAGTCTCCGTCCGCACTTGCACTCAAATCACTAAAACCGCCTCCGGTCACTTTTACTTGAGGTTTTTTAAAGCCCACGCAATCAACCGTCATAGTTAAAGAAGTAAATGTTGTTGTTTGACTTCCATTCGAATCATAGTTAATAACATTTCTATTTGTAGTAATAATTAAAGAACGGCCAACAGTTTCTAAATCTGGTTTTAACTCTAAGAAAGATAGTCCACCATTACCCCCACCTAATCCATATGCTCCTGCACCGCTATTTCCTGCCGAATGATAGGCAACTGCTGCAATTATAAAATCGTTTTTATAATCAATATCTAATTGTTGTTTGGAAATTGCTTGACCAGTAGCATCGCTTGTTTTCCAAGGCCTATCTAACCATAGAACGGTATTACTCTCTACCCAAGCTACTTTACCTGCAAAAGATGCTCCGATTTTGATAACTTCTGGAACTTTTAAAGCACTAAACCCACTTCCCACCACTTTTCTTGAGTGTTGATATACTGAACAAGTACCTAAACTAGTCCATATACTGGTGGCATCATTTACAAATCTTGTACCGTCATACCAATACCCAATTCTTTCCTGAAAAGTACTGGTATCATCTTTAAAAATTATTAATTTTAATGCATCAGCATTTGGACTTGCAGCATCCACAGCACTATAGTCCATAAATACATAGCCCCAATCATATTCGTTACTTGCTCCTGTTTGTTGGGGCCAATCAGAATCAGCTAATGCCGTACAGGACAATGACCAAGAATCAGCATCCGCAGTAGTATTTCGAGTAGCTTCTGTAGCGGCAGCAGTATACGGTAACACAGCATAAGAGTCGTTGGTAAACTTCACTTTACCCTTATCGGAGCCATCTTTTATCATTTCTAAATCTTCGGTACAATAAGCTCCTTTTATAATTCCTTGATGCCTATCCCAATTACCACCAAAAATATCTTTTACTTCGATATCTGCATAAATTCGTTCTGATCTTCGTTCTTTACGACTAATCGTACGAATACCCACAGTATGTATACCATTAGGAATATTATTAAACCTAAAAGCAGTTCTGCCCGGACTAACTATAATTACTGGATCATACCCAGTTTCGCCTCCAAAAGTATGAGAAATTTCATAACCTCCCAAATGCTCATAAGTTGTAGAAACTCCAGAAGTTCCTACATCATCGGGTGGATCCCATGAAACAATAATTTCCTCCCCAGGCCTGTTAGGTAATGGATCTCTAAGAACCCGTAGTGCTTTTGGTGGAGGAACCTCAACAGTTCCTTCTGGAGGAAATAAAGGATCGGGACTATCTAAAAGAAACTCAGTGTCAACTGAATCAAATTTTGCAGTACTATATTCTACTGCTGTAATATCCATTTTTCCTGCATCGGACTCTACTACTGATAATATTTTATACTGCTGATAGGAGGCTGCTGTTGCTTCTGTACCTCCACTTGCAATTTGTTTTATCGCCCACATAGCATCCTTTGGAGGGGTTTCAGAAAAAGCCGATGCAATAGGAATAGTATTACGGCCTTCCGAAGTAGTAGTACTTCCTGTTGTTAAGGTTCGTTCCTCAACTACAGTCTCATTTTGGTATTGTAGTTTTAATAAATTTCCACTTGTATCTACTGCACTCTCTACATTTTTTTGAGTGGTTTCTTCGTTAGCATTTAAAAGAGTGGTTACTGACCCTCCTACTGTTGCTTCTGTAATTTGATCTCCACGAGTATAACTAACATTTCCTCCCGAAGTAGCTATAGTGGCTGAATCCTGTTGTAAAAGTACAGCTCGTTTAGGAATAACCACACCAATAGTATAAGTATAACCGCCAGAAAAATCACTAGCAATATCTCTATCTATAGTTATTGCTGAATTAGTACAACTATGGACCCTACCTCCAAAAGCTATTTGAAAGTCTGTTTCATCCTGAATATTAATAATATCGCCAGGAATTAAAAATGCTGCATTGATACCGGTTGAAAAAGATACAACTTCTGTTTGATTAATAGAAGTCCATAACTTCCAACGACCGTATCGACGTGCTTGACCTTCAGAAGTACAACCAAACGCCATTGCCTTTTCAGTTTTTATAGCCCCTGTTTTTATCTGATTTTCCCTATCTTCAACAAGCAAAGGTTCTAATTTATAATATGCTTCTGGATTATTCCAACTAACAATAATTCTATTTACACGTGTTTTATCTCCAGTACTTTGATAATCAAATCTTCCATCTTCTACATTTGCTCTAGAAAATGTGTATATAGGCTCTTTCTTTTCATCAATAACTGGAAAAAATCTAGAATCACTCCAATATAATATACCTCTAAAAATAGTCGCCATATCTTTTAATACTTTATAGCAATCGGTAGCTTTTGTTAAATATATATTTGCTCTGAAACGAGGCTCCGTACCTCCTTTACCATCTGGAACAAGTTCATCACAGTATTTTGAAATTTTATATAATGCATACTTATCAATATCAGTACTTTTTAAATAACCCCCTAAACCATATCGATCATTTACTAAAATATCGTAAAATACCCAAGCAGGGTTATCCGTGTAAACTTTATCAGCTCTAAAATTTCCGTCCCAAAACTGATTTGTAGTTTCTACTGCTCCTGTACTTACATTTCTTTTATATAAAGAAGCAAGACCATCATTTTCTTCTCGTGTAATGTAAGTAGAAGGCACTAAAACTTTCATACCAAAACATTCATAAGTACGGGTGGGTAAATTTTGAAAAGATTTAGTACTGAAACTTACATTCGCATATGCAGTAAAAGGAAAATTTAATTTTTCTTTTATAATTCCAATAACAGATTGAAACTGAGATCCTCCTACAATTTTATGATCAGCATCCCCTGTATAACCAAATCCGGGATATTGTGGAACTCCTACAGGACTGGCTGAGTTAAACTCACTTTTAGTCATTCTAGTTACACGAATTTTAAATCCATTGAAAGGCTGATATTGCTCTAAAGGAATTCTAAGTTCGAAAGAAACAGAATTTAAATACTTACCTCCATGTCCCCAAACATCCACACCTCCAGCTTTTTGTCCTCCTACAAGAGTTTGGTAAGCGTCTGAACCCCCACTTCTATCTACATGCAGTTCTATTTTATAAGCCGCTCCTGCGGACATTTTATCGCCGTTACCTTCATCAACCCCGTATAGCCCGCCTGAGTAAAGTAAAAGAATTTTTACTTCATCAATAAGACTTGCTTGAGCACCAGAAGCAGTAATAACTTTTCCGCTATCTCCATATTCTAAAGCACCTCCAGGGGCTGTCAAGTTTACGGCGGACACTCCAGTACCTTCTATACTTGGGAGGGGTTCTTGGTCAAGAGTACCAGGATTAAAATGAAACCCTGCACCTTCATACTTAGCATTCTTCTCCCCCGTATTTGAAGAAGTATCTCCTGTAGACGAGTTTACCATTGCGGTTGTAATACCAAAGGGATAAGTTGTACCAGGACTAGATCCTCCTAAAGGAGATGCATTTGCTAATGTAATGGTTGACCCAGAAATAGATGCAATTTCTAGAAATAGATCCATAGTAAGAACATGAGTTGCATTAGTAGTTTGATCATTATCCTCCCAAAGTAAGTTATTACCCATCATTCCTCTAAAGATGAAAGTGCTAGTAGCTTGGCCATCAGAAGATATATCATCCAAAACTCCGTTAAGAGTATGCCCGCTCGCTAATTTTAATTTGGCCATTACGGTTCCATCAGTAATTTTCCATGATAAATTATTAAAAGAGAGAGTAGTATCAGGATGATTCCATTCATCCTGAAAAGTATCCCCAGAAGTTCTAGTTAAAGTGACCTTTCCACCCTGAGGAATACTAAAATAGGAGGTACTAGTATTAATTAAAGCTACTGTTCCTGAAGTAACATTTATAGTATACGCGTCTTCAACTACTAAATATTTTTTTCCTTCTACTCCTGCTTTTACATTAAAAGTATTTCCTTTTAAAGATACGGCAGCATTTGTTGACCCAGTAATAAGTGTTACCTCAACTCCTTCTGGGGAAGAGTAAGCGGATTGATCAGCAGTCATTAAAGGATCGTTATTTACATATACACTTGCTCCTCCTTCTACTAATCCCCCGATTGGCCCTTCCGATATAATATCAGTTACAAGAACATTTTGTTCAGTAGCGCCGGAATGAGAAGACATCATATCATTTTTCTGATCTTGTAAACGTCTATCTAATTGTGAGAATATACTAGGCATAACTATCTCCGTGCTGTAGTAACGGAACCGGTGGTAACTTCTGGGGACGATGAACTACCCCCTCTCAGATAAGGGGTATTAACTCCCATATTTACTCCTGCCATTTCAAATCCAACAGGTTGTCCAGGAACTCGTAACTTTCCGTATAGTACAGGCACTGGGTCTCCTTCAATTATATTTTGTGCAGAGCCGTTAAATAAATAACTAGACTCACCATCTTGATCTGTGGCTGGGTCAGGAGCCATAAGCTCCATAATTCCTTGCAAGGCTAAATTTACTGCAAACCCCATTGCCATAAGCCCTATGAAACCTCCCATTACTTCTAGAAAAGTAAGCTCAGACCCTTTTAATAATAGTGTTGACCATCCCTGTGGAGTAAAAAAGAGCTGATACGTAACATAAGCTATTATAATTGCTTTTATAATTTTTCCTATTGCTTTTGACCCTGCTGGTACAGGAGTGATTGTAATATCTCCTTCATTTAAAGGCATTAGTAACTCTTGTGCATAATCAATAGTATTATCAGCAACGTCTATAGTAAACCCTATACCATTGTTATCACATTCTATAAGATAACTTCTGAGGCTGGGGTCGTTGGCATCAATACACGAAAAAACTTCTTTAATACTTGGAGCATTAATACGAAATCCGGTTCCAAACCTTTCTCCCATCTCTCCTTCTAAATATATGTTACGCATCATATCTATATGCTCCTACTAAATATCTGTGCCACAAAGGGAATAAACTTTCTCTACAAGAGAGTCGATTAACTGCATGGTGATAAAAACAATCGTTTCCAATATATACTCCACAATGGTTTCCAACATTACTGTCAACATTAAAAATTAAAACATCATTTATTTTTAGATCACTTAAAGAAACTGGTTTATGCTCCCACTCTGCAATAATATCAGCTGTAAAATAATCTAAATCTTTTTCCCACCAATCATCTTCGAATAGCGCTCTAGGAGGAATGTCTATTTTTTGAGCTTGTAAGTAATCTCTTAGAGCTTCAAAACAATCTTTTACTCCAAATTCATATTCTCTACCATATAAATCTACAGTATTTGTTTCTGGCTGTACTACTTTTAGTTCCATACCAGGGTAACTAAAAATATAATAAGGTATTCCTACAGCATTACAATATTTTATATCAATGTCACTTGGTTCTGGTGTTGCATCTGGATGACTGTGCACAATTCCTACTATATCTGTTGTTCTTTTTAATTTTAAATACTCTTTCGAATCTATTATAAAATCTTCGTCATCTTCTGCAATATTCGTACAGGGAATATACTTCTTTTTCCCTTTTACAACACTAAAAACTCCACAAGCTTCTCTTGGGTATTCTTTTGCAAAATGCTCTTCTAACTGCGGTACATTCACTATCTAAACTTTCTACTTCCAGGGAAGCCGCCAAAAGGCAGGCTTATATAAGAATTTAAATCACCATCACAACGAGGAACAGTAGCACTTAAATCATTAGTATTTCCAGTTAAGAATGGGACTGCTTGGTATCGTCTCTTACAAGAAGTTAAAAGCTTTCCACAAACGTCCCCACGAACCCAGTAACGAGTATCGGTTCCTGGAGTTTTATAGTCACTACTACTTTGATTACGTACACACCGCCAAATAGTATATGTATCTGCACTTCCATATCCTACATATGGGTTTTTTCTATAATCTGGTGGTGAACCAGTATCAATACTATAAGTAGTACTACTACTCCATCCTGAGAATGTTCGTACTATTTGCCAATATGCACTACTTTCTGATGGGGTATTGCCTGTGTTGCTATCCGCTTCTGATCTCCAGAATAATCCTCCATTAGAAACATACTCGCTTTTTCCATAAGTTGTACTACTACTATAGGCTCCTTTCCACGCTGTGCCGGTGGAACCCGTTAACTGGGAGGCCAATACTATAGGCTCATCGTCCCCCGTAAAATAAAAAGAGTATATCTCTCCGCTAGTATCTTTTATTTGCTTAGATAGTTTCCAGTAACAAGCGCCCGCATCTGGATTAGAAGCATTCCACCCTTGATAAACCCAAGGACAATACTTTCCAATTACGGTTCGATTCGGAATTCTAACACCAGACAAATCAATAGGAGCAGCCAATTCTATTTCTACAAACATAAAATTCTTGGATGCAATTCTATCTATAACATAAGTTTCTTTGTTAAACTCTTGGGCGGTTACCCCACTACCACAATATTTATCAAGAGTTCTTCTTCTAGTTAGCCTAGCTCCTATTAAATCATCTAATTTAAAATCATCTGCTAGTAGTACGTCCCCGTCTATAGTAGCATCCCAGGTACCATCAGTCATTTGAGTTTTAAATTTATTACCTGACGATTTTAAAATAGATTCAACATTTGCAATGGTTAGTTTAGGTCTAGGTATAGTTCCTTCGGATTTTTGTTCTATTCCTTCCAACATAATAGGAAGGGTAATATAAGTATTACCATCAAAAATTATATCTTTGTTAATATCTCCATTCTCTAAATCTTTTTCTGAATGAAAGTATAAAGTATTATTAGATCCTTCACCTATCTCTATTTCATATAAGTCTACTAAAGGATTTGTAATTTCTAACGATTGTACATCGGTTGCAACTACATCAGTCATGGCTCGTATACTCGATCAAATTTAGCATTAATATTATAATAACTTCCGTTTCCATAGTTTACAGACCAATTTTTGCAAACAACTTTAATACTCTTCTCATTCGGATTTGTAAATGTTACAGTTGTATCATCACTAATAGATTGAGCACTATCTAGTACAATCAAATTATTAGTTAGGTCTATAGTATCTACCTTAATAGTTCCTGAACTTCCTGACCAAGTTACTGTAGCTCCCTGACTAATCTCTAAGTTATTTGTAGCTGCATCTAAAGTAACATTTTTAGAGCTACTAACTGCTCCATTAACGGTTGCGGTAACAGTGCTAGTTGAATTAGTATCTGGAAGTGTAAAATTAAAAGAGCTTACACCTTTCTGTGCTTGAAAAAACGCATCAATATCATCTGCATCAGCTTTGGTATGGTTCTTAAATGTAACCGAGTATGATTCAGCGCTAGCATTTAATCCATCTGATAAGCGTTGTTGATACCCATCTCCAAACTGCATTATACGTACTTTAGGCGTAACCGATTTTGAAAGAGATTTATCCGGTCGTACTTTATATGCAGTTATATTAGTTGCTATAAAACCTATTGCCATTATGCTACTCCATATGGATTTAAAATACCGCCGGATCGTTTTTGATTTTGTAATTCTTTTTGTACAGCATTAGCAATAACTTTTCCTAGTTGTAATCCATCATTATTATCACCTTCCATACTGCTTTCTGCGCCTCCGGAGTCTCCGCCTTGTCCCATATTTACATTTACTGTTACATTATTTATATCGCCAGTACTTCCTCTTAGATCCACCGGAATTGAACGCTTATTAGGCAAAGGTACTACTGCTTCTGTTCCATGCATAGTTACGGGATAGCCTGATAACCTACCTCTTGCTACACCTCCTTCACTCATAGAATATTTTGGAGCCTCAACGAATCCTCCGTATCTTCTACTGGGAGGCTCCGCTATTCCTCCGTATCTCATCATCCCACGCCTGAAAGGTCGCTGTGTTGTCCCCTTGCCTCCAAATCCTATAAAATCAAAAAAAGCAATACCCTGTTCTATAATAGCCATTGCTATTAACTTTGCAATAATTTGGGAAAGAGCTGCAAGAACGGCTTGTGCCATATTACCAAAAGCCTCTTTAATATTCTGAGTACCTTGAATTACATTAGAAAAAGCACTGATCATTCCAGCTTCAAATGACTCAGCTGCTGTATTTGCAATCTTACCCCAAGCGGAAGTCTCCCTTTTCAGTTTATCAATTTGAGTGTCTATCAGATTAATTTTATCAGTCAAAGAATTAATATCTACTAAAATCTCATCAGTGGTTCTTTTACCTCTACCTTCAGAAGCGTCGGCCAATTCTCTACTTAACACTCCTAGTTGTACTTGCATTCGCTGCTGCTCTACAATTTTTGCCTCTAAATCTAATCTATCATTTAACCATTTTGCGTATTGAGAAGGGTATTTCTCATTCTCTACCTTGGATCTGTTAATTTCTGCAAGTTTTCGTTTTTGTTCTTCTAACACCTGCATTTCTGTTTCTAATACCTCTTTTAGAACATCTGCACCGCCATATGCTTCAAGAGACTTAACATAGTCATCCCATGCATCCGCAGTATATCCTAACTCATCAGCCAGAGTCTCTGCATTAGTTGCAGTATCCTCCATCGTACGAATAACGTCAAGTTGTTGGTAAACAGTTTTACTAGAGAAGTCACTTAAATTATCAATTTGATCTTTTAAGGAGGTAATTGAAGCGGTGTACTTTCGGTTAAGATTTTCAACCTCTAATGCTGCACTTACATCTCCTTCTTTCAGTGCTTTTGCTAAAACTGGAGATAGATTTTTTAGAGTATCTGCATTAATCTTTGTACCTAGATCTTTTAGCGCCTGTTCTAAAGTTACTCTACTGTCTGCTGCTGCTATCATTCTGGCTTCTTGAATTAAATCAGAAACACCTAATGTACCTATTCCTTGGGCTCTTTGCTTGCCCAGCTGAGCACCCGATAGCCCTTCTCTTCCTAACCCCTCTACAATACCTGCTAAATCTTTAGCGGCTGTGTCTGCATTGCCCATTAAACTTTCCATTCTCTCATCTAAACGTCTAAGATCATTTTCAGTTTCTTCTATAGCTGCCCAGCCTCCCTCTTCTGACATTTTTGCACGGGTATCTTCTAACTGTTTTAGAAATCCTTCAGAAAACGTGAACGGCTCTACTACTGTAGGCTTTCCTTCTTCTACGCCCAAAAAATCTCCAATTTTAGTTCCTGCTAGTAGTGAATTAAAAAATGAAAAAGTACTATTTACCATTTTGACTGCCATATTTAAGGCAAATTCCAGACCTTTAACCATTCCACCTAACATTGCTACAATTCGTTTTGATACTGTTTCTGGTGCTTTTGCCATTTCTGTAAACATATTTAAAATGGTTGTTGCTACACCTAAGATCATTGTAACTTTCATTGCTGCACTAATAGCTTTTCCAGCGATATTAGCAGCTTTTGCAGCAGCTTTAAAAGGTAAGACTACTCCTGCTACTATAGATTTTCCGACGCCCTTGAATATAATCTTAGTTCCTTGCCAAGTATTTTTCATTCTATCTTTTGCTCGTAAACTTTCACGAGTCATATCCTCAAAAGACTCTTTAAAATGTTTAAATCTTTTTATATCCTCGCCTTTAAAAATACCAGATACAATTTTTCCGTGTTTTCTATACTGCTTCTCAGCTCGTTTTAATGCCTTGGCTAACTGAGTTTTATCTCTATTTGTTAACTCTTCGCCCCTACCCATTTTATCAATAATAGCACTTTTGCCTGGGTTAGCTTTAGACATCTGCCCAGCAATACCATAGCTTTTCTTCTTAGCGGCAGCAGCTAACTGTTCTTGTTTTAGAATAACCTTGTCTAACTCTGACTTATAATTTTTCCACTCATTTATAGTATCTTTTATACCAAAATTAGTTATATTACCGAAATTCCTAAATTTTTCAGTAAGAGATTCCACTCCTGGAATAGTTTTAATAATAGAAACAGCTAAAAGACCAAAAAGTGTGGCTGCAACGGTTGCATTTTGAGCTACAAAACTGGCAAAAGACTCGAAGGCAGGAAGAATTGCTTCAGTGACTTGTTTAATTATGTCCTCAAAGGTTTTTTGAAGTTTTACAAAGGGGTTACTTAAAGCTTCTGCTTCACCAAACTGATCATTTAACTGTCGTTGAGTTTCAACAAGAACTGCTTGGCTTCGTTCAGCTGCAGTAAGTTCTTTAACATTTTTACCGATAGCATCAGCATACCTTTTAGTTGCTGTTTCTAATCGTAAAGTAATACCTAATTCGTCCAAAAGTTCTGGTTCTGCCTTTGAAGCACCACGAACTAATCGATCAAATGCGTCTTCAAATCCTACTCCTAATGCTGCTGACGCTTTTCTGGCTCCAACAGCTAAATCTTCCATTTGTTTTGGAGAAAATCCTTTTGCAGCTCCCATTGCAGTTGCTGCGGCAGCTTCCCTAAAGCCTAACATACCATCAGAAGCTTCTCTCAGCCTCTCTGTCATACTTGCTAGAGCTGTACCAGTAGTCTGGGCAAAGCCCACTTGAGACTTTTGTAGATTTGCAACATCAGCGGCTCGTTTAAAGAAATTAAACGCAGCGGTTAAAGCAAAAACGTTAGCTGCTAAAGTTGCATAAGCAGGTACAAGACCCCCGCTTATACCTTGCATCATTTTTGCATTGTTTTTTGTAGCATTTGCAGAGGTAGCTGCTGCACCTTTTAAATTTCGATCGTAACTACGGGACGAAACGGCTGCTTTTTCCATTCCCGCCGCTAAAGCCTGTTGATCAAGTGCTATTCTCTTGGTAGAGCCCTTGTCATCAACAACTATATCTACAAAAACTTTATTTCTGGCCATTAACCTTTCACATTATGGGTGTAATTTTTTCCACCGCTTTTTGCTTTTCTTTCTTCTGCTTTGCGAGTTCTTTCCGCTTTTTCTGCTCTATAATTCACTATCTTTGACTCATAGAGTTTCATTAAAAACAAAGTAGTTCTAGGATCTTCAACATCGTACACTACAGGGAAAAGAGTTGCAGCACTTTGATTTGTTTTAACAATTACGTATTTATCAAATTGTCGAGAATCTAAACCAATAGTCGCATAAAATTCACTACGTTGAATATCATTTAAATACATTGTTACGTATACAGATAGTAGGAAAAA
>MDTE01169940.1_pt1 | contig 11672 bp, 4 predicted proteins | sample 811231 | NCBI WGS metagenome assembly MDTE01 (sample SAMN05326651, study PRJNA326480) | marine metagenome | isolation source: seawater | place: Indian Ocean: Red Sea | collected 2010
CAAATTAAAGTCTTTATTGTTATTCAGGCCATTCAATTTTTATTCGTCACCATTATCATGTTTTCTCTTTTTAAAAACCTTGTGAGTAAACATTTAGTTAAAATGGCCAAATATGCTGAAAATTTGGACTTGCAAGACCTTTCAGGAAATATTCTTTCTCTAGATCGAAAAAAAGATAGCGCTGAGGATGAACTCGATACGGTTGCGAATTCACTTAATATTATGAAAAAGAATCTCCACGAAACCCATAATCAGTTAAAAGACTACTCCGTCAACCTAGAAGAAAAGGTAAATCAGAGAACAATTGACCTTGCCGAGGCCTTAAAAAATATAGAATATCTCCTAAACAACATGCAGCAGTCCATCTTCACAATTGACAAAGATACAACCATACATGGCCCCGTGTCTGAGTATTCAAATGATATTTTTGAAACAAAAATTGAAGGAAAGAGCATTTTCGACACCCTTTTTCAATCCCTCGACAAAACGAGTGAAACGTATGCAAGTATAGAGTTTAGCCTGGGCTGTCTCTTCGGCGCAGATGATCTCCAATGGCTTTTAATGGTGGATCTCTTTCCAACAAGGATCAGCCTTGAAGACGAACATTTAAAAAGTAGAAAAACATTGAAAGTTACATACACTCCTCTTTGGGATGGTGATGGAGGGCTAGAAAGAATTATGTTCGTGATCGAAGATATTACTGAATTCGAAAAGCTTGAGCAGGAGATGAAAAAACAAAAAGAAGAAAATACAAGGAATGTAGAAATTTTACAAGAACTGGCCCTTAATAAAAAAGAAGACTTGCAAATCTTCTTTTCTGGTGCCATTAGCTCGTCTCTTGAGCTTCAGTCTATGGGAAAAAGCATCAGAGATAAAATCAATAGCAGTGAAGATTTTGAAAAAGAAACCAGAATTTTATTTCAAAACCTTCACTCTATGAAAGGGAATGCTAGAATATTTGGATTGAGCTTATTGTCAACGGAAATCCATAAAATAGAAAATGAAGTCGCTGATTTTCTTAAAAAGGAAAAAGGTGTTTTAGAAATGATATCTAACCTTCCTGAACACAAAGAACAAGGCAACGAAATAAAAGAAGACACTATCAATAATTTATTTAATGTAAGAAAAAACAATATAAATCAACTTATTCAAAGTTTATATGGAATGCATGGAAGTATTAACTCATACTTAAAGGCCGCTAAAATTGTGTTTGGACTTATTTTTAAAGAGGACCTTGACTTCAAAGAAAAAATACACACCAGCGCAATTAAACTAGAAGTTCTTTTTGCAAAAATGTTTGATTTAAACTCCAAAGGACAAAGCTTTAAACAAATTAGAAAAAACATAAACCAAAACCTAATCAAACATAAGGCCATTACTGAAGAAATAAGAAAGGTAAATCACTCGATAAAAGGGATTTCTCGATCCCTTCAAGAAAAGACTCTCTCGTCCCACATTCATAACCTTGAAGGTGTTTTTGAAAACCTCATAAAAGATCAGATAAAAAATCAAGAAGAGTTTGATGAAACTACTCAAAAAACCTTTTATAGTTTCAGGTATGAACTTGAAAGAATCTACTTGAACACCTCCTTCTCAAAAGGCCATACCTTTGATTTAAGTTTTTGGAAGGAAGTTTTTTATAAGTCGTTCAAACTACTTAAATCTTTTCATAACTTTGAAAAGGACAACAGTCCCTTTATTATAGACCTTATGGAACTCAAAAATTTTTGGACTCATTGGCACGAACAGAAACAGAGATCTTATACGGTGATTGGCCAAAGTGATATTATTTTACCAATAGTATCACTCATTCAAAATGTCTTAGATAACGGTGGAAACAATCAAGCAAAAGAGATTAGGCCATTTATAAAAGACCTTTGGACATTTCTTTGCCTTATTTCCCAAATAGATTATTCTAGGCCCTCCCTTGATTTAGAAAAAACTGTTGTTGAGGAAAATCAAGCATTGATTGATCTATTTTTCAAATACCTTAAAGATAATGGTCACAGTCAATCCGAATTTAATGAGACCCTTTCGGATATTCTAAAGATAGAAAAAGTAAAAGTGAGCTCTTATCTGCGTGCTCATTATAAGTTAAGTCACGAAATGAATGCCATTTACCTTGAGTTAAAAAAGGACATCTCAGATAACAATTTAGAAAAAGTAACTGAAGTCATTTATAAAAATGATGATTTTACATTTTTTACTCTGCTAAACAATTTTCTAAAACCTGAAATGATGAGATGGGGTATCTACACAAAGAAAATGACTGTTTTACAATACATAGAAAATATATCTATTCATGATGAACAAGAAGAAACACTCTCTAGACCAACAACAATTGAAATACTTCAGGAAAAAATAATTTCTTTAAGGTCCGCCATCACAAATGTTCACTCGGACCCCAACGAAGCGACCATTTCTCAGCTAGAAGACTCCTATGACAACCTTTTTGATATTCCAGTAAAATATTCTTTCAATAAATACAAAAGAGTCGTTCAGGAAATATCCAGAACTTTTGGTAAAAAAGTTAAATTTTCCCTTGGTGGTGATCAGGGTGCCCTTAAAAAAGAAAAGCTGGCGCTGCTCAATGACTCCATGATTCATCTAGTCAGAAATGCTCTTGACCATGGCCTTGAAAAACCTGAAGAAAGAATTAATTCTGGTAAAGATGAAATCGGTCTTCTTGAGATCATTTGCTTACAAGGACAAGAAGAACTTGAAATTCTTATACGCGATGATGGCAGAGGAATAGACTCCGAGGGAGTTTTAAATAAGGCGGTAGAAAAAGGCATCGTGGATGAAAACAAGGCCAAAAGTTTAACAAAAGATGAAGCCTATGCTCTCATTTTTAGGCCAAACTTTAGTACAAGAAAAGAAGTCTCAGAAATATCTGGCCGTGGAGTTGGGATGGATGTTGTCAAACAAAACCTTGATGAAATGGAAGGAAAAATTAAAGTCAGCTCCGAATTAGGAAAAGGAACTGAGATCTCTCTAAGAATCCCCACACCAAAAACCGGCCGATAGAAAAACCTTCCTTATTCAATTCATTTTATAGTTAAAAGGTTTTTTGGAACTCAGTTACTTTTTTGCTGATCAAGGGGTATTTTTATTTCAATTGTTGTACCTTCGCCTAATACGGAATCTAATTCAATGGAACCACCAAGGTCACTTATATTTGTCTTAACAACATCCATGCCAACACCTCTACCAGAAAATTCAGTTGCAACTTCCTTTGTAGAAAAACCCGACATCATAATGAACTTCAACTTCTGCTTTTTAGTGTATTTTTGAGACTCTTCTTCTGTAGTCAGTCCCTTTTCGATTGCTTTTTCACAAATAAGACCTGAATCCATACCACGGCCATTATCAAAAATAGTTATTTTAAGACCTTCATCAATATTGGCCAAATTAACCGTAATGGATCCATCTTTCTCAATACCATGATCACATGAGTTCTGAATGATATGCATAATAGAATCTTTGATAATAGAAGACCTCTTTGTGTCAAGATAAACAGCATCACCTTCAATTTTAAGGGATATGTTCTTTCTAAGAGAAGTTGCAATTCTATTCACTGTTTTATTTAGATGAGAAAGTGTCTCTTTAAATTCTTCAGTTTCAAGTTTTTTCACAAGGTCTGCAAGCTCATCATCTTTATTTCCATAAGCAATTTCTTTGATTCTATCAACAACAGAAATAAATAGGTCCTTGGAAATTTCTACTAAAGAGCTATCTGTGGCCAAATATGTTTCATCGACATCATTTCCAAAGATCTCCCTGGCCAGACCTAGATAATCGTCCAAAGAAGATCGGATTTTTTCTAGAATGCCTGACATATTAGTCGTCAACGAGGACTTCTCAATTGAGTCATCTTTTAGTTTAATTATATTGCTCTCAAGATTATGAAGAGAACTAGATAATCCATTCATCCCATACATTCTTGCCGCTCCCTTAAGAGTATGGGCCGCTCGAAATAAACCTTCTAAATCACAATCATCAACAGATCTTTCTGCCAGAGCTAAATTTAAATTAGACTCCCGACTAAATAGCCTAAGATCTTTTTTATCGTTAGAAACAATTTCTTGAAGTTTTTGGATTTTTATGGCCGATGCGGCCTCTTTTTCTTTGGACTCACGCTCAAGTTTTTCTATATCAGTAACATCTTCAACAACCAACATTAATTTTTCAATTATGTCTTTCTTACTAACGATTGGTGAGTAGGCAATTTTTATTGACCTTTTTTCTTTATTTTTATCAATCATTATTATTTTGGATGGAAATGAGTCTGAACCTCCTAAAACTTCAAATTGAAAAAACTCCGCTCCTATCGAAAGAGACGTTCTGAAATGAAAACTTCCAACTTCCTCCCCCTCTCTATCTAAATCCTTAAACAAAGTGTCATAAATACTCTTGCCGGCTAACTTTTCACCAAATATTTGGTTACTGTATTGAGAAACTGGAGGAATTATAATTCCCTCTTTATCAACAGAAAAAACTGACTGCTTCATATTATTTAAAAGTGAGTTTGTCTCATTCAAAGTATGATTTAGTTGCTCCGTTCTTTCATTAACTATCATTTCTAAGTTCTCATTTAAATCTAATAACAGTTCCTGCTTTTTCTTGTCTGCCTTTCTCAACGAATTGATAATATCTGCAAGAGCTAAAGAAATAAGTAACGCCTCCCCAATATAACCAAACCTTAAACCATGTGTGGCAAAGAAACTATGATTGATATACCCATAACTAACAAGAGCATGTATCAATACTCCACCAAGGTAACAAGAGAATGCTGGAAAGAAAAATTTCGCAATTCTATGTTCTTCCCAATTTGAACGTATACCTTTATAAAAACACCGCAAAGAAATTGAAAAAAGAAAGAAAACAAATGCAGTTACATATAATCCTAGTTTCGAAACCGCAACGTTGTGAATTCCACCTATTCCAGTATCAAAGTACGAAAGCATCTGGATAAAGGCCATGACGATTAAAAATAAAATTAACTTATCTGCTTTTGGCATTTTCTCCTTAGTTTTTAAAAACTTTCTCGTCATTAGTGCCGAGGCAACAGAATGCAGAAGAACCCACATCGTTGTGAATTGCCTTTCCCATAAACCTGTTGGCTCAAACACATAGTTATAAAAACCTGATATTGAAAATTGCAACGGGAGTGTCGTAAGCATGTAGAAACAATAATAAGCATATTTTGTATCTTTCGATGCAAAAAATATAAACAAATTGTAGAGCATAAGGACAGATATAATGGCCAAAAAGCACCCATCAAATACAAAATCTAATAGCTTAGCTTTTTCAAAGGAGTCTCTATCATGTAGCTTAACCTGAAATGAAATAGCACCTGCACTCCATACCTCTAAATAAACCGTTTCTTTAACCTCTTCGTTAATTTTAAAAACAGGGTAGATATATTTTATTTCTTTACCCTGCCAAGGTGCCACCTCTCCATTCATGAGTTTTACAAATTTTCCCTTTTCAGGAATATATAAGTTTACTTCATCAAGTATGGCAGCAGTAACAGCAAGAAATGTTTTTGAAGGTCTCTCAGATGGTAAATTAAGTTTAAACCAATACCTTTTTAAAAGTGATGGTTTAAACCCCGCCGCCCCTCTTCCAAATGGCCTCATTTCTTTTTTAATAACTTCATGAATTTTCAATGAACCTTTATCATCTACAAAATATTCAGAGCTTTCCAAAAGATTCTTAGGTTCGAACGCCCATGTCATACATGGGACAATTAATAAAATTAGTAACGATAAATAATTTTTTTTCATTGGCCAACTATGTTACTTTACCTAGTTTCTTTTCGAACTATTACTCCCTTTTATTAAGGAAAAACAATTTATATATTAAGACTCTATTTAAATTTAATTTATTGATTAAGAACCGACTTCACTTCTACCAAGAATAAGCCGACACTTTTAATTGGATAAAAAAAAACCTTTATTGAGTTGAGGTTAATGAAAGGTATAATTTTTATTTTTATTCTTTTATCTCTATCTAAAAATCTCCTAGCGGAAGCTCCACCTGTCGTTATTAAAGGTGATAAAAATTTTTATGAAATAGGACTTAACCTGGATATTTTGGAAGACCCTAAAGGTAAGTTAACAATTAATGATGTAAATGGCCCTGAGTGGAAGGAAAAGTTTAAAATGAGCCAATCCAAAATGCCTGACTTTGGCTTTTCTAAGTCAACTTTTTGGGCCCGGCTAAAAGTTAAGAATGGTGATAACCCCATTAAATTGTTTTTTGTTTCAGATTATTACCAACAAGATTATTTTTCCTTTTTTAGGAAAGAAAATGGGGCATGGAATCCCCTAAATATGGGTGACAAGTTTAAATTTGTTAAGAGAAAAATAAAAAGTCGATCATTTGTTATTCCCTTAATATTTAAAAAAGAAGAAACCTTTTATTTTAAAATAAAGGGAGCTTATAACCGTTTTGACCTGAAGATAATTAACCCTGAAAGTTTTATAGAGAGAGAATATGGAAATACCATTATACACGGCCTATTTTTCGGAGCTATATTTTTACTAACTTTTTATAATTTATTTATTTATCTTTTAACTAAAGAGTTGAGTTATCTACTATATGTTATTTGGGTCTTTTCTTTTGCTTGCCTGGAAGGAGCTATGTCAGGCTATGGGTTCCAATTCTTTTTTGGGAATTTTCCGACTTACTCTAATGAAGGAACTTCTTTTTGGGGCAACATAAGTATTTCCAGCGGAGTTTTATTTTCAATCAGCTATTTAAAAATCAAAGATAATTCAAAAATTATTTATTGGTCGGGTTTAGTTTTGGCATTTATAGCTCTCATTTTATCTTTTCTTTCCTTGACCATTATTCCCTATAATTTAAGTCTAATCTTAGTTAATTCCCTCTATCTGTTGGCCTGTCCATTTGCTGCGGTAGCATCAACGTCCTCTCTTCTTAGAGGTTATAGGCCAGCTATTTATTATATTATTGGTGGATTTGCATTTATTTTTGGGGGCATTATTTCAGCTTCTGCAAATCTCGGAATGCTTCCCGCAGGTAAATTTACAGATTTAGCTCCACTCGTTGGAATTATTTTCATGATGGGAACCTTCGCTATAGGCCTCGGGGCGAAAGTTAAGGAATTAATGAACGAGACCATTCATTCTCAAAGAAGGGCCCTAGAAGCAGAAAAAGAAAAAAGCGGTCTTCAAGAAAACTATTCCAAAGACCTTGAAAGACTGGTAAAGGCCAAAACACGTGAATTGGAAATTGAAAAAATGAGTATTGAAAATATGATGGATCAAACTTATGAACAGAAATTAGCAAGGGATCAACTCTTATCTAATTTAGGCCAAGGCTATCTTACTTTTAATAAAGAAGGTGTTGTTCTTGGAGGAGCGACTCAAGTAACAGAGGAACTTCTTGAGACAAGCCTTTTCGAATCTGAAGTGGAAGGTTTAAAAATATGGGACACTCTATTTAAAGATCAAAACAAAAAAGTTAACTTCAAAAAGTGGGTGGAAAAAATTTTTGAAGCTAAGTTTTCTTTTCAGGATCTCAAACAACTTGCTCCAAAATCATTTGAAGGGACTAAAGACAAGCATATTGAGCTAGATTTCCGTCCCATCTACAAAGAAGACTCCAAAAGTAGAATAGATAAAATGATAATGATTGCTTCAGATATAACTCATGAAGTAAAACTGAAAAAGCAATTAGAAAAAGATAAAGAAGCTACTGAGTTTGTTAATAAATGCCTCCAAAACCCTTTAGAATTTGTAGACCTTATTTTTGATTCATCAACAATTATTCAAGATTATAAACTAGACCTAAAATATAAAAAAAGTGAACTTTTTAGAGGCTTTCACACTCTAAAAGCACGCTTTGGACAATTCAGCCTTAAAAGCCTTACAACCCTCATTAATGATATTGAAACGGCAATTTCTCGAGAAAAATTTGAAGAGATGGACTCTTCTATAGAAATATTTGACTTAGAATTCAAGAATTTTGTAAAAAAAAATAGACTTATCGTTGAGGCCGCAAATAAATTTCTTGTTGAGGAGGGGAATGCTGTTCAAGTTCCAGAAATAATCAAAAAGGCCAAAGAGTTTGGGGATATTAATAAATATATAGATTTTGTAAGAAGTGAATACCTCCTATCTGACTTAAAAACAAAATTTGAACGTTATATTCCCTTGACCGAAGAAATTGCTGAAAGACAGGGAAAATCAATAAATTTTCAAATTTCAGGGGATAAGGTTCTTGTCGATACTAATAGATATTCTAACTTTATAAATAGCTCTATTCACTTATTCCGAAATATGGTCGATCACGGTATTGAATCGGAAGATGAAAGGATTGAAAAAGCTAAACCCCAAAAAGGAAATATAAAGGTTCATTTTAAATTAAATTCCGGAGACTTTGAAATAATTCTTCAAGATGATGGAGAAGGAATAAATCCTGAGAGAGTAAAAGAAAAAGCTGTTAAAAAAGGTTTAAAGTCAGAAAAAGATCTCTCTCAAGTTAAAAGTGAAGAAATAGTAGACTTAATCTTTCTTCCAGGATTATCAACTAAAGAGGAAGTCACTGAAGTTTCTGGTAGGGGAATCGGTATGGACGCCATTAGAGATGAAGTTAAAAGGCTCGGTGGAACTATATCCGTATCCTCAGAGGTCGATGAAGGAACAACTTTTGTAATTAAACTACCTGTTTTTAGCTAATTTAGGAAAAACCTCTTACGTAAAAAGTGTTGATAGATTAATCTCCCCAAGAAAAGTTGACCTTTACTTTATTAAAATTTAATCTCAAACTTTGCTTATATAGAACAGGGAATCATGTATGATCTCAAATTTTCTTAGTACCCTCGTTGATTACGCATGGGGTCTACCCCTGATCGTCCTTCTCCTTGGTGGAGGACTCTACTTGGCAGTGATCTCCCGCTTTACATCTTTACGCGGTTTTCTTCATGCCATTCAACTTATTCGGGGAAAACATCACTCAAACGAAAAAAATGTAAAAGGACAACTCTCTCACTTTCAGGCCCTCACCAATGCTCTTTCCGCAACCATAGGATTGGGAAATATCGCAGGTGTTGCTGTGGCCATGGGACAAGGTGGGCCTGGGGCCATTTTTTGGATGTGGATATCTGCTCTTATTGGAATGAATACGAAATTTTTCGAGTGCTCACTTGCTGTTATGTATAGAGGAAAAGACTACCTTGGCGAAACCCAAGGTGGACCCATGTATGTTTTAGAGCAAGGTCTTGGAAAATGGGCAAAACCTCTTGCTGTCTTTTTCGCCATATGTGGACTCGGTGGAACCCTCGCTCTTTTTAATGTGAACCAGCTGACAAGCTTTATGCACTCTGAGTTTAAAGTTGACCCACTAATCCTTGGAATCATTCTTTCCATCATCACAGGTTACGTCGTTTTCGGAGGAGTGAAGAGAATTGCCTCCTTTACATCAAAAATCGTTCCTTTTATGTGTGTTCTCTACGTAAGCCTGTGCCTTATCATTATTTTTCAAAACCTTGGAAAAGTACCAGACCTCCTCATGACAATTATTAACGAAGCTTTCACCGGTAAAGCCGCTGGCGGTGGTGCCATGGGTATGGGCCTTATCTTTGTCATGAGAATTGGCGTCAAAAGAGCAGCATTCTCTAACGAAGCTGGGATTGGAACCGCCCCTATGGCACACGGAAACGCCAAGACCAATGAGCCGATTTCCGAAGGCCTCGTAGCAATGCTTGGACCTTTTATAGATACAGTTGTCGTTTGTACTATGACGGCCTTAGTTATTCTTATCTCTCTTTCCCCAGAAGAAATGTCGCAAGGTAATGGAGTTTTAATGACTCTCAAGGCCTTCGAGCATTCCTTTGGGAACATGGGTAAAATCCTTTTAGGTATCTCAATTTTCTTCTTTTCTTTTTCCAGTATTTTTGGTTTTGCTAATTACAATAAAAAATGCTGGGACTACCTCTTCAAAGGCCGATGGTTTTTAGGCGATAAAGCATTCACCGCCTTTTACCTCTCATCAATTATTTTAGGAGCGGTGGCCACTCTTGATGACGTCGTTAATATTTTAGACATCTGCTTTGCTTTCATGGCCATACCCAATATGATTGGTACTGTCCTTCTGTCTAAAAAGGTCAAAGAATCCATGTCGGAATACTTTAAAAAATACAATATCTAAATCAGATTTAGAACCTCTGATAAAATCTTATCGGCCTTTTGAATTGGCCCATAATGCATAATGACCTGGTCAGGTCTCACTACGATGACCTGATGTGAATCGAAGGTTCCCTCAAGCTTAAGGATCTCTCCTCCTTTTTCTTTCCACCTTATTCTATTTTTTTCGGAAAGATGGCCTTTTGGGTCTTCAGTTCCAAACAACCTAAATGTTCCCCTATCTTTAACTTCTTGAGGAAAAAGGTCTCCTCCTTTTATAAAAAGGCCCCTCTTGAACTTGCTTTTAGGGCGTATCTTAAAATCCCATAGATACTTTTTAAAAAAGGGTAACCGTCCCAGCCCCGCTACAGTTCCTTGAATAAAAAAGGCCATCAAAAAATTAGAGGGCATAACGACCCTTCCCGCCCAAATGGCAAGGTTAATCATTGATTTAGCGTGGGGACGCCTCTCTTGGTCATAACTTTCTAAAATCTTTTGATGGCCATTTTTTTTGAGAACAAAGGCCAGTTTCCAACTCAAATTGAAAGCATCTCGAAGTCCAGACACTAACCCCTGCCCAGCAAAAGGTGGTGTTAAATGAGCAGCATCTCCCACCAAAAAGCATTGCCTCTTTGAAAAACGAGGGGCCAAGGAGGCCTGAAAACGATAAATTGCTTTCCGTTCAATTTGTAAGCTCGGGGGAATGGAAAACCTCTTATTTAATTTAAACTCCCACCTGAACCTTTTTCCTGGAGCAGGGATACGAGGAAACGGATTTCTGGGATCACAGTTAAACTCAATTTGATCTCCATTTTTTGTTTCAAAGTCTTTACCATCAACGATGAGCCATTCCTCTTGGTAGACTTTTCTTTTTTTAAAATCGAGTCCTTGAGATTTTCGAACGAGGCTATTGGCCCCATCCGCACCCACAAGATAACGACACTTCACATCAAGCTTATCTCCCAAACAAGCTATCCCCTGTTTTTCATCGAAAGAATGAAAAGTGACTCCGCGAAGAAGTTCAAAGTTTTTGAACTCCTTGAGTTTTTTTTCTAAGGCCATCTCTAATTGAGGTTGAAAAAACGTCACTAACTTAGGGTGCCCATCAACTTTACCTGAAGTGTTTACTCTAGCGATTTCTCCAAACAAAGGTGATTTAAAAATAACCTTATTAATAGGCCTCTGATCGAAAGATCCCTCTAGTCCAACGGCCTGAAGAATTCGAAGAGCATCATGATCAAGGGAAATGGCCCGAGGCCCGGGATAAATATCTTCAGCGCTGTCAATGATGATCCCCTCAATCCCCTCTTTGGCCAAAAGGATAGCAAGGGCCAAACCAACTGGACCTGCTCCAACAATAAGAACATCAACTACTTTAATCTTTCCTCCAAGTAGCGCTTAAAAAGTTTCGATTTAAGAGAGAGCTTCTTTAAAATCTTATTAAGAAAGCCTAAAGACTCTCTTTCAGCTTTTCTAAAAAGAATATCTATAACCTGAACACCCACTTGAGGTGCCAGG
>MDTE01191302.1_pt1 | contig 11672 bp, 11 predicted proteins | sample 811231 | NCBI WGS metagenome assembly MDTE01 (sample SAMN05326651, study PRJNA326480) | marine metagenome | isolation source: seawater | place: Indian Ocean: Red Sea | collected 2010
GCCTAAATTCGAAGCTACGCTCAGAGGGGCTGAGAGTTTTAAAGCCGCAGAGCAGTTAAAGGTGGATTATCGGAAGCGTTTACTCCGGGTATGGTTCATGCGTTCCTGCATGTATGCGTTGCTGACACTGATCTCCACTATGGCAGTACGGGGAGGGGCTTAATTTGACTGATTTAGAAAATTTGGTTCAAGGCCAGCAAGGTGCCTGGGAAGTAATCATAGGCCTGGAAGTTCACGCACAAGTGATCGCTAATTCTAAACTTTTTTCAGGGGCGGCTACAGCGTTTGGAGCCGAAGCGAATGAACAAGTTTCCTTAGTCGACGCAGCAATGCCGGGGATGCTTCCTGTAATAAATAAAAGGGCGATCGAACAAGCGGTAAAAACGGGATTGGGAATCAAGGCAGAAATAAACAAGGTTTCTGTGTTTGACCGGAAAAACTATTTTTATCCGGACTTACCTCAGGGATATCAAATTTCGCAGTTTAGTGACCCGATAGTGGGCAAAGGTAAAATAGTCATTGATCTAGAAAATGGTAACAGACGCACAGTTGGTATCACGAGAATTCACCTAGAGCAGGATGCCGGAAAAAGTATCCATGATATGGATTCAGAGAGCACCTATGTCGATTTAAATCGGTCCGGGATTCCTCTAATGGAAATAGTTTCAGAGCCCGACTTAAGGTCTGCGGCGGAGGCTGCGGCCTATATCACAAAATTACGAGCGATTCTAAGATATTTAGGCACCTGTGATGGGAATATGGAGGAGGGTAGTCTTCGATGTGATGCCAATGTTTCGGTACGAAAGCCGGGCGAGGAGTTAGGCACTCGTTGTGAAATTAAGAATGTTAATTCTATCCGTTATGTATCTCAAGCTATTGAGTATGAAGCACGTCGCCAAATTGAACTAATTGAAAGTGGCGGTTTGGTGAAACAGGAGACTAGGTTATTTGATGCTAATAAAGGTATAACCCGTTCAATGCGGTCTAAGGAGGAGTCTCACGATTATCGTTATTTTCCAGACCCGGATTTGCTTCCAGTACATTTATCTGAAGAATTTATTGAGGAAATTCGTTCCGGTTTACCGGAGTTGCCCGATGAGAAGAGGCAGAGGTTTATCAATGATTTAGGGCTATCTAACTACGATGCTGATGTACTGATAGCGGAGCGGGGTATAGCTGAATACTTTGAAGAAGCTGCTAATGGGAGAGATGCCAAGGCGGTTTCTAGCTGGATCACGGGTGATCTATTTGGACAATTAAATAAAGAAGGACTCGATATAAAGGATAGTCCAATTTCGGCTTTCCAAATTGGTTCTTTAGTAGAATTAATTGCAGATGGAACGATTTCTGCTCGAACGGGTCGAGAAGTATTTTTTGAAATGTGGTCTAGTGGCAAAGACCCTAGGGTTGTCGTCGAAGAAAAGGGTTTGAAACAGGTATCGGATACCGGTGCGCTTGAAATTGTAATAGATCAAGTGATTGCCGAAGGAACAGACCAAGTTGGGCAGTATAAATCAGGCAATGAGAAAATATTAGGCTGGTTTGTAGGGCAGGTTATGAAGAAAACCGATGGACAGGCTAACCCGAAAATAGTTAATGAACTTTTGCAACAAAAGCTTAAGTAATAGGCCGATTTTAAATTTTATTTGTCATTTTTTGAATTCGTCTAAAATTCTGCGTGTTATCCGGCCAGTAAATTTCGCTGGATTCTCTAAGGGCTTGGTTTCTGCGGTAATATTTTTTATGTCCCTTCGTGTTTCTTCTACTCGAGGTTTTGCTTTAGACAATGCTGCGTGGATGCGTGGTTTAATTTCTTTTTCTATTGTTTCATTGGCTTTTTGACGAAATTGTTCATCATTAATAGCGCGGCGTGCGGCGTGGAATAGTAAGTTTCGTATTAAAGGCATAAACTTAATCTTTTTAAATTATGTTTGGTATTTCAAATTTATGTACGTCTATATAAATGGTAACCTAGTTCCAACCAATTCGGGATTATTTTTGATATTTACCCAGAGTATGTCATGATCGATTGTGTTTGGGTATAAACAGTTTGGTAAAGGTTCAATTTTATGCCGTTATTTCTAGCCCACCTTCCTTGGCATCCAAGAGAATAATGGCTAACCGGCATGTCTTTTCAGCTCGATTCCACCAAGCGTGATTTGTTCCTTGTTGTATCATTATGTCCCCTTTCTTTATATGAGTTTCTACCCCGTCATCTAACTCCATATCTATTTCACCATCCATTACAATGATAATATCTAGGGTATCGGTACGGTGCATGCGTCCTGGCATTCCTGGGGGATAATCATTTATGGTAAACCTTGACCCATTACGTGGAGGCTGGGTTCCCAATGCCCGGTCTCCATAGTCTTCATCCGACCAGACTTCAGCAGGACATTCATCGGTGGACCAAATCAAAGTTGCAACCATTCCCCTTCCAGACCATTTATGATTCGTAGCAGTTCCTTGCCAGACAACAGGTGTTTTCTCATTTATAGATTTTTGTGTGACTACACGTTTTATTGCTGGATTGGGCGGGTTTCCAGTGCCCCCATGCGGTTTCATTCTTGGAGGTGACACTTCACCTATTCCTGGGTTCCGCTTGGCATCTATCATCACCATTACAAGGCGACAGGGCTCTGAGCCTTGATTGACCCAAGCATGGGAAGTTGCCTGCTGAACCATCAGTTCTCCAGCTTTTAAATTGATAGTGGAACTGGCATCGATTTTAACGTCGATCTGTCCTGACAGGCAAATAATGTAATCGAGTGTATCTGTAAGATTAATGACAGTGTCATTCCCGGGTAGGATATCTATACAGTATATTAGGGTTCCTTTACCAGAAGGCTGACGCCCTATTTGTCTTGCCCCAAAATCAGTGTTAGACCAAATTTCTATAGGCATTTCATCTGATGACCAAACTAGGGTTCTGTTAACCATTTCTTCCCAATTGTGATTGCTAGCCAAGTCATCAATCTTTACCACCGAGCGTTTATTATGGTCGTGTCCGGTTATCACACGTCGGATAGGTGGAGTAGGAGGCGGTTTAACTGACATCTCTATTCCCTGCATTGGTTAATATACATTTTATGTTATAGTTATTTAAATTTAGATCGAACAGAGACTTGGAAAGGCTCCTATAATGAAAATGGTGGTTAAACCATTGTCAAAATCTCTTGGTGTCGAAGTTTCCGGGGTGGACCTTGCTTCGATAGACGATAGCACTTTCATAGAATTGCGTGATATTTTCCATCAGAATTTAATCGCTGTAGTGAAAGAACAAAATCTGACGCCTGCCCAACAAACCGCCTTTTCAAAGAGATTTGGAGAAATTCAATATCACATTTCTCCGGAATACCTAATGGATGATCAGCCTGAAGTAATGATATTGTCCAATGAGAAAAAGGAGGGCAGCTATATTGGCTTACCCGATGGCGGAAGTGAGTGGCACTCTGACCACTCTTATGTAGAGAAACCAACAGGATATACTATCCTTCATGCTATCAAGGTACCAAAAGATGGTGGAGATACAGAGTGGACAAATATGGTCCGTGCATATGAAACACTCTCAAATGATATGAAGGGGCGTCTCGAGGGCCTGACTGGTATTCATAGTTTCAACCGGCTTAAGAACCAGAGGTTAACTGTGCCCGTACGTCATATGAATGATCCCGAATATTATAAGAGGTCACCGCCTGATGCTTTTCACCCTATTGTTCGCACTCACCCTTATACAAGTCAAAAAGCGTTATATATTTCACCCCGTTTTACGATTGGTATCAAGGAACTCGATGATGATATAGCCCAGCCCCTGTTAGATGAGTTATTTGACCATATTAAAAATCGTAGCCTTGTTTACCGTCATCGTTGGTCTCGAGGTGATCTCTTAATGTGGGATAACAGGACAACCATTCATTTAGCACTTCTTGGAGTACCAGAGGGACAATCGCGTCGAATGCATCGGACTACGGTTCTCGGCGAACAGCCTTATTAGCCTGCTTGTATCGATAGGCTTTTTTAAAGACCCTGACTTGCCAGACGTACCCATGCTCATTGACCTTGCTCCGGAAAGTCAAAAGCCAGTAGTAAACTTTATTGCGTCCGCCGGCCCGCTCGGGCGTGGCCTTGCCATGCCTCCAGGGGTCAAGCCTTCAATAATTAAGACAATGCGTAAGTCCTATCGGCCAATGAATAAGGATAAAGCATTCGCTGTAAGGCTTAAAAAAAGCTAAGCTCCGTTTAATTCCAAGTGAAGGCGAAACCATTCAAAAGATTGTGGAGAAAGTTCTAAGAGAAACTTCCCCGGCTGTTATTAAAAAAGCTAGAGAAATTATTTTCGGAAAAAGTTAATTTTGTTGTATAAGTTACTAGAGAGGCCGCCCAGAAGGGCGCCCTTTTTTATTTTAAAACCGCTACAATAGAGACTGAACGGCACTTTCCATCAAAAGTTTTTGTGCGTGGATATTATCCCTTATGGTTTAATTCAAGGGCATCAATATTTCTTAAATGAAGGCGAAAATTTTACCCATAGAGATAGACAACCCAGCGCAAAAACCCCGGCTAATCCGATTATATAGAAGGCATTAGTTAATCCACCGACGAATTCCATATCGGCTAGGGCACCCATTCCCGGTGGTACAAGCAAGCCACCAAAACGATTAAAAGAAATTCTCAAAGCCGAGACCCTTCCTTGAAAATGTGGCGCAACGTTTCTTGCCAATATGATCATCATTAAAGGAAGGTTTAAACCCTGAGAAAAACCACGCACACAAATACCACCCAGTAATGCTAGAAATAGTAAAGTTCCGAAGTTGGTTCCGAATGCTGGTGTTATGGCAATTGATACTACGGAAATAGTCACCATTAAAATTAGTAACCAGTGTGCCGAGTATTTTTTTAAAAGAGGCGCTGTGCATAAGGCGGCAACAGCTGATGCGCCATTCGCTGCGCCTATAAGCCAGCCTATCGTGCTACCGTCTATCCCGATGTGCTCGCCCAGCCAAACCACATAAAAAGAAGTTTGAACACCTGATCCCGTTTGGCGCATAACTGTGACCATTATGACCAATGCCACTGCGGGAATAAGTAAAAGCCGTAAAGTCTCTATATAGCTGGATGTTTTTATTGGGTTTTCCTCTGAATCCACGGAGATTTCATGGTCAGATTGGTTTTGAGAACTCTGTGTGGCTTTTCGAGTATCAGGTAAAAAAGAAGCCGCTACCATACCACCGAGAATCCAAATTGCCAGGAACCCAAACCCTCCCCAAGGTCCCCAAAAATCCCACGCATAACCGATCGCTGGTGGACCTAGAAAACCGCCAATTCGTGCAACAAAGGTCATGCGGCCAGCATATATCGGTTGACCCCGCATCAATTGACCGACAAGTGTTTGGCTACCTATCCATGCCGTTGCTTCTGACCCCCCTGAAACCATTTGAACAAGAATTATCGAACATACAAATAGGGTGCTCGGGTTTTGCAAACTAGAGCCAAATTCTACACCAAAAATCGGCGCAAGCATGGGATAAGCTAAAGCGGATATAACTCCAGCAGCGCCAAAGGCGACAATAACACGCTTGGTACCGAAGTTATCCATCATCGTTCCCGATAAGACAGACATTGTGACTGTTAAAAATTGCCTCGAGGCAAGGATAACACCAATTAACAAGCCAAGGTTTTTATCAATAAGGGCAACAACCAATAGTGCTACAATTGTTGTACCCATAGATTGAACCGTGCCATTAAAAAATGCCGTACTGTATACGGCTGATTGCATTCTTATAGAGTATGATTGGGAATTATTTACTTGCATATTTTTATAGGTGATAGGCGTTATTATTTTTTTAAGTCTGGGGAACGTAGCATCCAAAGGACCGTTAATGCCAATCCTCCGAGGCCAATTCCACCTATTACATAAAAACTTTCCTCCAAACCTATCCATTGCGCAACGCCTCCCATGAGTAAAGGGATTATCGCAGATGCTAATCTATTTGTGGTAATTCTTAGAGCCACGACTTTGCCCTGTTCGGAAGTCGAAACAGCTTGCATGCCAATAGACATCATCAGGGGCATATTCCATCCTTGGGTGAGACCGCGCAGGCATATAACTCCGAACAGGATAAAATAAATTTTTCCGATATAAGGTAATGTTATAAAGCTGTTACCAAATAATGGGGTCCCCGCCATAATAGCGACAGAAAGACCTATTGTAATGATGAGTAACCATTGCGGTTTTATCCAGCGGGTTACCCATCCAACAGAGAGAGATGATGAGGCGGAGACGATGTGGCTACAGCCTACCATGAAGCCAATATCTGCAGCAGTTATACCAATTTGGTCTAGCCATACGGGATAAAAAGAAAGCTGAATTCCTGATCCGGTCTGTCGAACTAATGTAACCACGGTAACGAGAAGGACAGAGGCGATACCAAGCATTCTGAATGTCGCTCGGTAATCAGACCAACGAGGTAATAGATCTCTTAGGTTAGGCTTTTCTGGGGTTATGTTTTCCCATTTTAATTTAATATCAGGAACTAACCACCCTGCTACCCAACCACCACCAATCCAAAGTGCCATAAAATAGAAGCCGGCATGTGGGCCGTACTGGTGCCATGCAACGCCTGCTAACCAGGGACCTAAAAAACCCCCTATTCTAAGAGCAAAACTGAGGCGTCCCGCATAAGTTGGGTGTCCTTTCATATGTTGTCCAACCAAAGCTTGACTTCCTATCCAGCCAAGGGATTCGGCTAGGCCATTTAGCATTTGCAAGGCAATAATCATTGATAGAATGGGAAAAAATGGGAATGCAATCATAGAAATAGTGCCAATAGCGCCAAAGGTTAACATTATTTTACGGGCCCCGAACCTGTCCATTAGGGCGCCACCATGAATAGAGAGAAGGACTGGAAGGATTTGACGGGAAGCAACTATAACACCAATTAGGAAAGGCTCTTTTACGACAATTGCTCCCCATAGGGGCATTAAGATTCCTGTGAGGAAGTAAATATTTCCATTGAAAAAACCGCTGGCGTATATTGGTAATTGAAGGCGCCAAGGATAGGTTTCTATGGTCGATGGTTCTTTAGGCATGGCCATGGCTTAATTGTTTATAAATTTAAAGTCTCTGAGTTTGTAGGCCGCCTTCCGTCTTTAGAATTTTTAATGATCGTCGCCTACATTTGATATGGGGTAACACTATCTACTAAATAATAATACTTATAAGCTATTATTTTTTTACCAATATGAAGATGAGAAGATTGAAATTTGATATTCCCAATCAAGTTCTTGGTGCTTTGTGGATGATGGGCTCAATGGCTTCCTGGGCTAGCATGGCTGCATTGGCTCGATATCTTTCGGAGGAAATCCATGTCTTCGAAATCGTATTCTTTCGCAGTGTATTTGGGGCATTATTTTTGGTTCCCTGGGTTTTGAAGGTTGGAATAAGTGGATTGCAAACTAACCGTATAGGTATGCACCTCATTCGCGGTCTTACCGGACTTGCAGTAATCTATTTACTATTTTTTGCCATAGCACATGCCCCGTTAGGGGAAGTGGCAGCAATCATGTCCACACGTCCCATGGTTGCGTCGTTGGCGGCAATATTGATTTTGAATGAAGTCGCACATGGGCGTCGCTGGATTGCAACGATCGTTGGGTTTTTTGGCGCAATAATCATTATCCGCCCCGGTATCGGTCCCATATCAGATGGAGCGATCTATGCATTTGTTTCCGTACTTTTTATGGCTGCTTTAACCATAATCATGAAATCACTCGCTCGCACAGAAAAACCAGATACCGTTGTAATATGGCAAATGATGGTTTTTACACCTTGTGCATTGATCCCGGCTTTATTTGTTTGGCAGACACCAGATACTTCCCAATTTTTTCTACTCATTTTAACAGGGCTTTTCGGAACCTTTACTCAGAGATGTCTGACCCGAGCCTATGCGAAGGCAGATGCGACTGTGATTATGCCATTTGATTTTACTCGGCTAATTTTTTCTGCGTTGTTGGGTCTCATATTGTTTCAGGAATTTCCGAACGTTTGGGTGTGGGTGGGCGGTTTTGTTATCCTCGTTGGAGTATTGTGGTTGGCTAAGCTTGAAGGGAGGGTGGTCAAACACTCAACAAAATTTGGGATTAGAAAGGAAGAAAAATGATTACACTCTACAGCAAAGCAACTTCTAACGGGCGTAAGGCATCCATTATGCTTGAGGAAAGTGGCCTTGAATATAAGGTTCATCCCATGGCACTTGAAAAAAAAGAGCAAAAAGAAGATTGGTATTTAGCTCTTAACCCTAACGGCCGGGTGCCATGCATTGTGGATGACGATGGCCCGGGAGGAAAAAGTATGGCTGTATTTGAATCGGGAGCAATTTTGCAATATCTCGCTGAGAAATGCGGGAAGTTTCTACCTCAAGGTGGCCCAAAACGAGCGGAAGTACTTAACTGGTTATTTTTTTCTTCCGGACATGTAACTCATACCGGCCTTTGCGTGCATTGGCAGGTGCGCAATCGTGATGAGGGCAAAGAACATGCTCATTTGGAGATGTGGCAGGAGGAAAATAACAGGGTATACGGTGTCCTAAATCGGGGTTTAGAAAACCGAAATTATCTAGCGGAAGAAATTTCGATAGCTGATTTTGCTGCCTACCCGTGGGTGTACCGACACGAAATGCAGGAAATCGTTATAGCGCAATATCCGAACGTCCGAAATTGGCTTGGCAGGTTGGGTGAACGCCCGGCGGTTAAACGTGGGCTTCAAATTCCACCGCGTGACGATGATTTCTAGGTCTGTATTTCAGGTTTAAATCCTGTTAACCGCAGCAGATAATCCATTCGCGGGGATAGGCATTAAGACGCTCACAGCCATTCTTAGTGACTATAACTGTTTCACCAAATTGCAGACCCATTTTCTCATCAATCGTCATGACGTTGGGTTGAATGGTTATAGCCATATTTTCTTTAAACGTAATATCGGGATTTTCGTGACGTTTAGTGGCTTTAGTTTGGATAATTGGCGGGGTTTGACTGATACCATGTAGCAGGTCGTCGAGTATCGTATAACCTCGTTCGTGGATGATATCGGCAGCTTCTTCGACGTCGGCTGTTGTTGCGCCATCCTTTATTGTATTTTCTATGGCTTGAAAGCCTTCAACTGCTACATCGTGTAATTTTAACCATTCCTTTGTTGGGTCACCTAGAGAAAAGGTACGATGTATTTGGCCACTATATCCCCACCACGCTCCGGAGATTTCAGTAATCAGGCAATCTCCTCTTTGTAATTTGCGTTCGGAATGAAATTGCGCGGGGACTGGGAAATCTGGATCATTCATTGGCATGGAGGACATGAAGTGAATACCGGCATATCCGCCTTCCTCCAAATACGCACTTTCGATTAGCAATGGAATTTCATCTTCTCTCATACCCTCTCTAAGTCCCGCGGCGATTGCCTTAATTGATTTATCAGTCAATTGGGACGCTTTTTTTAGACGATCTATCTCTTCGGGTTGCTTCAGGGTCCTCATCATTCGGAATGGACTGCTGACATCTGTAAAAGTAATTTCCGGATGATTTTCAGCATATAAAAGGTAGTGGCGGTAGGGAATTTGGCCAACGAGCCCTATACGTTGTTCTTTTAGTCTACAGTCTTTGATAAAATGCGAGACAGTATTTGCGGTGTTGGCTCCGGCCCAGCGTACGTCCTTTATCACAGATAAAACGCGGGCCATTGGAACATGGTTGAAGAGTTGTGTGATAACAACAGGATCCGACTCTCTTTGGAAAATCACATAGCTCTCTCGACCACCCGGCCAGTCTGTAAGCCAGTAGATATCAGTAGCAAAAGCCCCAAACCCAAAAAATATAATTGCGTCGAGATTATTTTCTTCGATCAAGGCTGATACCCGTTGGTGTCGGCTATCCATTTCGTTATTGGAGAATCGAGGAAACTGGGATGCGTCACGCATGGCTTTCTCCATATTTGGTGCCTAAATTTATCTTATACAATAGCGATAGGATAAGTCCAGGAAAAGTGTCAGGTTGTTAGCTGAGCAGTAATGAGACAAACTCGGCATATCCTTACTTAGAAAAAATTCAGTATAACGAAATGATAGATTTTTATACAGCGAGTACACCCAACGGTAGAAAGGTTGCAATTTTACTAGAAGAATGTGGCTTCGAGTATCAAACCCATATCATTGACTTAAAGGTCGGCGCACAACACGATCCAGCATATCGAAGTATTAATCCCAATGAAAAAATCCCTGCGATCGTGGATCAGGAAGGGCCTTTTGGAAAACCGGTTAGAGTTTTTGAGACTGGTGCTATTTTGCAATATCTATCGGCTAAGGTAGGACGTTTTATCGGTAATGACCCAATTACTAAACTAGAATGTAGTCAATGGTTGTCTTTAATTACCACCGGTCTCGCCCCTGCCTTTGTGCAAGTATATAATTGGTCTGAGAAATTTCCTGAAAAAACTACCAATGATGTCTCTAAAATCGGTTTTAGCCTGTATCATGAAGAAATGCTTCGTCTTGTAGGAGTTTTGGATTTCCGACTTCGTGAATATGAATACTTGGCTAAGACATATACGATAGCTGATATGGCTGCGTTGCCCTGGATTCATCGTCATGAGTATTTTGGATTTTCTCTAGATGATTTTGTTGGTGTAAAAAATTGGTATAATCGTCTGATTAGGCGCGCCGCAATTAATAGAGGGCTTAAACATCCAGGCTAACAAATTATGCCATTAGAATATATAAGGATTTATTATGTATGACATTTATAATTGGCCAACTTCAAATGGCCGCAAAATAAATATCGCTGTTGAAGAGTTAGAAGTTGATTATAAAATTCATCCGATAGCAATTGGTAAGGGTCAACAATTTACAAATGAATTTACAGCCCTCAATCCAAATCAAAAAATTCCAGCTGTAGTCGATCAGGATGGACCTGGTGGTAAGCCTTATGTGTTGTTCGAATCTGGAGCTATTTTGATGTATATGGCCGAAAAGCACGGAAAACTTATGCCTGCTGATACATCGATGCGTTATGAAGTAGTTCAGTGGCTTATGTTTCAGATGGGGGGCTTTGGACCTAATCTTGGGCAGGCACATCATTTTAGACGGGCGGCTCCGGAAAAAGTACCTTATGCCATTAATCGTTTTACTACAGAAACACGACGTCTTTGGGGTGTTTTGGACGATAGGCTGAAAGATCAAGAGTGGATAGCTGCGAATGAATTTTCAATAGCAGATATAGCCATATTCCCATGGGCAATGCGGCATGAATGGCAGGGTATTAGCCTAGAAGAGTTTCCAAATGTTAAACGTTGGTATGATAAGGTGGATGAAAGGCCAGGAGTACGGCGCGGTTTGGCAACCCAGCTGCCCGGCTAAGCGATAGTTATAACAAAATTCCCTTACTATATTTTTCCAATATTGGCTAACGGTCGGAGCAAACTTGAACACCGATGAATTTTTCTGAAATATAGCCTAGCAACCCTGAAATCCTTAACGTTGACACGGGAGTAAGCCTGTCCTAGATAGGCGTGGCATACAGCGTGAAACATCACCACTCCACGGCGGAGGGGTGGCCGAGTGGCTGAAGGCGCTGGTTTGCTAAATCAGTATGCGGGCAACCGTATCGAGGGTTCGAATCCCTCTCCC
>MDTE01203754.1_pt1 | contig 11672 bp, 12 predicted proteins | sample 811231 | NCBI WGS metagenome assembly MDTE01 (sample SAMN05326651, study PRJNA326480) | marine metagenome | isolation source: seawater | place: Indian Ocean: Red Sea | collected 2010
TACTATTTCTCCTTCTTCAACTTCTGTTACTTTGAGTGCTGGTGCTGATGCTACAGTGCCTGTATGTGCTCTTGCATTAACACAATCTTCATACAAGAATGTAGATGTTTCAATCGTGGCACAAGGAAAGGAATCCAATACTCAAACTTTCACAGTTACTAAATATGCAGGATTCACAGCACAGATTCTTCAATATGCAAGACTCGCAATTAGAGCAGATGCTCCATTTATCAGAATAGGGCCAGGCAGTGATTACATACAAACATACACCATAGTCAACTATGGGAATTATATTGATACAATACTTATCGAAGTTCTAAATCAGGATGATTTAGAAGAGGCAGGTTTCACACTAGCACTGGGTCAATCTCAGTGGCAAGTAGATTCTTTAGGGGAACAAGTAGTTCCAATAACCTTACAGACTCCTCGTGGAACTGTTTTGGGTTGGTTCAATGAATACCATACAGTGATTGTTAAAGCTTCAACAACACTTTCTGGTGAGAACGAGGCTCGAACTGTAACCTCAACACTTTGGATCAGAGGGGTTTTCATCCCCGGTTTCGATCCGATGTTCAGTATTATGGCATTAGCTTTCCTTGCATCTATACTCGGTAGGGTAAAGATAGAGGACGAGTAAGCCATTCTTGCTTAAGCATTAATAATACTTTTAAGGCGTAGCTTCAGCTCTATCATTATGGAGTCTTCTTGTGGTGTAGTTTTATTTTGCAAAAAGAAAATACTACTCTTAAAATACAAAGGTGGAGGTCATTGGGATTTTCCCAAAGGACACGTAGAAAAAGATGAATCTGAAATGGAAACTGCATTAAGAGAATTAAAAGAAGAAACAGGCATTTCCGAGGTCACTCTATTTTCAGATTTTCGCGAAATAATAGAATATTCGTTTCGAAAGGACAATTCTTTTATTAAAAAACAAGTCATTTATTTTATGGGAGAAACAGAAAACACAGATGTTACACTTAGTCACGAACACACAGATTTTGTTTGGGCCGAGTCAAACACTGCCCTCAACACTGTTACTTATCAAAAATCAAAATCAATCCTAAAGAAAGCTTTAGTATCTAGAAACTAGAATTTTTATACGCGAATAGATAGTTTTTAATTCTTGATATTCAGACCGGTAATTATGAAGGAATATTTCGAACGTGTATCTATCCAACTAGGATTGCATCTGGATAATGCCGAAAAAAAACTTTTCAAATTAACAAATGCCACCAAATCATCTGAAAAAACTGCTATCAGTACAGCTTTCAATTTTTTCATAGTAATGGTCGTTGTTTTACCTATTGATCTATTATTTCAACACTTAACTCGCGCAGACAATTCTCTTTTATTTTTTCAGAAAATCGTAGCTAGATTTGTTTACCATACTGAAAAATTGATTGGTATTGATGTTTCATTAACGGGCGTTAACAAAACAGAACTTTCATATGCTGAGATTCCAATTAATTTAGAGATAGTAGCTCAATGTACCGGTTTACATGAAACTTTATTTTTGGGGTTATTAGTTATCTGTTTCAGAGGAGTAAATCCATACGTTCGTTTGAAATGGGCGGGCATTTTTTCAGTTTTGATTTTTATAGAAAATGCCATTCGTATCATTTCTTTTTATCCCGTAACACAAGCTTACGATTTTCAAACATGGGATAAACTTCATTATTTCTGGTGGCACACCGGTCAATACGCTCTTTTAATGACTGCGTTTATTCTTTGGGTCTCAATAGTGGCCAGCAATCCTGCTAATAGAACTAAAATTCAGTCCAATTCATGACCCATTCTTTCTGATTTAGTCTTTAAATATTCTTTATTTTCTTTATTCGGTACGGTTTTGTGAGGTATTCTTTTTACTTCAAATCCATTACTTTTCAAATCTTCTACTTTAGCTGGATTATTGGTCATTAAAATTATTTTAGAAACATTCATTGATTTTAATATTCTAGCTGCTGCTTCATATTCACGAAGTTCCCCTTCAAATCCTAATTTTTCATTAGCTTCTACAGTGTCCATACCTTCATCTTGTAGGTTATATGCGTGCAATTTATTCACTAATCCTATCCCACGACCTTCTTGTCTCAAATAAACAATCATCCCCTTTCCTTCTTTCGCAATTTTTTCCATTGCACTTTCTAGTTGTATTCCACAATCACATCTTTTTGAATAAAACGTGTCTCCAGTTAAACATTCAGAATGCACTCTAACCAATACCTCTCCCTCTGTAATATCGCCCATAATTATTGCCAAATGTTCTCTGTTTTCTTCTTCTCCAGGAAAAGCAATCATTCTAAATTCTCCATATTTAGTCGGCAATCTGGCTGAAACCAACTCATTCATTTCTCCTTCAATATTTTCTATATCTGTTTCTGTAAATTCCATTTTTCACCGGGTATTCACCATTTTATTCAGACTAAAAGAAGGTTCGCCTCATTTTCTTTTTATAAAGTTTAGAACATATTTAATTTTACTCTGGCTTCATCACTCATCATATCCATATTCCAAGGCGGATCAAACGTTACTTCAACCTTTGCACTTCTCGTTTCTTTCATAGCTTCCACTTTTTTTCTAACTTCTTCAGGCAAAGATTCAGCTACTGGACAGAAGGGCGATGTTAGCGTCATATTTATTTTAACATCGTTTTCTTTATCAATCTCTATTGAATATATCAATCCAAGATCAAAAATATTTACAGGTATTTCAGGATCATAAACAGTTTTAATAATTTCTATTATTTTTAATTCCTCTTTACCATATTCTCTATCATTTGGTTTTTCAGTCTCTTTCCATTCTATATCTTCTTTTGACATTTTTATTCCATTTCTTTAATTGCATTATTCATCGTGTGCCATGATAAAGTAGCACACTTTACTCGTGCTGGAAATTCTTTTACACCTTCAAATACTTTCAATTTTCCTAGCTCTTCATAGCCCCCTTCATCTTCTGTAAGCATTGAATGAAATCTCTTAAATATTTCTTCAACTTCTTCTATTTTTTTCCCTATAATGGCTTCAGTCATCATAGAACTGGATGCCATAGTTATGGCACACCCTTCTCCTTTAAATTTTATATTTACTACTTTTTCATCCTCAATAATTAGATATAATATTATATTGTCTCCACATAGTGGATTGTCTCCATCCCTTCTAACGGTACATGGTTCAAGCTCACCATAATTTCTAGGACTTTGATTATGATCAAGAATGACTTCTTGATATAGGTCTCTTAAACTCAACCAAACCACCAATCACACATTTCTTTTAATTTTAAAACTAATTGATCCACTTCTTCTTTTGTATTGTAGTGAGCAAAAGATGCTCTAGCTGTAGAATTTATTCCATAACAATTCATTGCAGGCTGTGTACAGTGGTGTCCCGTTCTAACTGCTATTCCATGCTCATCTAACCACCCCCCAATATCATGAGAATGTATTCCATCAATTGTAAATGATACCACACTAGCTTTATTTTTCGCACTACCAATTATCGTTAATTTATCGATAGCACCTATCTTTTCTGTTGCGTATTCTAATAATTCACTTTCATATTTTTCTATATTATCTATACCTATTTCTTTTAGATAATCTATAGCCTTTCCAAGTCCAATAGTTCCCGCAATATTCGGCGTTCCTGCTTCTAATTTTGCAGGAATTTGATTGTACGTCGTTTCTTCAAACGTCACACTTCTTATCATATCTCCACCACCTTGGTAAGGGTCCATCTCTTCTAATCTTTCTCTTTTTCCGTATACGGCACCTATTCCTGTAGGGCCATACATTTTATGTCCTGAAAAAACATAAAAATCACATCCAATGTCAAGAACGTCCACAGTTATATGCTGAACCGCTTGAGCCCCGTCAATCATAATCGGAATCTCAGCTTTTTTAGCAATTTCACACATTTCTTTTACAGGATTTATTGTTCCAAGGGAATTTGATACATGAACTATAGATATGAATTTCGTTTTTGAATTAATCATTTCTTCAAATTTATCAATCATCAATTCACCATTTTTATTCATGGGTATTGATTTAATTTTTGCACCAAGGGGGTGTGCTACGAGTTGCCAAGGTACAATATTGGCATGATGTTCCATTTGCGATACTAAAATTTCATCTCCAGGTTCTAAGATTTTCTTCAAAAAACCATTGGCCACTAAATTAATCCCCTCAGTAGTTCCTCTTACAAATATTATCTCTTCCGCTTCTTTCGCTCCAAGTAAATCTCTTATTTTTTCTCTCGATTCATCATAATCATCACTGGCACGTTGACTAAGGGTATGAATTCCCCTATGTACATTAGAATTATCTTTCTCATAATATTCTGTAACGCTCTTAATGACTGTGTCTGGTTTTTGAGTCGTTGCAGCATTATCTAAATAAATTAAAGGGTGACCATTCACTTCTTGATCCAATACAGGAAATCTCGCTCTTATCTCTTCAGGATTAATCATACTACCTCTATTGGTAAACTAGCCATAATTTCGGTTTCTAACATATTCTGTATTTTCTCATTCTCCACTCTTTCTATAATCTCACCTACATAAGCCTTAATCATAATTTCGCGCGCTTCTTTTTTCTCAATACCTCGACATCTCAAATAAAATAACGCATCTTCATCAATTTGCCCTATAGTTGCTCCATGTGTGCATTTTACATCATCTGCATATATCTCAAGTTCCGGTTTTGTATGTATAACTGCATCATCAGTCATTAGTAAATTTTCATTATTCTGTATAGCATCAGTTTTTTGAGCTTTTTCATGTACGTGTATTCTTCCATTAAACACCGCAGAACCCTTTCCACCAACAATTCCTTTGTAATGTTCTTTACTACTACAATGAGGTACTAAGTGCTCTACAGTAGTGTGGTTGTCTACATGCTCATCTCCATCTACCAAGTACAGTCCATTCATTTCACAATAAGATCCATTCCCTCTTAATGAAAAATTCAAATCATTTCTGATAACCTTCCCACCCATACAGAAATTATGGGCGTTGATTCTACTATCCCTTTCTTGGTATGCATTCACATTGCCTATATGCACTCCCCTTTCAGATAAATTAGTTTTCATAATATGTTCCACTAATCCATTTTCTTCTGTATATATCTGCGTTACAGAATTCGTTAGAGTATCTTTCTTTCCATTGTCAATATAATGCTCCATTACGGATAGTTTTCCACCCTTTTCAACTTCTATTATATTTCTAGGGTGACATACCGTAGGCGTTTCGTCTGAATTAGCTATATTAATTATCAAAACAGGTTCTGTTATCTGAATTCCATTCGGTATTCTAAGATACAAACCAGAATTCATAAACGCAGTATTCAATGCCCAAAACGGGTTTTCTCCCATTCTTTTATCTTCAAATATTTCTCTTTTAAGAATCCCATTTTCAATTGCTTCGATTAGTGGCAAAATCTCTATTTTCTCAGGAAAACTCGACATCTCCTTAGAGATGCGCCCATTCACTAACACTATCCGTGGTTCATATTTTGTAAACTCAGATATGTTCAGTTTTTCTTGATTTTTAGATATTCTATATTCTTCGTTCGCTATTTTTTTAATATTTGTGTATTTCCATTCTTCAATTCTGTTATCAGGAAGGCCTAACTCTATAAATTTCTCAAAACATTTTTCTCTCTGTTCTTTTAACCATTCAGTATTACACGACTCATTAGTTTCAAAATCACTTCTGAATGTATCTTGTAAATTCATCATTTCCCCGCACGTTCTTCTATATTGTCATATCCCTCTTCTTCCAGTCTCATCGCCAGTTCTTTTCCTCCCGATTTAACTATTTTTCCATCCATCAGTACGTGCACAAAATCTGGTATAATGTAGTTCAAAAGTCGCTGATAGTGTGTAACAACTAATATTGCGTTGTTTTCATTTTTCATTTTATTTACTCCCTCTGCTACAATTTTCAATGCATCGATATCTAATCCCGAATCAGTTTCATCCATTATGGCCAATTTCGGTTCTAAAACAGCCATCTGCATTATTTCATTCTTTTTCTTTTCTCCACCTGAAAAACCATGATTCACAGGTCTTTTCAGCATCTCTTCTTTAAGTCCCAACATATTCATTTTTTCTTTTATAATTTCTAAGAAATCCATTGCGTCAATTTCATTTTTTTCATGGTATTTACGTTGAGCATTAAGTGCAGATTTCAAAAAATACATATTACTCACACCAGGAATTTCTATAGGATATTGAAAAGCCATAAACACACCTTCACAACTTCGTTCTTCAGGCTCCATTTCTAAAAGGTCTTTTCCCACATACTCTACAGTTCCATTATCAATATCATAATCTTCATGACCAGCAATAACTTGAGCCAACGTCGATTTCCCAGATCCATTTGGACCCATTATGGCGTGTACTTCTCCAGCATTGATTTCTAAATTCAATCCTTTCAATATTTTATTTCCATCTACACTTACTTCTAATTCTTTTATTTTTAGCATTATATCTCCTTTATCCTACACTACCCTCTAATGACACTTCCAAAAGTCTTTGAGCTTCTACAGCAAATTCCATTGGTAATTCATTAAAAACTTCTTTACAAAATCCATTCACTATCAGATTTATCGCATCTTCCTCAGACAATCCTCTCTGTTTACAGTAGAAAATCTGGTCTTCACCGACCTTCGAAGTAGATGCTTCATGCTCTATGTGTGATTTGGTGTTCTTTACATCAATATATGGGAACGTATGTGCACCACATTCATCACCTATCAGTAAAGAATCACATTGGGAGTAATTCCTAGCACCTTTTGCACCTTTGTTAATCATTACTTGCCCACGATATGTGTTCTGACCGTGCTCAGCCGATATTCCTTTCGATATAATCGTACTTTTCGTGTTTTTCCCTATGTGAATCATTTTGGTCCCAGTATCTGCTTGTTGCCTCATAGCACTGAGAGCAACTGAATAAAATTCCCCTATTGAATTGTCTCCTTGTAGTATACATGAAGGATATTTCCACGTTATAGCTGAACCAGTTTCAACTTGTGTCCAAGAGATTTTTGAATTCCTCCCTCTACATGCACCACGTTTTGTAACAAAATTGTAGATTCCACCAACTCCATCTTTATCTCCTGGATACCAGTTCTGTACAGTCGAATATTTTATCTCTGCATCATCAAGAGCTACCAATTCAACAACTGCAGCATGAAGTTGATTCTCATCTCTTTTTGGTGCTGTACAACCTTCTAAGTATGAAACGTAGGCCCCTTCATCTGCAATTATCAACGTTCTTTCAAATTGCCCTGTATTTTGAGCATTTATTCTAAAATAAGTGGAAAGTTCCATAGGGCATCTAACTCCTTTCGGAACATAACAGAAAGATCCATCAGTAAAAACAGCTGAATTAAGCGCTGCAAAAAAATTATCAGCTTGGGGTACAACAGAACCTAGGTATTTCTTAATAAGTTCTGGATAATCTTGTACTGCCTCTGAGAATGAACAGAATATCACACCCTTTTCAGCTAATTTATCCTTAAATGTTGTAGCAACCGATACAGAATCAAATACAGCATCTACTGCCACCCCTGCTAATATTTCCTGTTCTTTGAGTGGTATTCCTAATTTATTATAAGTTTCAATCAATTCCGGATCAACTTCATCTAAACTCTTCGGCCCTTCAGATGCATCCTTAGGTGCCGAATAGTAAACTATAGATTGGTAATCAATACTAGGATAGTCAATATTCGCCCACTTCGGTTCTTTCATCTTCTTCCACATTTCATATGCTTTCAATCTCCACTCTGTCAACCATTCAGGCTCTTTCTTTTTTGCAGATATGGCCCTTATTACGTCTTCATTTAGTCCGGGTGGAAGATTGTCTGCTTCAATTTCCGTTACGAAACCGTATTGGTATTCTTTCTCTGCGTATTCCTTTAGCATCTCTGTTTCTGTTTGTTGATTTTTCATTGAGATGCCTCCATTAGGTTTCCTATTTCGATAAGAGAATTTTTAATTTTATTTGCATTCATATCTTCCAAAGTCATCGCACTCAAAGCCATTTTTACAGCGTCATTTATTTTCTGCCACGGTTTTTGAGTTTCACAAGACGTTAATATTTCACAATCACAATCTCCTTCAGTTGAACACTCTGTTATTGCAACTGGACCTTCTAGCGCTTCTATTAAACTGTATATCGATATTTTATCTGGCGTCATAGCTAATGTATATCCTCCCATTGCACCCCGTTTAGATTCTAGAAAACCGGCATTGTTTATTTTTTTTAACAATGCAGTAACAGTAGGCAATGGAATTTTCGTACTCTCTGCTATATCTCTTGCAGTATGTGTATTTTCCATCTGCTCATTTGCTATTTGGGCCATTATCACAACCCCATAATCTGTTAGTTTGTTTATTCTCAACATTTTATCTAATAGTATTAAATTAATACTATTTAAAATCACTGTCATAAATCTACTAACATCATTCTTATATTTACTCAAATAAATCGTTAGTTGTGTTATCGGAGGGTACTTTGGTGAATCCATCTTTGGAAGGGGTCAAAAATTCTTTATATTCTCGTAAAGATCCCAATTTAACAGCCATAGATATCGAGGCTCACGCAGAAATTATTTACAAAATTCTCAAACTAAAAACTAAGCATAATGTCTCAATGCTTGGACACAATTACATGGAACCTCTCGTGTTCGGTCTTTCAAACTCTAAAGAACAGGGCGATTCCTTAGGGTTAAGTATCGAGGCTTCGAAAACAGATTCCGATTATATCATTTTCAACGGTGTCCCCTTTATGGCGGAAACGGCTAAGATTATGAATCCTAAAAAAACAGTTTTAGTAGCGGATAAATCTGCAGGCTGTTCTCTAGCTGACAACTTTGGTGCGGATGAAGTAAAAGCACTGAAAGAGAAACATCCCAATGTCCCTGTTATGATTTACATTAATAGTTACGCAGATGCTAAAGCAGAGTGCGATATCTGCTGTACTTCAGCTAACGCAGCTGAGGTGGCTGAAAGTATGCCTGGAGATGAGATTATTTTTGTTCCAGATATTTATTTTGCCGAGAATTTAGAAAGAGAATTGGAAGGTAAAAAAACAGTCATCTATCCAGGAAAAAATAATTCAATCAAAGGAGCAATATGTGAGGTCCATGATCAGTTCACTTTAGATGATATATTAGCAATCCGTAAATCTTTCGATATTCCGAAAGGACATCCAAACAGAATGATGTATGTTCATTGGGAATGTAAACCTGAAGTACTCGAAGAATCTGATTATTATGGTAGCACTAGTCAAATTAGACTTAACATTGCAAACCGTGTCAAAGAAGGAACTATAGAACGGGCGTTCATAGCTTCAGAATGTGAACTCACTTCCAATTTAGCTCAAGAATTCCCAACTGTTCAATTTTCGACCGCCTGCTCCGTTAGATGTTCACATATGGCTAAAGTTTCACTTTTCAAAATCCTAAGAATCTTAGAAGCTATCGATTCAGATAACGATCTATCTGAATGGGAAGTTACACTATCTCCTGAAACAATATCTACAGCTAAACGTCCAATTGAACGGATGTTATCGCTCTCTTCTTAGAATCTCTTTCTAAGTGCTACAAGTGAAATAGTTACAACAGCTACAACTGTAGAGAATCCAGGGATTCCTCCACCTTCATCAGAAGACATGTCTGGATTTCCTCCAGGTAATGATGCAATTGTTAACGTTACAGGAGTGGCAGCAGATTCATTCGCTGCATATGAGAAAGAGATGCTGGCTCCTTCATTGCTTTCAACAGCCCAAGTTATCCTCTCTGAAGAAACTGCAGTACCGTTTATTTCATACTGTTCTCCAGCACCAACTGTCGCTTCCGTATTGTTGATTACTTCTCCACCAGCGGTCAAAACTATATATCCACCATCAAGCGCCATACCTAGGTCTGTTTTCCACGCTTGAACTAAATCTATTGAAATCTCAGTTTTACTATTCGAAACTCCACCTACAAATATTCCTTCAGCATCCCATGCCATACCTGAATCGAATGTTGCATTATCGTAATAGACATATATATTTTGAAATGACTGATATTCCACAGTAATCGAAATAGTCGTTCCTTCACTTAATGCAGTAGTAGAATTTTCTCCACCACCGAGATTAACCTGCCCAGTCCATTCACAAGGATCGCCACGATCTTGTTCACATGTATATTCATCACTATCTTCAAAAGAAGTCAATTCTTCTCCAGTATCAGTTTCTACAGTCCATCTCATTTGCATTCTAGCGTTGTAGTCATCATCAGTTGGATCCTCAACCCACCACATATTGAACATTACAGTTCCTGAAAGATTAGTATCATATTTTACCGTATCAGAATTCCAGGTACCGATGGTCGTCCATTCTCTACTTCTCGTTAATCCAAATAAATTATTAGTGTATGAACTTGGAGGTTTTTCTTCCACAGCTTCTCTCGTATGGTCCGTTTCAGGCGACAGCTCAGCAGCTTCCTTTAGATTTAGGTGCACAGTGCTCATCTCCTTGCTCGCCATTCCTTCCTCTGAATGCACGACATTTGCAAACGGCAAACTCATCATGGCGATTACTGTTATCACAAATATGACTCTTTTCACGGAACGTTCCTATTCAAGACGTTTTTATATTATTATAGTCGGCGTCTGAAAAGCGAAACAACGACAATTGCACCCACAACTAATGAGATTCCAAAGCCCGGAATCCCTCCTTCATCAGAACCAGAATTATCGACTTCAACAATATCTCCACCCGCGGTTGAGAATTCTATCATCGATTCCGTTGCATTTGCACCCCCCATCTCTCCAATCATAAACATAGTATAATCCATATGTATTTTCACATTATTGTCTGCTGGGATATCTGACCATGTGATAATCGTACTCTGAACAGTTCCATTCCCCATATCCATTCCTTCACCTTTAGATACTTGAGCAGCATTATTGTCCATCAATTCCATATATTCATCTTGAACAATTATGTAATCGTATCTCAAATTATCTTTCCAACTAACCGGCCATGCCTCTATGAATTCCATCGATACAGTTTCTCCAGATCTAGAAACTCCCATGAACGTTAGAGGTGTAGTTACAACATAATACCCAGTATCATACGTTGCATTATCAAAGAATAAATCGATATCATCCCACGTCTCTACAGTCAAATCTACACTGAAGTAATCGCCAGGTTCTAACGTTATATCTACTCCAATACCAAACACTTCTTCACGTGTATATCCATCTCCATTAGGATCATGCTCCTGCTGACAATCACGTTGAACTTCCTGTATACTTTCATCATTAACTTTAATCTCGAAAGTCCAAATACAATCATTATCTTCATATTCTCCACTTTCGTCGTACCACAAGTTAGCAGATTCAATCCTCATCACTTGGCTGTATTCTGCCGGGTCTGAGATCCATTCACTAACATGTACAGGATTACGACCCGATGCCCCCACTCCTGCTAATTCATACTCTATATCTGCATCTACATCTTTCTTCGTTTCAGGTTCATTGGGCCCCTTTGTCTGTAATGATAATGTAGTTTCATCATCTTTCATATTGAAATGAATCGTATATTCTGGATTTCCCGTTTCATTTTCAGCATCAGCTCCACCAACGAAAATCAACATCGAAAATAGTGCTATTCCAAGAGCTAGA
>MDTE01028397.1_pt1 | contig 11670 bp, 8 predicted proteins | sample 811231 | NCBI WGS metagenome assembly MDTE01 (sample SAMN05326651, study PRJNA326480) | marine metagenome | isolation source: seawater | place: Indian Ocean: Red Sea | collected 2010
ACTTTTTGCATCATCTGCCTAACAATAACCTCGATATGCTTATCACTGATTTTAACGCCCTGTAATCGGTAAACTTCTTGAATTGAATTTAATAAATAATTTTGAACCTTGGTTGGCCCACTAATATTTAGAATATCTCTTGGTGAAACTGCACCTTCACACAATCTATCACCTGCAAATATATAATCACCTTCATGTACTAATATGTGCTTTCCATAAGGTATTTTATATGTTTTTTTAATATTATCTGCTTCAACTATTATCTCTCTAATACCTCTTTTGAGCTTTCCATATTTGCAAATACCGTCAATCTCAGTTACAACTGATGGATTAGAAGGGTTTCTTGCTTCAAATAATTCTGCTATTCTTGGAAGACCTCCAGTTATATCACGTGTTTTACCTGATTCTTTAGGTATTTTCACAATTACTTGCCCTTCCTTGACTTTTTCGCCTTCATTTACTACAACAGTTGATTTTACAGGAAGAATACTAACACCAGCAGTATCTTTTGAGGATGAAGATTTAATTTCAATATGAGGACTCAAGTTTCTATTTTTAGACTCAATTATAACCATCATTTTCTTTCCACCCTCTACTACTTCCTCTACATAAGTCTCACCTTCAATAAGATCTTCAAAAACAACCTTACCTGATTTCCTTGCTAAAATAACATCTGTATATGGATCCCAAGAAAATAACAAGTCTCCAGGCTTTACTTTTGCATTGTCTTTAACATGAACATGCGCACCATATGGTATTTTCCAAGAATTTAATTTAACACCCGTTTTATCAACAAGCAGTAATTCTGAATTTCTTGATTGAGAAACCGTATTCTTATTACCTTCATCATCTATTGATTGAACCAATTTTACACTATCAGAAAACTTAATTGTTCCAGCAAGCTTTGTAAATCTTTGAGATCCCTCAACAATTCTTGAAGCTGTACCTCCTATATGAAAGGTTCTAAGTGTTAATTGAGTACCTGGCTCACCAATAGACTGTGCTGCCATAATACCTATAGCATCACCAATTTTAACTTCAGTGTGTGTAGCTAAATTTATTCCGTAACATTTTACACAAACACCTCTAACTGATTCGCATGAAAGAGTTGATCTGATTTTAACCTCATTAATACTACTTCTAGATATCCTATCAACAATATCTTGAGTTATTAACTTATTTTTTTTCAAAATTTCTTCTTTAGTAATCTCATCAATAATATTTTCTGCAGAATACCTTCCTATTATTCTTTCCTCAAGAGTTTCAATAACTTCTTCTCCATCTTTAATATCTTCAACAACCACACCTTGATTTGTTTTACAATCTAACTCAGAAATAGTGATATCTTGAGCAACATCAACTAATCTCCTAGTCAAATATCCAGCATCAGCAGTTTTTAAAGCCGTATCAGCAAGCCCTTTTCTTGCACCATGAGTTGAAATGAAATACTCGAATACTGAAAGACCTTCCTTAAAATTAGCTTTGATAGGGTTTTCAATAATTTCACCAGTTGAACCTGTCATTGATTTTTTTGGTTTAGCCATTAAACCTCTCATTCCAGCAAGCTGTTTGATTTGGTCTTGACTTCCTCTTGCACCAGAATCTGACATCATAAACAATGGATTAAAACCCTGATTATCTGCTTCCAACTCTTCAAACATAGCAGATGCAACGTCACTTGTTGCATGAGTCCAAATATCAATAACTTTATTATATCGCTCACCATCAGTAATGATTCTCTTATTAAATTTATCTTGAATAGCATTCACTTCCTTATCAGCGGAATTCAAAATATCATCTTTTTTATCAGGAATATGAATATCATCTAATGCGATTGATAAACCGCTCTTGAAAGCAAATTCAAAACCTAAATCCTTAAGCTTATCCAAGAATGAAACCGTTTCCATATTTCCACATTCTTTATACGATTGACTAATAATAGTATTTAGTTGTTTTTTTGAAATAATACTATTGATAAATCTTATTTTTTCTGGTAAAATTTCATTAAACAAAACTCTTCCAATAGATGTTGACTCAATCCAAGTCCCATCAGAATCTTTAAAATTTATTTTAGCATGCAAAGTTATAGTTTCATTAACATATGAAAGTCTAGCTTCATCATAAGAACCAATATAAGAACCTTCACCTTTCTCACCATCTCTTAATCGCGTAAGATAGTAGCAGCCCAAAATCATATCCTGTGAAGGAATAGCTATTGGCCTACCATGAGCTGGATGCAAAATATTATGGCTTGATAGCATCAACATCCATGCCTCTACTTGAGATTCAACAGATAAAGGAATGTGTACAGCCATTTGATCACCATCAAAATCTGCATTAAACGCAGCACATACCAAAGGATGTAACCTTATCGCTTTACCATCAATCAATAAAGGTTGAAAAGCCTGTATACCCAGTCTATGTAAAGTTGGAGCCCTATTTAACAAAACAGGATGATTACTTGTCACATATTCTAGTACTTGATATACTTCATGTGATTTATCATCAACTAAAATTCTTGCATTTTTTGGAGTTCTAGCATAACCTCTTTTAATTAATTCATTAATAATTTGAGGCTTAAATAATTCCATTGCCATATCTTTAGGAATACCACATTGATGCAATCTAAGTTCAGGACCTACAACAATTACTGATCTTCCGGAATAATCCACTCTTTTACCAAGTAAATTCTGTCTAAACCTACCAGTTTTACCTTTTAACGAATCACTAAGTGATTTAAGCGGTCGTCTAGTTCCACTTCTAACAGCTGATTGCATTCTACTGTTATCCAATAACGAATCAACAGCTTCTTGTAACATTCTTTTCTCGTTTCTCAAAATTACATCAGGTGCCTTAATTTCCATCAGCTGTTTCAACCTATTATTTCTAATAATAATTCGTCTATATAAATCATTTAAATCTGAAGCAGCAAATCTTCCTCCTTCCAAAGGAACCAATGGTCTTAGTTCTGGTGGTAATAATGGTAAAATACTTAAAACCATCCACTCAGGCTTATTTGTTAATTTTTTTTCTAAACGCGGATCAAACTTTCTTAAGATTCTTAATCTTTTTAAATAATCATCTTTTTTAGTCAATGAAGTCTTTTCGTTATTAATCAAAGCAAGGAGTCTATTAATTTCTTTTGAAACATCTAAGTTTGATAACAAAGATTTAATTGCTGCACCGCCCATAGATGCTAGAAAAAAGTTATCTTCATCGATATCTTCTTCAGTTACATTGTCAGAATCTATACCAAACTCATAATCTAAATCTAAGAACTCATCTTCAGTTATTAGCTCTCCAACCTCTCTACCAGAAGCACCAGGCTGCAATATTACAAACTTCTCGTAATAAACTAAAGATTCTAATTGCTTAGTAGTGTATCCTAATAAATAGCTTATCTTACTAGGAATTGATCTTAAGTACCAAATATGTACTACGGGTACAGATAGAGTAATGTGGCCAATTCTATCTCTTCTAACTGATTTCTTTGTGACTTCAACGCCACACCTATCACACACGATACCCCTGTATCTAATTCCTTTATATTTACCACAATGACATTCAAAATCCTTAATAGGACCAAAAATCTTTTCACAAAATAGACCACTTTTTTCAGGCTTATAAGATCTATAATTAATGGTCTCAGGCTTTGTAACCTCACCATAAGATCTTTCAAGAATATTTTCTGGTGATAATAAACCTAACGTTACAGAATTAAATGTTTTAAATTGTGAATTTGACCTATAATTTTTTCTCAAAATTATTCTCCCTTGAATTAATTTAAAATTAACTTAAATGAACATTAAGACCTAAAGCCTCAAGCTCTTTACACAATACTTTAAAAGACTCAGGTACATTTGCCTCAGGTGTATTCTTACCTTTTACTAAAGAGTTATACAGATTAGTTCTTCCCATTATATCATCTGATTTAACTGTAAGGATTTCCTGTAAAGTATGCGCTGCACCGTAAGCTTCCAGAGCCCAAACTTCCATTTCACCAAATCTTTGTCCACCAGACTGAGCTTTTCCTCCTAGAGGCTGCTGAGTTATTAGTGAATATGGTCCTGTTGAACGAGCATGCATCTTATCCGCTATAAGATGAGATAGCTTAAGAAAATAAGTACTACCATAAACGACAGGGGTTTTAATTTTTTCTCCTGTCCTTCCATCCCACAATTCCATCTTTCCTGTAGCAGGTAGACCAGCTTCTTTTAACTCTTTTATAACTTCTTTTTCAATTGCGCCATTAAAGACAGGTGTTTTGTAAGTTTTATTTAATTTTCTTCCGGCCCAACCAAGCATAGTTTCATATAATTGACCAAGATTCATTCGAGATGGAACACCAAGTGGATTTAAAATTAAATCAACAGTTTTACCATCATTAGTAAATGGCATATCTTCCTCAGGAACAATGATTGATACAATTCCTTTGTTTCCATGTCGTCCTGCCATTTTATCACCAATAGAAACTTTTCTTTTTTGAGCTATGTAAACCTTTGCTAATTTCATAACACCTTGCTGCAACTCATCTCCAATTCTAAGTTTAAAAATTTCTTTTTCTAACTTATCTTCTAACTGCTTTAAATTTCTATTATAATTTCTCCAAATTTTCAGTACATTGTTCCAATTAATTGGGTTTATCACCCATGGGGACTTAAGAGATAATGATTCAAAATCTAAACTATTAATTCTTTTTTTGGTCAATAAAGTTTTAGCCTTTACAACAGTTTTATTTGACGCTATGTCTCTAATACCACCTGAATTTTCATTTAACATTTGAGCGATTAAAAGATCATTCCTCTTCGTCATCAATTCGACTCTTTCACGCCTAGCATTTGATTGTAATTCTCTAATTTTTTTCTTTTCTTCAGCCCTGATAGCAACATTTTTTCGTTCGAAAAGTTGAGTTTCCACCACTACACCACTAACACCTGCGCCACAACGCTTCGAAGCATCTTTTACATCACCAGCTTTTTCACCAAAAATTGCACGGAGTAATTTTTCTTCTGGTGTTGGATCAGTTTCGCCTTTAGGTGTAATTTTACCTACCAATATATCTCCTGGGTTTACCTCAGCACCAACTCGAACAATTCCTCTATGATCTAAATCTTTTGTAGCATCTTCACTCACATTTGGAATTTCATTTGTTAATTCTTCTTCACCTCTTTTAGTATCTCTTATTTCTACCTCAAATTCTTTAATATGTATTGAAGTTAAAGAGTCATCTTTGACTAATTTTTCACTTATTACAATTGCATCCTCAAAATTATATCCTCTCCATGGCATGTATGCAACAGTCAAATTTCTACCAAGAGCTAATTCACCATCTTTAGTAGAATGTCCATCAGCAATAATATCGCCTTTTTTAATCTTGTCACCAACTTTAACAATAGGCTTTTGATTTATACAAGTGTTCTGATTTGTCCTCAAAAACTTTTTCAATGAATAAGTATGAAATTTCTCAACAGGATTTAATTCAATGTCTTGCTTTTCACCAGCAGTTTGTATTGTAATATGATTTGCATCAACAGAAGAAACAATACCATCATGTTTGCTTGCCATTGCAGAACGGGAATCTTTTGCTACAGTAGATTCCATTCCTGTTCCCACAATTGGTTTTTCAGGCTGTAAAAGAGGAACTGACTGTCTCATCATATTTGAACCCATTAAAGCTCTATTTGCATCATCATTTTCTAGAAATGGAATCAATGCAGCTGAAACACTAACAATTTGATTTGGCATAACATCCATATAGTCAATCTCATCTTTTGTAGATAGTGTAAACTCTACACCATTTCTTGTTTTAATTAACTTATTAGAAAAATCTCCATTTTTTGTATATTTTTCTGAAGCCTGAGCTATAAATGATCGATCTTCCTCATCAGGAGATAGATACTCTATTTCATCAGTTATTTTACTATTAACCTTCCTGTAAGGAGATTCTATAAAACCTAAATTATTTACTACTGCATGGATAGACAATGAATTAATAAGACCAATGTTTGGACCTTCAGGAGTCTCGATTGGACATAGCCTACCATAGTGAGTGTAATGCACATCTCTAACCTCAAATCCAGCTCTGTCTCTAGATAAACCTCCAGGTCCTAAAGATGAAATACGTCTCTTATGTGTTACTTCAGCTAGAGGGTTAGTTTGATCCATGAATTGGGACAATTGACTAGTACCAAAAAATGCATTTAAAACTGTTGTAACTATTCTTGAGCTTATCAAATCTTGCGGAGTTAAACTTTCCGCTTCTCTTTGATTCATCCTTTCAGAAACTGTTCTCTTCATTCTTGCAAGAGCAATATTAAATTGATTAGCCAATTGCTCACCACATGTTCTTACTCTTCTATTTCCTAAATGATCAATATCATCAGGACCATTTTGATTATTTCTCATAGATATTAAATATTTAAAAACTTGTATGAAATCATCTTTTGTTAAAACTGCATCTTCAACAGGATTATTCAAATCAAATTTCTTATTAATACGGTATCTTCCTACCTGACCCAAGTCATATTTTTTTGTAGAGAAAAACATTTTTTCTATAAATTTAGATGCAACTGAAACATCTGGAGCTTCTCCTGTTCTTAAATGCTGATATAGCAATAGAACTGCCTCATCTGAATTAGTAGTTGGGTCTTTTTTGATGGTATTATCAAGAACTTCAATAGCAACTTCATTTTCTTTAATATCGTTCAAAAGCTCAAGCTCACTTAATTTAGCATTAGATAATATCTTAATATTACTTTTATCTAAAATAGTATCCTTTTCTAAAACAATCTCTCCTGTTTTATTGTCAACTAAATCATCTAATAACTTCTTACCTAAAATACTCTTACTATTTTTAAGACTAAATTTCTTTGTTAACCCAAAAGACGAATATATTTCAGTATTTGTTGAAAAACCTATTGCTCTTAAAAGTATAGAAGCTGGAAACTTTCTTCTCCTATCAATAATAGCATAAATACAATCATAGATATCAGTTGTAAAATCAACCCAAGAACCTCTAAAAGGTATGATTCTTGCTAAAAATATCTTTGTTCCATTAGGATGAAATGATTGATCAAAGAATACTCCTGGTGATCTTTGTAGCTGACTAACAATTACTCTTTCTGCACCATTTATAATAAAAGTTCCTGAATCAGTCATATAAGGAATATTTCCGAAAAATACATCTTGTTCAATGTTTTGAACATACTTAGACTTATCATTTTCATCAGTTATGTGAAGAACAAACTTAACTTTAAGGGGTACATTATAAGAAATTCTTCTTTCTAAACATTCTTTAACAGAATATTTTGGTAAACCTAAAAAATAAAATTTATACTCTAAAACATAGTTTCTGTGGTTATCTTCAATTGGAAAAGTATTTCTTAACACTGCCTCTAAACCTAAATTTTTTCTTTTTTCTGGCAATACATCTTCTTGTAAAAATTCTTTCCAAGATTCAACCTGTATTGCAAGTAAATCTGGTAAATCTATACTAAAATTATTTTTTGAGAAATCGTGAATATTATTTTTCATTTAGCGGTATACACCTCCATATTTGTATTGAATATAGAATATTAAAAGGAACTATATTAAATTTGTAATTATAAAAAATTGTTAACTAGCTTAAAGTTACAGTTGCACCAGCTTCTTCTAATTTTGCCTTAAGCTGATCTGCTTCCTCTTTAGGAACAGATTCTTTTATTACGCTAGGTGCACCATCAGCTAATTCTTTAGCTTCTTTCAAACCAAGAGAAGTAACTTCTCTAATAACTTTAATTACAGCAATCTTTTTATCGCCTGCAGCAGTTAACTCAACCTTAAATTCAGACTTTTCTTCAGCTGCTCCTTCCGCAGGTGCTCCAGGAGCTGCTCCTCCAGCTACAGCAACAGGTGCTGCTGCAGAAACATTAAATTTATCTTCAATATCTTTAATTAATTCAGAAATTTCTAACATGTTAGCTGTTTCTAAATAACTTAAAACATCATCTTTACTTATTTTCGCCATTTTTAATTTTCCCCTTATTATTAAATATTATTAAATTTTATTTTTTTTGATTTTCTAAACTTTTTAAAGTACATGCTAGTTTTGATATTGATGCATTTAGCAATAATGCGATATTAGACATCGGAGCATTTAAAGCATAAACAAACTTTGTAACAAGCACATCTTTTGTTGGTAAACTTGCTAGTTCTTTATATTTTGATGGATCATACAAGGTTCCATCAAAATATAAACCAACAACCTCAAAAGACTCATTATCTTTAGAAAATTCTTTTATCACCCTTGCAGGAGAGGTTGGATCACTTCCTGCATAAGCTATACCTATTTGACCAGATAAAATATTATCAAATAAATCTTCAAATCCTGCATTTTTAGCTGCAATTTTAACCAAAGTATTTTTTGAAATCAAAAAATCAACGTCATTATCAACAAACTTCATTCTTAAATCTGAAGCTTGAGCAACATTCATTCCTGTATATTTTGCAAAATACATTGCAGATGAATTTTTAAATTTTCCTGTTAAATTTTCAACAATTTCTATATTTTTTTGATTTGGCATAAATTACTTTTCTAATTAATTAACAAATTCACTTTTATCTATCTTTAAACTTGGACTCATAGTTGAGGAAATTGAAAACTTCTTAAAATATACTCCCTTAACTGATGAAGGCTTAGCTTTTAAAATTGCACCAATACAAGCCTTAATATTTTCAATTATCTTGTCTTTATCAAAAGACACCCTACCAACACTAACAGATATAATTCCAAATTTATCAACCCTATACTCAACTTTACCAGCAATAATTTCAGATACAGCTTTTTCAATATCATTAGTAACAGTGCCAGTCTTTGGGTTAGGCATCAAACCCCTAGGTCCTAAAACTCTCCCTAACTTACCTACATCTGCCATCATATCAGGAGTAGCAATTAATACATCAAAGTCTAACCAACCTTTTGAAATTTTATCTAATAAATCTTTAGAACCAGAATCAAAAGCTCCAGCATCTTTAGCCTTACTGTTTTTATCATCATCTTTTGAAATAACCACAACCTTAACTTTTTTCCCAGTACCATTTGGTAAACTAACCATACCCCTGACCAACTGATCGGCATGCCTTGGATCAACACCTAGATTAACGCTAATATCAACAGACTCATCAAAATTTGATTTAGGAAAAGCATGCAATATATCAACTGCTTTATCTAAACCATATTCTATCGCAGAATCATATGAAGATAAACTATTCTTATATTTTTTTCCTCTAAACATCAAATTAACCCTCTACTTTCACGCCCATGCTTCTTGCAGTACCTTTAACCATTTGAATAGCAGAATCTAGTTTTTTAGTATTCAAATCAGGTAATTTAACCTTTGCAATTTCTTCAATTTTTGAAATTGAAATTGAACCAACAATATCTCTATTTGGTTCAGATGAACCTTTTTTTATCTTACAACCCTCTAAAATTAACGATGGAACAGGAGGTGTTTTTGTAACAAAAGTAAATGACCTATCAGCGTAAACTGTGATAACTACTGGAATAATTTTCCCAGTTTGATCTTGTGTTTGCGCATTAAAAGCTTTACAAAAATCCATTATGTTCACTCCATGCTGTCCTAAAGCTGGTCCAACTGGTGGAGATGGATTAGCTTTTCCACCCTCAATTTGTAACTTAATAAAACTTTCTATTTTTTTTTCTGCCATAAGTAGCTATCTTTCTAATTCAACTTGAAAATAATCTAACTCCACTGGTGTTGACCTACCAAAAATTGATATGGTTACTTTAACTTTTTGCTTTTCATCATTAGTCTCCATCACAATACCTGAGAAATCAATAAATGGACCAGCGATAATTTTTACACTATCATCTTTTTGGAAAGGTGAAACAATCATCTCTCTTCCTTCTTTTCGTTCAACTTCACCAAAAATTTTCTTAATTTCTGAATCTCTCAATGGAGTAGGCTGCTTTCCTCTAGCACCAACAAAACTTATAACACCTTGAATATTTTCTATAAAGTATCTTGACACTTTATCTAGCTTCATTTTAATCAAAATATAACCTGGGAAAAAGACTCTTTCTTTAATAACTTTTTTATTATTAACTATTTTTACAACCTTCTCAAAAGGAACAAAAACTTCTTCAATTGAACTATCGATTTTTTCTCTTTTAGATTCGTATAAAATAGTATCCTCAACTGCTCTTTCCTTTCCAGAAATCACTCTTAAAGAAAACCAATTAAAAGATTCATTATTATTATCTATAGCTTTTTCCATGAATTATATAAAATTATATAAAATGTTAACAAATTCTGACAAACCAATATCAAGAACAAATAAGAAGATAGCAATAATAAAAGCAAAGACTCCAACAATAAAAGTAGAATTAACAGCCTGATCTCTAGTCATCCATGATACTTTAGCCATTTCAACTTTAATACTTTTAAAATAATCTGATATACTTTTAAACATTATTAATATCTTTCTAGCAGGTGAGGAAGGACTCGAACCCTCAACTTCCGGCTTTGGAGGCCGGCGCTCTACCAGTTGAACTACTCACCTAGCAATCACAAACTCACCTAGCAACTAATATTTACTTTGTTTCTCTAAAAATTACATGCTTTCGTACAACAGGATCGTATTTTTTATATTCAATTTTTTCAGGATGTAAACGTCTATTCTTAGTAATTGAATACCTATAACCTGTCCCAGCAGTACTTTCTATTTGAACAATATCTCTTTTACTATTGCCAGCCACTATTACTATTCTTTTATTTCAGTAACGACACCAGCACCAACTGTATGGCCACCTTCTCTAATTGCAAATCTTAATTCTTTCTCCATTGCTATTGGAGTAATCAATTCAATATCAAGGTCTACATTATCTCCAGGCATAACCATTTCAGTTCCCGCAGGAAGTATCACATTACCAGTAACATCAGTTGTTCTGAAGTAAAACTGTGGTCTATAACCTTTAAAAAATGGTGTATGTCTTCCACCCTCTTCTTTTTTAAGAACATATACAGATGCTTTAAACTTGGTATGAGGAGTAATAGAACCAGGTTTAGCAAGAACCATACCTCTATTAATCTCTTCCTTATCAATTCCTCTTAAAAGAAGACCTGCATTATCACCTGCTTGGCCTTCATCAAGAAGCTTTCTAAACATTTCAACTCCAGTACAAGTTGTCTTTTTATCAGAACCCATACCAACCAACTCAATCTCCTCACCAACTTTAATTATACCAGACTCAATTCTACCGGTTGCTACAGTTCCTCTTCCAGTAATTGAAAATACGTCCTCAACTGGCATAAGGAAAGGCTTATCAACCGCTCTTTCAGGTGTTGGGACAAATGAATCAACTGCACTCATCAGTTCCATAATACAATCGGCGTCTGCGCCACCATTACTTAATGCATTTAACGCTGAACCTTGAATAATAGGAGTATCATCTCCAGGGAAGTCATATTTATCTAAAAGCTCTCTTAACTCCATTTCAACCAATTCCAACATCTCAGCATCATCAACTTGATCACATTTATTCATGAAAACAACTATAGCAGGAACATTAACTTGTTTTGCTAAAAGCAAATGCTCCCTAGTTTGCTGCATTGGGCCATCTGTTGCAGCTACCACTAAAATAGCTCCATCCATTTGAGCTGCACCAGTGAT
>MDTE01048087.1_pt1 | contig 11670 bp, 12 predicted proteins | sample 811231 | NCBI WGS metagenome assembly MDTE01 (sample SAMN05326651, study PRJNA326480) | marine metagenome | isolation source: seawater | place: Indian Ocean: Red Sea | collected 2010
GATGAAGTCGAAGAGGCTATAAATGAGGGCGGTGCCAATCAGCAAAACGAAAATCTAGCAGAAGAAATCGGTGATCTTTTGTTTGCGGTAACTAACCTTACAAGAAAAATCGGCATGGATTCGGAATCTTTACTGGCAGCGGCAAATCAAAAATTTATTAACCGATTCAATGAGGTAGAAAAAATTCTCGAAAAACAAGGTACAAATGTCGTAGAAGCTGATATTCAATGCATGGAAAAAGCATGGGAGAAGGTTAAAAATAAAGATTCTTGATTTTAAAAAAAAAATCTTAAATTATTTATCCTAACTCAATGATATTAGAACAACTTTTTACACTTTTCATGCTGTTGCTGCTACAAGCGGTACTGGGCTTTGATAACCTTTTATATATCTCAATCGAATCCAAAAGAGCTCCAAAAGAAAAACAAGCTTATGTCCGAAAACTCGGAATCGGCATTGCGGTAGGTGCACGACTCGTTTTACTTGTCCTTTTGACTAGTATTATATCGGCATTTACAAAACCGTTCTTAACTTTCAAACAAGAAGGGATTATTGAGGGAAGCTTAAATCTTGAAAGTGTTATTGTCTTATTTGGAGGTATTTTTATTCTTTATACCGCAGTTAAAGAAATTTTTCATCTCATAGGCACTGAGGACCTCCACGGAAATTCAGACTCCAATAAATCAAAATCCGCTGCTCTAGTTATTAGCACAATTGTATTAATGAATTTAGTTTTTTCATTCGATTCAATTCTAAGTGCTATGGCCTTAGCTCAGCAACCGGTACTAAATGAATCAGGTGTTCCTACTGGTGAAACCGAATACATCATGTGGATAATGGCAACGGCTATTATAATAAGCGGAATCTTAATGATTGTACTTGCAGATAAAGTTTCTGAATTTTTGCAGAAAAATAGACTCTATGAAATTCTAGGATTATTTATTCTTTTCATAGTTGGAATAATGTTAATTTCAGAAGGTGCTCATAAAGCTCATTTGAAATTCTTTGGTAACGAAATTACTCCAATGACAAAAACTACATTTTATTTCGTCATATCCATTTTAGTGTTGATCGATATAGTTCAGAGTAAATACCAAAAGAAACTGCTCGCAAAAAAACACTAAATCTCTCATTAATGAGATTTCAGTTAACTTTCTTTTTTCCAATTATCCAAAGCCTGAGCTGAGCTTCCTATGATACCTGATTCATTGCCAAAATAGGCTGGTATTATTTTAAGATCCTCAGAGATAACTTCAGAAACTTGGTTCTTTATTTTTTCCTTTAATGGATCAAAAAGGAAACGACCTGCACTTGCCACACCTCCACCAATAACAAATGCATCAGGGTTCAACAGCCAAGCCGTGCTTGCCAACACTGATGCTAACCATTCAGCAATTTGATTCCAAATTTGGATCGCTATTTCATTCCCTTGTTCGGCTAAATGAGTTACCTTCTCCGGAGTCCAACCACCTTCAGGAATTTCGGTATTTTTGAAACTTTTTTCGGCAATTTCACAGATTTGTTTATTCCCCATATAACACTCAAGGGCCCCCTTCAGTCCATAAACATTGGCAGGACCTTGATAATCAATTGAAAAATTCCCAAGTTCTCCAGCTGCATATTTACTTCCTCTATATAATTGTCCATTGATAATCAGACCTCCTCCAATACCGGTTCCCAACGTTAAAGCAACAATGTTCGAGCATCCTCTAGCGGCGCCATATCGATACTCTGCATAAGCCATACAATTAGCATCATTATCAACAAAAACAGGAATATTCAGTTCCGATTGAAGGATCTCTTTAAGCGGGACATCATTCCAACCTTGAACATTAGTTAACATATGAATGTGTCCATTATCGAAATCAACAAGACCAGGAACACCACAGCCAACTGTAACAATTTCTTCCTTGTCCATGCTTTCTTTAACCACTTTAACCATTGCAGAAACAAGAGAATCAACTGTATTAAAGTCAGCCGTTTTAAGAGTTTTTGGTTTACTATTACGATCTGAAAGCAACTCTGATAATGAACCTATCTTTACTGAAGTTCCTCCAAAATCAATTCCTACTGCAGAGGGTTTCGATTTATTATCAGTTTTCATATTAATTGTTTAGTTTAGCAATAATCCTTAGACCCTCTAAGGTAAGTTTTTCATTAACTTCGATAATCTCCTCAATGCCTCTAGAAATCAATTTAGAATATCCCCCAGTTGCCACGACTGGAACATTAGATTCCCCTAGCTCTATCATCAATGATGATAAGATTTGCCTCACAAGGCCTCGGTAACCAATTACAGCCCCAGAGAGCATAGCGGCTTCGGTCGTTTTTCCTATAACCGATAAAGGTTCATTTAAATCAATTTTCGGAAGTAATGCTGTATTATCATGCATATAATCTGTCATAGCGGCCAAGCCTGGAGCAATTACGCCTCCTATATATGCCTTTTCTCTGGAAATAACATCAAAAGTGAGAGCGGTCCCAAAGTCCACGACGATAGCTGGTGCACCGATAAAATGAATAGCACCAACAGTATTGGCCAGCCTATCGGCTCCAATGCTTTCTGGTTTAGTATAATCTATACCGCAACCTAATTTTATTTGATTGGAAACATATAGTACTTTTTCGGATTCAAAGCTTCCCTCAATGAATGGATTTTTTTCAGGAACAACTGAAGAAATAACAACTTTTAATTCTTTTTTATCTATTTCCCAGGGTAAATGATTGAAAGTATCCGAGCAAAATTCTGAGGTGGGAATGGAAAATACATCACCCAACAGCGAAGACTCTGAGGACAGAATCATCTTCGTGTTAGAATTGCTAATATCTATCAGCAAAAATTGTTGTTTATCCGGCATTTCCACTACATGCTGAACCCTATAAGGCAAATCTAAAAGCAGAAATGTTATAATGCCTAAAACACAGGAACGATGAGATACAAAGTACCTCACCGCCCTGTCTCTGTTGAACCCCCTACTAACGGGTTCTGGCGAGAGCCAGAACCCAAGGGAGAATTTTTTGATTTATCTCAAATTATGCTTCTACAGTTGCTACAGCAGGCTCGGGAGCAGCTGTGATAGTTGAAGATTGGCAATAAGCTGGAGCTCCATGCTCGGTGACATCGAGGCCCTTGGCTTCGATTTCTTCAGATACTCTAACTCCCATAATTGCTTTAATAGCAGTAAAGACAACTGCAGAGAATCCAAAAGCAAATGCACTGATGCTAAGAGTTCCAATCAGCTGAGTTACAAAGCTGACATCGACTCCCTCTAGTTGGAAAAATGGAATTCCAACTGCAAGTGTTCCCCAAATACCAACAACACCGTGGACGGAAATGGCACCAACTGGATCATCAATACCCATTTTGTCTAAAGTTACAATTGAGAAGACAACAATAGTTCCAGCAATTAAACCTATGATCATTGCAGAAGGCACGGTAACAGAATCTGCACCCGCAGTGATACCGACTAAACCAGCGAGAATTCCATTCAAGGCCATAGATAGATCAGGCTTCTTCAAAAATAGGGCAGAGATTACAATTGAAGCAAGTGCACCGGCTGCTGCTGCAAGAGCTGTTGTAACGCAAACGTAGGAAACTAATCCTGGATCAGCACTGAGAACTGAACCTCCATTGAATCCAAACCATCCCAACCAAAGTAAAAAGACTCCGATACATGCGAGAGGCATGCTAGAAGCAAGAATTGGTTTAATACCATCCTTGGTATATTTGCCTTTTCTTGCACCAAGAATCACACAGCATGCGAGTGCAGCAAAACCACCGAAAGCGTGTACTACTGATGATCCTGCGAAATCGTAAAAGCCCATGTCGTCAAGCCATCCGCCTCCCCACTTCCAACCACCAGAAATTGGGTAAGCTAGACCTACGAGAAGAGCCGCAAAAATCATGAATGAACCAAGTTTAATTCTTTCAGCGACTGCACCAGAAACTATAGTTGCAGCTGTTGCACAAAACATTGCTTGGAATAGAAAATCTGCCCATCCTGTCTGACATAAACCGGTACCTCCATAGGAAAGATCAGCATTATCGGCAGGTGTTCCAAACCAAGGACTTCCCACAGCAAAAACTTCGTTAAAGTCACCTGGGTACATCGCGTTGAAACCCCATAGCATGTAAAGTATTAATCCGGCACTAATGATGTAAACATTCTTGAATAGGATATTTACAGTGTTTTTGCTTTGTGTTAAGCCGGACTCAAGTGTAGCAAATCCGAGGTGCATAATAAACACAAGAAAGGCTGCGATGAGTATCCAAAGACTACTTAATCCAAAAAACGGCGCATTGTCATACCTATCATAATACCCCTCCGCTGCTAGCTTTTGCTCTGCAGTTAAAGTGCTAGGATCACCTCCAAGTGACAAATATTTGTAAATTGCTTGTCCAGCAAGATCTCCATCTTCTGATCCATCGGCAACCATTTCAGGGGTTACCTCAGGCAGTTCTGCATGAGCATTATTGCTCAATGCAACTACTAGAAAAGACATCAAGGTGAAAACACCCAAATATCTTAATGTTAATTTCATTTTTGTTTTCATTTTAATTTATTTTTTAGTTAGTGGGTTCTGTTTAAGACTAGTTTGTTAATGTTTAGTGTTGTTTTTATTGGAAAAAATTCCTGATTAAGTATTAAGCAGGCCCCATGCCAACTTTTGAAAAAATGGATTTAAAATTCAAAACCTAAAAAAAACCCTATAAAATGACATCAAAATAAAAAAATATTTTCTTTAAAAACGATAACTCAAAATAAAATGGCTCCGAACCAAATGAATGGTTCGGAGCCAATTAACCAACAAAATTTGTAATAAATATATGATAAAACTTATAAGATTATTTAATGGGTTAGGATTAATAATTATATACCACGTTCAATTCTTAACGAATTAGAACCCAACAGTTAGAGACAATCCACTGTAAATGTCGTCGCCAAACGCGTCCTCATAATCATCCAGAGGAATATTGACACCAACATAAGGAGACAATGATGCGCTATCTGATAATGTGATCGGTACACCAATGGTAAAAGTCAAAGCTGTTAGCGTGTCGCCGTCAGCATTACCAATAGCACCACCTACATCGACGGCCATTGTATCAGTTAAATCAAAAGACGTTGCTGCACCCACCTCATAGTAGGCAGCCTCTAGATCAATATCGTAATAAAGACCAAGGCTTAGATCAATAGGTCCTGCGCTTGTACCCAAGCCAATACCGAATTCAAGTGTGCCATCACCGGCTGTTGGGTCAGGATAATAATAATATGTTGCTCCTAGATCAACAGACATATCACCCATAGAAGTTGAAAGGCCTGCATAAATATCAAGCTCATCATTGCCTGCATCATCAGCAACGTTTGCATACCATGCTCCGACTCCGAGGTCGAGGCCATCTGACAATGAGGTAGAAACATTGACATCACTCCACAATAGATCTTGCCCCAAGTTTACACCTCTGAACATATAATCAGTGTCGTATCCAACACTGACTTCAGCACCGATGTCTTCAGCGGCGACCTTGTCTGCTGATAAAGCAGAAAAGAAAGCCAAAACGGCAGTGCATCCAATTATTTTAGCTGTTTTTTCAGCAATTTGACGGATTTTCATATAATAGTTTTGTTATAGTTTTTTGTACTGCTTTACAATTGTTAGGCAGGGTTTTAGTTATGTTACAATAAATTAATGAGCACCTTTTGTGCCAATATTTTAAAAAACTTAAATAATCTTAAATTTCATTTCTGTAGTATCACTACATTGGTTGAAGGGCTTGAGATTCTCTAGACTATCCAATGGCATTGATACACCCAACTCAATCACTCCCCAACCTAAACATTAGAAACGAACAGGGCTTCTAGACCCTCCACAAGATTGTTAATGCTGGGCCATAGACTAATGCTTATTGATTTGGCATATATTTAGCTTGTTCTGTTAGTCAATATTCAAATATGGAGGAGAATTCTGATAAAAACATTTTTGATTACACTTTTGAAGAATATTTGAAGCTACCTACGGAGGAGGCCACCAAGTTAGCAGAAAAAAATAAGCATGAGTTTGAAGAATGGTGTAAGAAATATACTCCGGAAATTGAGGGAGATCATAATAAAACTTCCTTCGGTGACCATCCTTATTTTCGCACTACTCAATATCAGGTTATTGCTCAAATCATCACAGCTATATTTATTTTTGGTGTCCCTTTCTTGATTGTAAAGTGTAGTTCTTGATAATATTGTTTGCGCTGGTCTATAGGGAGTTGCTACTCCGTAACAAAAGTATGTGGAATATGGATAATTCTTACCTGGGACTACTAAACTTAAATGATTTAAGCTCTAGGGTGTGCGTTATTATAGGTTTTCTTGATCCTCTCAATACTAACGTGAGTATAAATTTGAGTTGTTGATAAGCTCGAATGGCCTAGCAAATTTTGAACACTCCTAAGATCAGCTCCATTATCTAAAAGATGAGTAGCAAAACTATGTCTTAATTTATGAGGACTGACACCAACAGGCAAACCTGCAAGCTCTGTATACTTTTTCACAACGTCTGATATTGCCCTAGAAGAAATACGTTTTCTTGATTTACTTATAAAAAGTGGCCCTTCTTTTATTTTTGCTTGATGAAAATATTTATTAAGCGCTTCAATAGCATGTGAACCTACGGGCACTAATCTTTCTTTCGACCCTTTTCCTTTAACTTTAATTGTTTCGTTAAAAAAATCAAAATCATCAAATTTTAGATCAGCTAATTCTGACAACCTTATACCAGTACTGTAAAACACCTCAAGAATAGCCGCATCCCTAGCCGAAGCCCACTGAGGTGCCTGCTTTGGTTGTTTAACGTTAAACGGTAAACTTAAAAGCTGCTCTACCTGTTTTAAGGTTAAAACCAATGGAAGAGTTCTATTAGCCTTCGGCAATTGAATGTCTAATAAAGGATTTAATTTAAGACCCCGCCTTCTAGTCAAAAACTTAAAAAAACTTCTCAATGCTGAAAAATGTAATCTGATTGTTGACCGAGCCATTTCCAGCTTCATGCATTCATATAGATACTCTCTGAAGTCGTCTGAAGTACACGAAAACCAATCTTCAAAACCCTCATAAGATTCTTTGTATTGGTTAAGAGAATGCTCATAGTTCCTTAGCGTTCTATGTGAAGCATTTCTTTCTACTTCCAAAAAACTTAGAAAATCATCAATGAGCCTATCATTAATTTTACCCACACTACTCTCCTTAGCTATATGTTTCACAGCCATCAAATACAAAAATAACACACTTTAATCAAAGAGCCAGATCGGCAATCAAGGTCTTGACCTCAGGCAATCGCTTGGAATGTTGTAGAGTGTCGAATTCAGGACTAACCAAAAGAATTATACCTTGCCTTGACGTAACAAACGGAAGAGTTGTGAAAGGAACTAAATTTTTGGATCTTCGAGATGCGGGTGATCCGGTTGAATGCGCCATTGCCTATGATGCACAAGGAGCTGATGAGTTAGTTTTTCTCGATATCACGGCTTCTTCAGATGAAAGAAACACTATGGTTGATGTTGTTGAAAGAACCGCTGAGGAATGTTTTATGCCTCTCACTGTCGGTGGAGGCATTAGGACTGTCGATGATATGAGAATAATGCTACATGCAGGGGCTGATAAAGTCGGAGTTAATACGGCTGCAGTTAATAACCCAGAAATAATATCTGATGGCGCAATGGCCTTCGGATCTCAGTGTATCGTTGTAGCTATTGATGCCAAAAAAAATCCAGGAAACAATTCATGGCAAGTCTATACGCATGGCGGACGTAAACCTATTGACCTTGATGCGATTGATTGGGCAAAAAAGGTTGAACAACTCGGTGCGGGTGAAATCCTTTTGACTAGTATGGATTCAGATGGCACCAAAGACGGTTATGATATTAGCTTAAATGCTAAGGTTAGCGAAGCCATAAACATCCCTGTTATCGCCAGCGGAGGAGCCGGTAAATTAGAACACATGGCAGAGGTATTAAAAAAGGGAAAAGCAGATGCCGTGCTTGCTGCTAGCATTTTTCATTTTGGCGAATACACTGTTTCTGATGTGAAGAATTACCTTGGATCAGCAGGTCTTCCAGTACGTCCAGCGTAAAACAAATTGTAGACAATAGTTATCAAAACAAAATTTACTACAAGTCCCCATATTCCGGCATGCAGACCAAGAGGTTTAGGGTCTGAACTCATTGTTATATAGATCGCTACAATGGTTCCAAATAGAGCTCCAATAAAAATTGGATACGCTCCAATTTTCTTTATTTGTGTGCCGAGCATTACAGCAGGTGCAATCTGAGCTAGAACTTCCAGTTTAATTTCCAATAGTCTCCAAATAGTTTGGTTCTGCCACTTGATTGTCAAAACCACCACAAAGACCATGACTATTATGGAGGTCATTTTACCTATTCTTGTGAGAGTAGCATTATTAGAATTTGGGAATTTTGCCCTATAAAGATCATTCGTTACCATCGATGAAATTGCCAGCAAAGCAGAGTCTATGGTCGACATAGTGGCAGCAATGACAGCTGCTACCAGAATAGGACCCATAACTACAAGTGCGGGTAATTCCTCCATTAATTTACCAACCATCAATAAAGTTGTTCTATCTGACTCACTTCTTCCAAGACTAGGAAAAATCGAAATCGCTGTAATTCCTAACAGCACCAAAAAAAACGTGGTGAATAACGGCATGAATGCCATGACCTGGAAAGAACGACGTAAGGTCATTTCATCTTTTGCCGCATAAATTCGTTGAACGGCATGCGGATACATGGAAATACCAAAGAAAAATAACAAGGCCGAACTAAGCCAAGTAATTTTCTGCTTAATATCTGGAGGATCCCATATCTCAGGTCTGGCATTTTCTAGACCCTCAGCAACGCCCGCAGGACCTCCAAGATGAAAGAAAAGTGCAAAAGCAATGAAACCAAGGCTTATAAGTAATATTATTCCTTGTGTCACATCTGTCCAAGCGACACTGCGCATGCCTCCGAGGGTTTCATAAATGAGCATTACAATGGCAAGACCGATAACTGCATAATTAAAATCAATTCGGTTTCCACTAACCACTTCCGCTAGTTTTCCAAGAGCCAATAGATTCGTTAGGACATAATTTGCTAATCCGAATATTCCAATAAGAACAATAAGAATAGTTAACGGTCTAAAAGAAAATCTATCTTGAACATAATCACCAAGTGTAACGTATTTTCTTTTCCTCGAAAGTCGATAAAGACGTGGAGCATAAATATAATAGCCGCCTATAACCGCCATCATAGCGATAACTGTATAGATAATTGGAAAGCCACCGCGATAAGCTTTTCCAACAAACCCCATAAAACTATTTCCACTATATTGGGTGGCATAAAGCGTTAGAAAAAGGACACTAAACCCAAATGCTCGACCTCCAAGATAATGATCATCAAGGGAATCTTCTTTTTTAGCACGATGCCCCAACCATCCAATTCCAATCAAAGTTAGTATATAAACCCCTATGAAAGCGAGGCCACCATTTCCTAAAGCATAACCACTAGTAGTATTAGCGAGAGTCATCATCATGTTTACCAGCAGATAATTCCCAACCAAATCCAATCAAAAGAGCCATTAGTAATGCAAAGCATGCGGCTCCTAGCAATGAAAAAGCAACCCAATTCGGTAACCCGAGTATCATATTTTCAGAAGTTTTCGAAAAAAACCACGGAACTGAAATTATGATAAAAGCCAAAGGCAATAGTAGATAAAATAAGCGTTTCACTTTTGATTGTAATTCAAATGTCAATTTCCTTGGTACTCGATAATCGCACTTTCTATAGCATTTAACGATTCATAAATCTGATTCTCATCGATAATTAATGGAGGCATAAAAACAATAACATTCCCTATGGATCTTGTCAGCAACCCATAATTTCTAGCCAAATGACAAATATCCGGTCCTATAATTCCCAATTCACTAGAAATTTCAATTCCAGAAATTAACCCAATTTGTCTAACTTCAGAAATTAATGGATTTTTATATTTAAGCTCACTTAAACCAGTTTTAAGGCATTCAATTTTGCTTTCTAATTTTTTCAGAACTTTGTCCTCTTCAAAAATATTTAAACTGGCCAAAGCCGCCGCACATCCAAGCGGATTTCCTGAGTAACTATGACCATAATAAAAAGTAGTTTCTTCGCCTCCAAGAAATGCCTCAAAGATTGACTCTTTGACCATAGTAGCAGCAAGAGGTAAATAGCCTCCTGATAGGCCCTTGGCAAGACACAAAAGATCGGGCAATACATTCTCATGTTCACAAGCAAACATTTTTCCAGTTCTACCAAAGCCCGTCATTACTTCATCTAAGATTAATAGAACCTCATTTTCATCACACCATCGACGAATTTTTTTTAACATACCATCTGGCCATAAACGTATTCCTGCGGCTCCTTGTACTTTGGGCTCGATAACAACAGCAGCAATTTCATTAGCATCCAAAGATTCCAAATCTTTCGAAGAACTCAATTTAAGGGTTGGCAAACCTAAATGATTAAATCTTGAAAAGAATTTATTTATACCCCCAATAGATGCAGCGCCAAAAGTATCACCATGATAAGCATTATCGAATGCAATAAATTTATTTCTCAAAGGTTGATTAATGATCTGATAATATTGAATCGCCATTTTCATAGCGCATTCGATTGAAGTAGAACCATCGTCAGTGTAAAAAACTCTGTTTAAAGAGTTTTGGGGAAACAAATGTACTAATTTTTCTGCAAGTAATATCGCAGGTTCATTAGTAGTACCTAAAAATGAAACATGAGATACTTTTTTTAATTGTTCATTAATCGCGGCGTTTATCCGTTTTTCATTATGACCATGCAGATTAGTCCATATGGAAGAATTTCCATCGATATATTGATTCCCTAAATCATCGAAAACATGTACCCCCTCTCCTTTATGTATGACTAATGGTTCGTAATCATCTGAACACCAAGCCGACATTACCGTAAAAGGATGCCATAAGTAGGATTTATCTTTATCGGAAAGGGTCACTTCTGCAATAGATTGAAAATCATTTCTCAATTCTAGAAAAATGAAATTGCTCTGTAAATAAAAAGCTAGGCTTCCGAAAACGAAAGCCTAGCTAATATAATCTATAATTAAATGTTATGCTTCAATAGGCTGAAGCTCTTCTCCACCGCTCTCAGGGTTCTCGGAATTTTCAGAAACCTCCTCAGATTCACTCGATTCAAGCTCAGGCGGTGCAACCGTTTCGTGAGGATATATTTTTCTTTTGGTCCCGAATCCAGTACCTGCTGGTATGAGGTGACCCATAATAACGTTTTCCTTGAAGCCCTTGAGCAGATCACTTTTTCCTAGAGTTGCAGCATCAGTTAAAACACGGGTTGTGTCTTGGAAACTTGCAGCGGAAATAAAGCTTTCTGTTTCTAGCGATGCCTTAGTAATACCAAGTAACACTGGTTCACCTTCAGCAGGCTTACCTCCTTGCTCTTCGATCTCTTCATTGACGCTGATAAATTCAGTTCTTTCAACCTGATCACCCCATAAAAAGGTAGTATCACCAGGATCGGTAATACGAACTTTTCGAAGCATCTGTCTAACGATAATTTCAATGTGTTTATCATTAATCTCAACACCTTGAAGCCTATAAACC
>MDTE01138359.1_pt1 | contig 11669 bp, 19 predicted proteins | sample 811231 | NCBI WGS metagenome assembly MDTE01 (sample SAMN05326651, study PRJNA326480) | marine metagenome | isolation source: seawater | place: Indian Ocean: Red Sea | collected 2010
ATGAGGAAAGAGATCCAGAAGTAGAAGAGATCGTATTCGAGAATGATCAAGAGGTTGATGGAAGCGGGAATAATGAAGTTCCTGGCCCAGAGATACTGGTTGACGAGAATGTTGATGACTGGGATACTGAATTTGAAGAATATAAAAGATCTTTCAGACCTATAAAATCCTTATTCCATAAGTTTCTAAGATATATTGAAACATATATTTAATAAAATAAAACCAAAATATCTAGATCAGTATGATAATATTTTCAGCTATGGATTATTTAGTAGGATTTATATTTGGATACTTTTGCAAGTTTTTTATTGCTTCGCTTAAAGACCTAGCAGATGGTAGTTTCTTTTTATATAACTACGAATATCTAGACCTAGAACCTCTTACAGAAGACGATTTACCTTAAATAGGTCCACCCTCACAACAAGCAATCACCTTTTGTCCAAATGCAGGGCATTTGTCATTATAACAATATAACCCTGCACTCTTTTCAAATAATGTATGTCTGCAAACTGGACATTCACAAGTCAAAATATTACTTCTCTTTGCCTAATGCACTACCTGTAAGTATTGCACCAAACGATAAATGAAACAATCCACCACCTTTTAATGTGAATGGCTCATGTTGTGATACAAGTTTTTTTAGATATTCCATTTGTACTAACGGATCTTCTATAGCTGTTAAATGTGACATATAATCAGCAAGATCCAAACCCATCCTTGCTATACCATAATAAATTGGCACCAACATAAAGTCATATACACAAATAGTCAAATAAACTATTAGTGCAGTCCATCTCCACTTATCTGTCATTCTTCTTCATCTTCTTTCTCTGCTGGGTTATCTAAAAATTTTATTTTTGCTGATAACTTACAATTACTTGGTGATTGATCACACATCCACTTATTATTCATTACATGTTTGAGCGGTTCATTACACTCAACACATCTATTAATCTTTCTTCTGCTCATTTATAATCTCCTGTGCTATGTCTCTAAAATACTTAAAAAATTTATTGCTCATTATACCTATCCATACAAGAAGTCCAATAGATATAAATGAGACTGTTAGAACTAATATAATTTCTGTCATTAGATCTCCCTTCTGGGAATAGAATTACATGACGGCTTGAACTAGAACTACTAAAGCAGATACAGCTACAAGCCATCCACTTAATTCAGATCTAGATATCTTTGTGTTTACCTTCTCATGTAATTGATCAACTCTTTCGTTGATCTGTTTTTGACCGTCTAGAACGAGCATGATCATTTCTTTTTGTGTCATGCTGTTACTACCGTTTGTATTGTGTGGCATAATTACTTCTTTTTACTCATATTACCAAAAGCTTCATCTATTTCATCTATCGTCAATTTACCATCATTTAGATAACCTCTAGCAAGAGCTTCTGTAACTTTTGCAACGCCAAGTGATCCAGCTAATAATATTGATGAAAGAGTATCTATTCCTATAATACTTCCAGCACCAATAATAGCTAAACCATTAGCGATAAATACAGCAAGCATTCTTGCTAGTATCATTTTGATTTTTTGTAACTTAGTCACGCTTTCAGACATTAACTGTCTCCGCAGCAACCATTTCCGCAACATTCCATAATTAATCTCGCAATCTGATAGTCACTAACCAAATGATTATAGATACGACTATCGCTATACCTACAATATCTTGAGCGGTTCCAGTCAATGTGAACCACGCTATGAAAAAACCTAACAATGTAAATATCTGTGCAATTGATTCTTTGATAGCATCTATCAACCATTTGCCTAATACTTTTAACATTGCAGGTATATTTTTAATAAATTTTATAATTTGTTTTGCAGACCATTTTGCAGAAATCATAAAACCTTTGAAGGACTTTTTTAATCCTAATATAATACCTTTGATTGTGTTTATAAATATGTAATAAGGCATACCTATAACATCATTTAAAAACTTAAAAACTTTTTTGATCATTAAAATCTCCTAATTAACGCACCAGCTTGAGCAATTATTTGGGAAGCGATGATTACTGGAACCACGACTTCTTGTGCTTTCTCTTTCTGGTCACTTGTCATGTCGCTACCTATCGACCCCAGATCCATCTCTACTATATTAACACTTACAAGCTCGCCTATTGGGTTTTCCAAAAAGGCCTCTACTTGTACCTCTGTGACTACATCGGCAAGTGTATAATTTTCTACCTCAGTATTTTCAACAGCTCTTTCTACATATTCTGACACAGCTTCAGCAACCGTTTCATCTTTTGCTGCTACTTCTGCGATTATCTCGACATCTTCTACTTCCTCAAAACCTAAAACATCTGCAACTGCTTCTTGCTCTTGATCTGACAACTCTTCAACTTTTTCTGTATCTACGACTTCAGCCACTACAGCCTGTACGACTTTTACTGTTTGCGTGTCGGCTGTTGCCAAGTTTTCTACACCAACTTCAGCTATTTGTTCAACGACTACTACTAATTCCTCTACTTCTAATTCCTCTACATAATTTTCTATGACTTCCTCTAATTCTTCTTCATATACTTCAAGTTCCTCTTCTGATAAATCCTCAAGTACTTCATCTTCTAATATTTCTATTTCTTCCGAAACTATTACTTCCTCAAGTTCTTCTATATCTACAACTTCCTCGATAACTTGTTCGGTAACTTCTACTACCAACTCTATTTCATCTTCTGTAAGTTCCTCTACATCTTTTTCTTTGATTTCTTTATATTCCTCAACAGAAACAGTTTCTGGTAAAACTTCTTCAATTATTTCTTCTTCTAGCTCCTCAACATATGTTTCAATGACTTCTTTTTTTTGTTCTTTGTATTCTTGGTATTCCTCTTCAGTAAGTTCTTCTATCTCTTCTTCAGGTAATAGTTCTACTTCGAATACATCTACATCATCTGGGATAATTATTACTGGCTCACCATCTTCCTCAATTACTTCTAAGATCAGGACTTCATCATCTTCAGGTATTGGTGGTAATCTACCTTCTTTTGGTAAATCATCTTCATCAATAACTATTTCAGTAACAGGTAAAATTAATACTGGTTCAATTTCAAAATCATCTTCAATTGATTCTAAGTATTCTTCGACAACTAATATTGTTTCTATAAACTCTTCAAATTCTTTTTCTATTTGTTTTATTTCTTCTTCAGTAAGATCTTCATATTCATCTTCAGGAATATATAAATTTAAATCCTCTAATTCTTCAAGATCATATGTTTCTAGTATTTCTAATTCTTTAGCATCTCGCTCAGCTTCATACTCAAGTATTTCTTCAAACTCTTCTTCTGAGACTTCAACCCAACCCTCATCTTCGTCATATACTTCATATATAGGCTCCTCATCGTAATCTGTAGTTTCTGGTAGTAATACCAGATCATCATCTTCAGGAAACTCTCCTGCTTCGGTTTCTTCATCTTCATTAATAAGTTCGATATCACCTGCGTCACCCCTAGCAATTTGTTCGTCAGTTAATTCAACTCCGTATAATTCTAAGTTTTTTGCTCTTTGTTGGTCTCTCTCTACTGTACCATCATCGACTTCACTTTGGGTATATTCAGTTTCTTCTCCACCAACTATTACTACAACTGGTGGTGGGGGAGGTGGTGGAGCTACATATGGTTCTGGATCAGGTTCTGGAGCTGGTGGTACATAATTATCAATAGCTTCTTGATTCACAACTGCAAGTGTTGGCTCAGTAGAATATCCAGAATAAAGATTATGAGTTGAACTATAAGCTCTCAGACTAAATACATAAGTACCATCAGCTATAGCGCTGTAAGGGATTGTATATTCAGTAAGTTTTATATTATCAATTATTGTATTGTTAGTTGTGCCTTCTATTCTATAGTACAGTTCATAATATTCAGCAGTTCTATTACCTGTGTTTGGTTCATCCCAATCTACTAGAACACCTGTTCCATACACATTTGAAACAACAGGATTCATAGGCGGACCTACAAAATAGACAGTATCATCAAATACTATTACTTGTGTAGCTCCATCTGATTGACCTAAACAATTACCTGTACTTGAACAAGATAAAACTCTAAAATAGTATGAACCATCAGCTAAATCGTCATAACTTATTGTGTATGTTGTATCAGTTATATTATTTATTTGAGTTACTAAAGAGCTATCTACTTCATATGGTGCTCCATCAGAACTGTAATCAATCATATAGTGACTTGCACTGGTAAATCCTGTATCTGGATCATCCCAATCTATTACTAAACCAGAACCTGCTGTATTGGTATGTGTAATATTTGTTGGACCAGCAGGCATATCAGATATTGTTGCAGTAACAACATCTGTAAAAGCTGATTCTATGCTGTGAGTAGCGTTTGTACTTTTTACATGAAACATAAAAGCACTGCCTACTGCTGTTTCTAATGTAAAATTATCTTTTAAATTTTGATGTGTCCATGTCATACTGGTACTAGTTGTTGTAGGATTTTGATCTAGTACACCATTTCTACCCATTTGAACTGTATAGCTTTCTGGTGTCTGTGTACCATCAGTTGGAGCTGTCCAACTATATACTATTTGTCCATTATGATAATCAACATTTAAAGATTGATCTGTTGGCACACCAACAGTTTGTGGAATAGTCGTAGTCGTAGTCGTGGTAGTAGTACTCGTAGTCGTAGTACTCGTAGTAGTACTAGTCGTAGTGGTCGTGGTAGTATCATCATATTTCCAATAAATAGTATCTATACCAGACCAGTCAGAAACTGTAACTGTAAAAGAGGTTATAAATTTACCTGTAATAGATTTTGTTATATCTTCATAAGATGCACCAGATTGACCACTTTTACTTTCCTGATCACCACTTGCGTCAGAATAATTATATTGGATACTCCAATCAGAGTTAACACCAGCCATTCTAAATCCTACTTCTTTTACATCGTGATCAGTTGGTAGTGTAAAAGTAAAACTAGTTGTATTTGCATTTTGTGCAGTTTGATTATCTAACAAACTAAAAAAGTATTGCCCACTAACACCACAACAATTTTGATCATTTCTTATTGCAACATTGTCACCATCATCTATTGCATAGTTACCACTTGGTATACCTAAATCAGTAACCTGCGTACCATTAGTGCCATCAAAAGTTTCTGTTTCAGTGATTTCACTAGCAAATGCTGGTGGCATAGGATATATTGGAACGACAAGAAGTAAAACTATTATTAGTCGTGCTATGGTATTGAATTTACTTAGCATCAATCTGGCTCAATCATTATACATTCGCCAGGACACTCTTCAGCTGACTCAATAACCTCCTCTTCTTTACCTTTAGGAACTGTGGCTAAACCCTCAGCACCTTCAGGATTATCATGAGATGATGAATAAATTTTATCCCCATCTTTTACATAATACAGTCCATCATCTAATCCAATGAAAACATCTGGGCATATTTCTTCACAAAGTCCGTCACCAGTGCAAAGATCTTGATCGATCCAAACTTTCATTTTTTTTACCTCTTACCACCATCGTACTTTACTGCGTGTCCCTCTTTAACCATAAGTTTGTTAACATTTCCATCTTTTGTATAAAGTTCACCTAGGACACGACCATACTTACCAACACCATGCGATTGCATTTCTATATCTGATCCTGCTTGTTCTAAGGTATCAATAAGCCACTGCTTCGCAGCAAGCCCTCGTTTTTTCTCTTCTTTATCTCTTGTTCGTGATTCAGGAGCATTAATACCCAAGAGTCGTACACGACATTTATGCCACACATTAAAACCCAAATCCATTCTGACATCTACTGTGTCTCCATCTACAACTCTTAATATTTCAACTTTATAGTAATACATTTTTTTCCTTAGATAGACAGAGGGGCATAAAGCCCCCCAGTCAATTTAGCGCACCTAATTTCGTACTTACGAAATTAAATTAACCCTTTGGAACATTAGACATGAACTTAAATGGTGCTTCTTCCATAGCATTTTGTAATGCTGAAAAGAATGCAGCGCCTGCTGCAATCAATGCACCCTCAAGTATTGACATTTCTAACCACCCTGATTGGGAAGCTACAATTACGCCGATACCTGCTTGTAGTCCTGTTCTAGCTGCTCTAATCAAAGAGACTTTGAAAGCATCTGATAATACCATCAGTTAACTCCTAACTTAATTTTCTTTTGCAAAAGAAATGTCCCAAGTTTTCTTTCCTAAGACACCATCTTCTTGTAACCCAAACTCTTTTTGGAGTTCAAGCACTTTCCTTTTGGAGCCATTACCAAACCATCCGTCTGCTGTTAACCCAACAGCTTTTTGCCATTCTTTTAACTCTTCAGACTTCATCATTGGTTTTTGTACTTTAAAATAAGTACCTGGCCACTTAGGGAAATCTTTTGAAAAATCGTATACTTCTGTTTCTTGTTGACTAGATTCTTGTAAGCTTTCACTATACACTGGCTCTTTACCTGATACTGCGATGTATTCATTATCACCTGTATCATCAAAATCAACATACTTTACTAAAACTTTTTCACCTGACAATATTGCATCTCTCACAATCGGATATACCTTTTTATACGAATTGACACTTGATCCAACGAACCCATCAGCTTGTACTAAATTACTTGTTTGAGAGTCACCTAAAATTAAACAGCCACTCGTGCTTTCGTCTGTATTCCCTGTATGCCAAAGAATATACTCGAAACCAGGGACATTATTGACATAGATCATACCTTTGTGCCAATCAGCACCATATTTAGCAGTATATCTTGAATGAAAGCCACCCTCACTACGAAGCGTAAGTTCATACACCCCAGCTGGAATTCTAGTTTCATGTTTTATTTTCACTGCACGATATTCGTCTTCAACGGTATAGCAAAGGAATTTTCGTTTATTGTCAGTAATATCAAACAATATACCGCTTGTTGAATCTGCTTGTGAACTTATTCTTAGGACTTCTAATATCATATCTATCTACATTTTACTAAATAGATTTCGATTTATGGTATTTAACAAGTGTATGGAAAAAATTTAAGATTATCCCAAAAATACATTTTGTCTTCAGATGAAACAGTAAAAGCTAACTGTGCTGGTGGTGACCAATCACCAGATATATCTTTAAACCACTCTGATCCACCATCTACAGATGGAGCTTGCATAAACCATCTACCACGATTTGATATACAAAAGTAATGATGAAAATGACCTGACAAAATTAGATCAGCATCACCTATAGGCTCTCTTCCCATACATTGACCTGCAAACCATTTAATACCTTTATCAAAAGCATACCTACCAGTTTTTACAGATACACCTGATCTAAATTGATGACCGTGTACCATACCAACAATTTTTCCTGACACTTCTACAGTTGCAGATAACTCACTTTCTGGAATTTGAAACTTTACATGACCAAAGGCTTTCTTATTCTGCGAAAGGATCTCCTGGACTTGTTCAACTATTGCAACATCGTGGTTATCAGCAAAGTCAGTATAGGTTTTACCATTGTTCCTATTTTCACCATGATTTCCGTGGATTGCCGAGATTACAACATTATCAAATAGTGGCGCCCACTCAGTGATAGCTTTTACCATAATTCTACGAGCAACCTTTACCTGATCTCTCAAATTTAATTGAACTCCGTAAGTTTGTGTGTCGTAATGGCCATTACAGTTTTCGATAATATCACCTAAAGATATAATGTGTAAGTTTTTAAGTTTCTTACCACCTTTTCTTAATTTAAGTACATAATCTTTAAAGTCAGGGATCATCTGATTGAGGCGTTCTACAATTGCAGCAGTTCCGTCCCCATCAGGTTTCCCTAACTGCCAATCAGACCAAGCGATAATTACACTATCGTTTTTATCAACCTTAGGTAATTTTGGCTTTTTAGCTTTCTTGACTTCCGAAACTAACTTGTCATAATCTGGATCGTTAGGATTTCTGGGTTTCTTAGATACTATTTTTGCTTTGTAATAAAAAAGTCGTGTCCCACCATCGACCATACTATCCCAGCTTCTAACTTCTACAGGCTCTACAACATCATATAGTTTTGGATCTAACTCAAGTTCTTTAAGAACATGTGTGAAATCTGTTATATTACCATCTGTTTGTGGCTTTGAAGTTATCTCACCTTTGTTACCTTTTAATGTATATCCAGGATCATAACCTTTTAGATTTTCATTATTTTTTCTTTTTGCGTTTCCAATATCACTATTGTTTTTATTATAATCTTCAAGACTTGACATAAAGATCCATCGTATTCTTAAGTTGAACTCTTATAGTGTCTAACATTAACGGACAACCTTTGTCTTCTATTAACCACTTTGCAGCAGTTCTAGCAGGTATCCCATTTTTAACACCCTTACAAGCTTCTATCCACGCAGCCCTGTTGGATTCGTTTAGCTCTCGCCATGCAACAGGACCACTCTTGTTGCTTGACTCAGCAAAACTTGATAAAGAAGTCAAGGTTACTCTTCTTCAGTTACTGGTGTAGCACCGTTCATTGAAGCAAGTACTTCTTGTAAAGCTTTGTTTTGAACCTTAAGTTCAGAGTTTCTAAGCTCTACATTTGCTATTTTTTCGGCTGTATCTGCAAGCATAGCTCTGAGTGTTTTGTTTTCAGCTAGGGCTTTGTTTGCTATTTCTACAGTTTGTTCCGTAGTAAGCTCTTGATTTTCCATAGATTTTACCTCTTTCAGTAATTCAATCAATTATTACAACACCATTATATACATAGATCTATGCAGATTTGCGTATTATAAAAATAAAAAATTAGAAGGCAGGTTGTGTGGTGGTACCTGCCTTCTATCCATAATGGTGGTTATGGAAAAATTATTCTGGTTTTGGATTATCTTCTTTAATTTTTTCGATAGCTGCGTACCAATCACCAGTATTGTCGCCTTTACCAGCTGTCATGTCATGAAATAACATATCTAACTGATCACCAATACTAGGGTATTCTGCTTGTCGAGCTGATATATAACCATATTCTTGCTCTTCATACTTAGAGTTAGCTAAGTCTGTGATAGCTTGATCATAATCAGCATCAGAGAATTCCATACGCTCATTATTTACTTGTTTATATAACGGTTTAGCTGCTTCTATTTCAGAAGTTGCTTCTACCGTTAGTTCTTCTAATGTAGCCATATCTCTCCTATTCTACTATATTTTATCTATTGTTACTTCTTTAAACCGTACAATCTAACTTTTCCACTAGCCCAGTTATCACCACTTTCAGCTGTGAATATAATTCCATCTGTTGCTGATGCTACTGTATGGACAAATGAACCATGATATCCGCTTAACATTGTATTTAAATTCATGTATACATTTTGGATTGTTCCATATGAATATTGTGTTGTAGGTAAATTGAATAAGTGCATTATACCATTACTACTAAATCCAGCGTCATTACCAGCTGAAGCAGTAATAGTTACAGAGGTACCATTTGTTTGATTTACACCTGTAAATGTAGTATCTGTTCTATGAAATTGCATTTTTAAATCATAATTTGCTGTTGCATCAGCAGAGCCAGATTTTGTAAACTGAAAACCTATGTTTTTATTATCAGATGATGGTCTTATATTGTTCCATTTACAAATGTAGACATCATATGTGGTATCAATACCAGTCAGTGTTGCAGTATTAGCTCCTGCACAATCAGCTTCTGAAATTAAAATTAAACTATTTGTACTCATTTTATACCATAAACCGTTGCATTGCCTTCTTCGTAAACATGACTTAAAGTACCAACTGCTAATTCAATACCTGTTATGCTTTGTTGTGTTTGTTCAACACCACTTGTTCTTGCTCCACGACCTACACCATTCATCCATTGCGTCACTTCTGATGTAAAAAATGTGTAGGCAGAACTATCAAAAGGTTGATAGAAATTAAAAATAGCATTATAAGATGTAAAAGAATCATCATCAATCAATGTTGTACTTGGAACAATTCTTGTGTAATCCACAGCCCTTAGTTGTTGAAAATTCGCATTTGCTAAAAATAAAGACGATGTGGTGTCATAAGTACTAGTAGATATAACTGTACCTGATGAATTTATCAATCTTGTATAAAAATAATCTGTTGCTGTATCTACTCTAAAATCACTTAAAACAATTCTATATATATCAAAAGCATCTGAAAAAATATCAGTTAGTTGTAAAGTTGTACTTCCTCTAGTAACACTAAATTTTTCTATAAGTCTAAAATTAGTTGCCATTATGTAAACCTCAAACCATAAAGTCCAAAATTACCTGTCCAAGTGGAAGTAGCTGATGCTTCTGCCAATCTTATTGCATTGTAAGTAGCTGCAACTCCATATTGTTGAGCACCCATAAACATTTGCATCACAGGTGCAGCTTGCATATCAACACAATGCCACATTTGATAAGCATATTTATTAGGATCACCTAAATCATATAGATAAGCATACCCATTTGCAGATTCTCCTGTTGCATTACCAACAGAAGTTGAACAATACATATAACTAAAAGATACTGATTTATTTTCATTAAATGCAGTACCGTTAGCATTTCCATTTATAAAAGCAATATCGTAATTCGAACCACTCTCAAAAGTACTTCCATTATCATCAGAAACTCTTAATGTTAGTGTTTTTTGATCTGTGCCAGGTACAGCATTATTCCAAGTAAGAAAATGTACATCGTAAATATCTTCTTTTATATTTAAAAAATCTATTGCTGTTGTGCCTGTTGTTATATTTTTATATTCGATAAGTTCAAGTTGACCTAAAGTAGGATACTGCTGATTATCTCTTAAAAAATTAGTATCATCTATATTGAAAACGCCTGAGTTAGCCAATTGTTACCGTCCCTGTTCCTGCAGTAAAAGAATATACAGTGTCTTCTCCTGCTTTATTTGTTGAGAAAGTTAAGCCAGTTCCTACTTTCAAAACTGCTTTAGTTCTTAATATTACTATACCTGAACCACCATTGCCTCCGTCACCATTGTATGCAGAACCACCTCCGCCACCACCACCTGTATTAGCAGTACCTGCAGAACCATTTGTGTTATTAGAAGATGAAGAACCTGCACCACCACCGCCATCACCACCAGCTACAGAAGCGTTAGCACCTGAACCACCACCACCTCTTGTTACAGCTGTTCCTGTAATACTTGAAGATAAACCATCACCACCAGCTCTTGTGCCATCAGTACCACCAGCTTCGCCAGCACCACCACCGCCACCACCTACACCGCCAGAGCCACCTGTTTCACCATCAAAACCCTGTGCGGCAGTACCTGAACCAGCTGCACCATTACCAGCTGCTGCTCCACCACCTGAACCACCGTCAGAACCGACACCGTTGTTATTAGAACCACCTTTACCACCACCTGTAGATGTAATAGAACTGAATACAGAATCACTTCCATTACTACCACCGCTTGTTGAAGCTGTACCACCAGCTCCTACTGTTACAGTAAAAGATTTACCACTTTGAATTGATAGATCACTCTCTACTGCTGATAGTCTACCAGAGATATTACCAGTGCCAAAAGAAGTTCTGTAACCTCCTGCACCTCCACCACCTGCGTTGTTGTAACCTCCAGCTCCACCACCTGCTATGACTAAATATTCTATATTAGATGTTGCATTGATTGGGTTGTATTTTGCTGATAAATTTCCAAAGCTTTGAGTTGGTGCTGCACCTATATATCCAAATTGTTTTTTACTCA
>MDTE01106685.1_pt1 | contig 11668 bp, 13 predicted proteins | sample 811231 | NCBI WGS metagenome assembly MDTE01 (sample SAMN05326651, study PRJNA326480) | marine metagenome | isolation source: seawater | place: Indian Ocean: Red Sea | collected 2010
AGAATTATTGAATTTTTGTACTGTAGATTTATCAGCTTTTTATTTTGATATTAGAAAAGACACTTTGTATTGTGACCCAAAAGACTCCGAGAAAAGAAAATCTACTTTATTGCTGCTAGATATCATTTTAAATTCTTTAATAAGATGGTTTGCACCAATTTTATCATTTACAACCGAAGAAATTTATCAACTTGTTTCAAAAGATAAAAAAAGTGTTCATTTAGAAAACTTTTTAAGTTTTCCAAAAAAATTTGAGAATATTGCATTGAACGCAAAGTGGGAAAAATTACTTAAAATAAGAGATGCATGCAATTTAAGTATTGAAGAAAAAAGGGCAAGTAAAGTTATTGGCTCAAGTTTAGAGGCAGCATTATTACTTAAATTAAATAAAAAAAATAAAGAGATTATAGAGGGAATAGATTTAGCAGAATTGTGTATTACATCCTCAGTTGAAATTGAAGACAGTGAAAAAGATGAATTTTTGGTTGAAACAACAAAAGCCGAAGGAGAAAAATGTCCTGTTTGCTGGAAGATCAGCAGACTGCCTTGTGAAAGACATCCTGTAAAATAGATGGTTATGCATAAAAAAAATTTACTTTATTTTTCAATGACAATATTAATTTTTTTGATAGATAGAATAAGCAAATACTTTATATTGAAATTATCAACACCAACTGGTGATTTAAATATTTCAATTACATCTTTTTTAAATTTCAATCTAATTTGGAACAGTGGAGTAGCTTTTGGACTCTTGTCATTTGATCAAAATATTTATTACAATATAGTTACAGCTATTATAATTTTAGTTACATCAATCCTTATCTGGATTGCGATTAGGGCCAAAGGTTTAGAAAAAATAAGTTTTTTACTTATAATTGGAGGTTCATTTGGAAATATGTTTGATAGACTATACTATTCAGCAGTAATAGATTTTATAGATATAACTTACAATGATTATCATTGGTTTATATTCAATGTAGCTGATATATTCATTTGTATTGGAGTAATTTTATTGATTATTTTAGAATTTTTTAAAATTAAAGTTAAAGTATGAAAGTTGTATATATATTTTTTATCTGTTTATTTCTTTCAGCTTGTCAATCTGCAAAAGATGCATTCACTTTGCAAAAAAAATCTAGTACAGATGAATTTCTTGTGGAAAAAAAAAGTCCTTTAGTTCTACCTCCAGATTATGGCAAATTACCAGTGCCAGATAATAAAATAAATGAAAAAGATAAAAAAGATGAAACAGAGATAAAAAAAATAGTAATAGGTGATGATACAAAAGTTATTAAAAAATCAGAAAATGACTCAAAACCAACTTCAATAGAAGAATTAATATTAAAGAAAATAAAATAATTAAATGTTATTAAGAGAAGAGATTAAGATAAAAGATTTTCTTTCAGATAAAAAATTACTAAATCAAAAAAAAAAGATTTACCAACTTTTTAAAAAGTTAATCAAAAGTAATAATGAGATTTTGTTTTCAATGAGCAAAGATTACAAAGATTCCTATAAAAAAAATTTAGTAACAAATTGTAAAAATAAAAAGATTATTAACATCATTGGCATGGGTGGTTCTTTATTAGGTGCAAAAGCAATTTATAGTTTTTTAAAACCAAAAAATAAGATTTTTAACTTCTTTGACAGTTATCGTAACAGTAACTTCAAGAAAAATTCAAAAAAGAATGTGAATCTAATTATCTCTAAATCAGGCAATACATTGGAAACAATAACTAATTCAAATATTTTGTTAGATAAAAAAGAAAAAAATATTTTTATTACTGAAAATAAAAAAAGTTATTTAATAGAATTTGCAAAAAAATTAAAAGCTGAGGTAATTCATCATAATAATTTCATAGGAGGACGGTATGCTGTTTTATCTGAGGTTGGAATGTTACCAGCTGAATTAATGGGTTTAAATTCAAAAAATTTCAGAAAATTTAATGACTTAATAAAAAATAAAAAATTTTTAAATTCATTAGTTAATAGTGTCTCTTGTATTCTTGCTTTTAAAAAAAAAAATTTCACTAATTCAATTGTTTTAAATTATGACGATAATTCAAATGATTTTTTTTATTGGTATCAACAATTAGTTGCTGAAAGTTTAGGAAAAAAGAATCAGGGTATTTTGCCAATTATTTCTAAAATGCCAAAAGATAATCATAGTTTAATGCAATACTATTTAGAGGGTGTTAAAAATAATTTTTTTACATTATTTTTTGTTAAAGATAAATCTTCAAAGAAAATAAATAATAATAGAATATTAAAATCACATTCATATCTTAGAAATAAAAGCTTGAATCAAATTTCTTTTAGTCAATTTTGTGCTACGCAAAAAGTTTTTAGACAAAGAAATATTCCTTTTAGAAGCTTTATTATTGAGAAAAGAAATGAAAAAAATCTAGGTCAACTTTTTTCGTTTTTTATTCTAGAGACGATTTTGTTAGGTATGGCGTTAAAAATTAATCCTTTTGATCAGCCAGCTGTAGAGTTGATCAAAAAACAAACAAAAAAAATCTTAATTTCCAAAAATTATTTTTGATATACCGTAATTACGATTTTCAACTATATTTAACTTTTCTGTAATATTAATATTATCTTTCTTATGTCTGTGAATTATCATAATACCATTGTCTTTAAGAATTTTTTTTTCTAAAATTTTTTCAATTATTTGATTTATTTTTTTTTCTTTGTAAGGAGGATCAATAAAAATTATATCAAAATAACATCCTAAATCTCTTTCTGAGAAAAAAAAATCAAAGAAGTCATTTTCATAAATTTTGTAATTCTTGATTTTTTTTAAAGAGTTTAAATTTTTTTCCAAAATTTTAATTGCTAAAGTATGATTTTCAAAAAAAATTACATTTTTGGAACCTCTAGATATACACTCAATTCCAAACGAACCAGTCCCTGAAAATAAATCTAAAACTGATGAATTTTTTACGTCAAGATCAATTTTTTTTGAATGTTTAATTAAATTAAAAATAGATTCTTTTACAATATTTTTTAGAGGTCTTGTATTTTTATCAGTTGGTAGAAAAAGTTTTTTTCCTTTGAAATGTCCGCCTATAATTTTCATTTATTTATAACTTTGTAACCAATATCTTTCCTATAAAAGCCATCTTTCCAATTAACTTTTTTAATAAGGTCAATTGCCATTTTTCTGCTATTTTTAAAGCTATTTGATTTAGCTACAAAATTCAAAACACGTCCACCATTAGAAAATATTTTATTTTTCTCTATTTTTGTTCCTGCATGAAATATAAATTCATCATTTTTAAGAATAATATTATTTAATTTTCTTATTTCTTTATTATTTTTATAAGTGCTAGGATATCCAATTGAACATTGCACAATAGATAGACATTTATCAGAAAACCATTCGATATTTAACTGATCTAAATTTTGATTTATTGTGGACTCCACTATTTTAAAAAAATCAGTTTTTAGTCTTGGCAAAATAGTTTGACACTCAGGATCGCCCATTCTTACATTGTATTCAATCAAGTATGGCTCATTATTATTTATTATTAAACCTGCATACAAGAAACCTTTATAATTTGTATTAAGATCTTTAAGAGCTTTTAAAGTAGGTTTAATTATCTTCTTTAAAATTTTTTGATTTAAAATTTCATTTTCTAAACGTGAAGGTGAATAAGCACCCATCCCACCTGTATTTGGTCCTAAATCACCTTCACCAACTCTCTTGTGATCTTGAGCAGTTCCAAATTTTTTAAAAGTGATACCGTCTGAAATTATAAAAAAACTCATCTCCTCACCAACTAGAAATTCCTCAATTAATATTTCATAAGTTTTTCCAAATTTTCCATTAAATATCTCATGAACTGCATTGATTCCTTGTTTTTTTGTTTCACAAATATAGACACCTTTTCCAGCTGCTAAACCATCAGCTTTGATTACTATGGGTAAATTGCAATTATTTAAGAATTTTTGTGCATTCTTTTTATTCTTAAAAATACCATATTTAGCAGTTGGGATGTTATATTTTTTACATAAATTTTTTGTGAATATCTTTGATCCCTCAAGTTTTGAGGAAAACTTATTAGGGCCAAATACTTTAATCTTATTTTTTTCTAGAAAATCAACAATACCTTCCACCAAAGGTTTTTCAGGACCAACTATAATTATATCAATTTGATTTTTGTTTATAAAATCTTTAAGTAAATCAAAGTTGCTAACATCTAAATTAATATTTTCTGCTATTTTATCTGTTCCAGCATTGCCAGGGAAACAGTATATTTTTTTTACTTTTTTTGATTTTTTAATTGCATAACATAAAGCATGCTCTCTTCCACCACTTCCAATTATACCAACTTTCATATAATAATGTATAAACTAAAAATGTTTAAAAAATTAGCTAAAATAAAATATTTACCAAATAATTTTCAAATTATCGAAGAGGGAGATCATGTAATTTGTGCTATTTCAGGTAAAAAAATTTCCTTAAATGAATTAAATTACTGGAATGTTGAACTACAAGAGCCATATTATTCTTACATAGAAGCATCTGAAAAAAGAGAAAAAGGATAATTTATTTCCATCTATCATGTGACCATATCCATTGGTCAGGATTTTTTTCAATCATTTTCTCAATAACAGTGTTTAAATTCAAAGTTATCTTTTCAATACTTTCATCTTCAGAGAATTCTAAGGGTTTAAAAATTTCAAGTCTAAACTGATGAAGTTTTATCCTTTCAATGTAAATTGGAACCACTTTACAATTAAATTTTTTAACAAACTGAGCAGGTATTGTTGTAGTAAAAGCTTTCTTGTTAAAAAAGTTACAACTTATGCCCTCTGAGACTCTTTGATCAATCATCAACGCAATAGAAGTTCCCTCTTTAAAATGTCTTAAAATCTTTTTAGTTCCTGAAATTCCTTTTTTAATTTGCTTTTCACAAATATAATTTTTTCTTATTTTTTCCATTATAGGGTTTAAAAATTTATTATTTAAAGGCCTATAAATAGCCGCCAAATCAATACCAGATCTTTCTATATGCATTGCCATAAATTCAAAATTATTGAAATGCCCTGAAATAAATATGACGGGTTTCTTATTGTCTTTAATTTGTTCTAAAATATTTTGACCAATTATTTCAATATTTTGATAAAGATTAGTTTCTCTATATTTTTTAATAAACATGTACTCTGCAAAAATCCTTCCATAATTTCCCCACATATTTTCTATTATTATTTCTCTATCCTTATTTGAATTTCCAATATTTGAATTTGTTAAGTTCTGTTGAATTTTCTTATTTGATCTAAAAAATGGACCAATCTTTTTTCCAATAAACTCTCCAAAATTAGTTGAGTATTTATATCCAATAATTTTAAAGATTAAAAAGAAAATTATGATGAATATGAACTCGAAAAAATGCTTTATAACTTTCATAAGTAATTTTTTATAATTTTTTTAAATTCATTTATATTGTCAATTTTCAGATCTACTTCAACGTAGTCACATTTATTTTTTTGCGTTTTGCTCATTCTAAAATAATCTTTTTCTGTAGTAATTATTTTCGTTGAATTATCATATTTCAATTTTTCAAAATCATTATCATTATATTTGTAATGGTCTGGGAAAGAGTATGTCTTTTTTATATTTAAATTGTGTTCTTTTAATAAATCAAAAAAATTTGAAGGATTTCCAATTCCAGCAAAAGCAATTAATTGCCTGTCTTTAAATTTTTCAATATTTTTAATTTTATATTTTGAATAAAAAATATGTAGTTGTTTTTTACCAACATTTTTTAAAATTTTTTTTTCAAGTTCTAAATTTTTTTCACCATTAATTACAATACAATCAGCTCTATGAATGGCATTTAATCTCTCCCTTAAAGGTCCAGATGGAATTACAAATCCATTTCCTATCATTTGTCTTGAGTTAAAACATAAAATTGAAAGATCAGACTTAATTGAAAAATCTTGAAAACCATCATCCATTATTGCAACATCATGATTTTTCAATATTGATGAAAATATACATTCATCTCTTTTATTTCCAACGAAAGTTTCCCCAGTGGCCTTTAACATCTCAATTTCATCTGATAAATACTTGTGATATTTTTTTATAAATGCAGGATTTTTACCCAATGTTTTTGTTATATTGAAAATTTCCCTAGCCAAAGGTGTTTTACCGGTTCCTCCAAGATAAATATTGCCTACGCAAATTATAGGAATTGATGGTTTTTTGAAAGTTTTAAAGTTCTGATAAGTTTTAACAAATTTTGTTAACATGATGAAAATTATTGAAATTGGGAAAAGTAAAATTGACTATAAAGATATTTTTTTACTATCCCAAAATAAAGGTTTATTAAATTGCATTTTTTAAAATAAAATTAATTTCCTCATACGTATTATTCAAAATTTTTTTACCAATCTTATCAATTTTGTATTTGATTTTTTTTGAATTATTACCCTTTTTGGATAGTAATAAATTAAGTTTATTTTCAAATTTTTGTTTTGATGTTACTAAATAAGAAATCTTATTTTTTCCAAGAAATTCATAAATTTCATCAAAATTTGAAATATTTTTGCCATGAAGAATATTACAACCAAATCTTGCAGCTTCTAAAGGATTTTGACCACCATGATTAATAATTGAACCGCCTAAAAAAACATTCTTGCAATTATTATAAAAAGATTTTGTCTTACCATAGGAATTTACCAAATATATGTCTGTTTTTTTGTCAATTGCAGACATCGGCTCATCAATGTGGACATTTAAACCCATACTCATTAACTCTTTTTTAATAGATTTAATTCTGTTTATATGGCGAGGGATTAAGATAGTTAGCAAATTTTTGTGCTTTATCTTTAATTTTTTATGAATCATTCCACAAAATCTCTCCTCGGTAGAATGCGTGCTTGAAGCGCACCAAACTTTTTTTGATAAAAAAAAATTTTTTAAGCTTTTTTTTAAATTTTTAATTTTTCGTTCAGATTCAGAGTATTTCAAATTACCAATATTCCTAATTTTTTTTGCACCTAATTCCTTTAAATAATAAATTGATTTAGAATTTGAAGGAAGACATAAATCAAATTTTTGAAATAATGTGTTTGCAAACTTTGAAAATATCATCCATCTTTTAAATGTTTTTTTTGTGATCCTGCCGTTTAAAAGAATAATTGGAATTTTTTTACCTTTTAAATTAATTAGCATGTTTGGCCATATTTCAGAGTCCACAAATAGGGCTAATGAAGGTTTCCAATAATCTATAAATTTCTTTGATAAAAAATTTACATCAATTGGAAAAAATTGGTGTGTAACTTTTTTAAACTTATAGTTACGAATAACATTTGATGAACTCAATGTGTTTGATGTAATTAATATTTGATTTATTTTCTTATCTTTCTCTAGTTTTTCTATTAGTGGTATAATACTTTGTAATTCTCCAACACTAGCGCCGTGAAACCAAATTAGTTTCCCTTTATTTTTCTTTTCTGAAAAAAAACAGAACTTTTCACTAAATCTTTTTATATGTTCTTTATTGTTTAAAAGTCTAATTATAAGTATAATTGGAGATAGAAGTAATATTAGACATGTTATAAGTCTATAAAATATAAGCATTATTTTTTTATTTGTTTTTCATAAAAATTTTTATATATCTCTGAGGACATTAATAGCTCATCATGCGTACCAGAACTAGAAACTTGGCCGTGATCAATCACATAAATTTTATCTGAATTTAATATTGTAGACAACCTATGTGCAATTACAATTGTAGTTCTTCCTTTTGTTAAAAAATTTATTGCTTTCTGAATTTTACTCTCTGTTTCAGCATCTAATGATGATGTAGCTTCATCAAGAAGAATTATTGGACTTTTTTTGAGTATCGCTCTTGCTATAGAAAGTCTTTGTTTTTCGCCTCCAGAAAGCCTTACGCCATTTTCTCCTATATTTGTATTAAATTTATTTGGTAATTTGTTTATAAATTCAATTGCAAATGAATTTTTTGCTGCATCTTCAATTTCATCATCAGACGCATCTAAATTAGCATAAGCAATATTATTTTTAATAGTGTCGTCAAATAAAGTTGTATCTTGGCTTACTAAAGATATTCCCTTCCTTAATGAAAAAATAGTATTTTCATAAATAGACTGATTATCTATTTCTATATCTCCATTTTTAACATTATATAATCTTGGAATTAGATTCAGTATAGTTGATTTTCCAGCTCCACTGTGTCCTACTAGTGCAGTCATTTTTTTTCCAGGAAAATTCAAATTTATTGATTTTAAAATTTTTTCCTCATCAGAATAATTAAAATCAACGTTTTTAAATATTATTGTACCGTCTTTATATTTTAGATCTTTTGCCCCTTCTTTGTCTTTGACCTCAGAATTTTCATCTATTATTGGCAAGACTTTTCTAGCACCAGATAAACCCTGTTGAATAGTTATGTTTAAAGTTGCTAATGATCTAACTGGTTGATAAGCCAACATCATTGCAGCAAGAAAAGAAAAGAAATTACTCACTTCAATTTCATTATTTGCTACTAATTTTGCTGAAACAAAAATTAATGTAGCTATCATTATCCCAGTTAAAAATTCCATTATTGGCGAGGCTCTTACAAAAACTTCAGCAATTTTTCTATTTTTTTCTTTTAAACTATTAATTAATTCAAAAGCCCTTTTTTTTTCAAAATTTTCCTTTTGAAATATTTTTGTAATTTTATGATTTTTAAATATTTCAAATAAGTAAGTATTTAAAATACCTGCTCTAGTCATTTGCTCTGTCGTAACTTTACCTATTCTTTTTCCAAGTGTTCTTGCCGCAATGCTGGCTAGTGGTATCATTATGATAGCCATTAGTGATAATTTCCAATTTTGATAAAACATTACACTCAATAACCCAATTAAAGTTAAACTGTCTTTAAATAAGTTCAAAATTGCAGTACTGACTAAATTGGTTATTTTGTCTATATCGTTAGTTAGATTTGTAATAAATTTTCCAGAATGTTTATTATCAATTAAACTTGTATCTGCGGAAATTAAAGATCCAAACATATCTAGTTGCATATCTTTTCTCACTTCCTCTGCAACTCTAATCATTATAACTCTAGCTGAGTAAAGAGAGGCACCTTTAATAGCAAATGCCAAAACTATAAAACCTGGAATAGTATAAGTAGATACTTTGTTTTGATTTATAAATAGCTCTTTTATTGCTGGATCCAATAAGTACGCAACTGCTGATGTGCTCCCAGCTAAAAGAAGTGTAAAAAATAATGATAATAAAATTCTATTAACATATTTTTTAGTGTAATCATTGTATAATCTTTTTAATATTGAATAATCATTGTTCATCATATTTTTCCTAATAGTAGACTAAGAAAAACTATAAAACCTAAAAAATTATTAGATTTAAAAATTTTTAAACAATTCTCTGAATTATTTATATCAAGTTTGTGAATTTGAAAATAATACATGTGAATAATTATAAATAAAAGAAAAATATAATATAGAATATTTAAGTTTAATAAAAAACCTACAAGAATTAAACTTATTGTAAAAATTAAAAAACATAATTTTAAAAATAGATAAGGATTTGATTTAAATTTTATTGATGTTGATTTAACTCCTATTACTTCATCATCTTTTATATCCTGAAATCCGTATATTGTGTCATAACCTAATGTCCAAAATATGGCCCCTAGATAGAAAATAATTGGAATTACATTGATTTCATTTGTAATTGAGGTCCATCCAAGTATTAAACCATAGTTAAAAGTTATCCCTAAAAAAAGTTGAGGCCAGTAAGTGTAACGCTTCATTAACGGATAAGTGAATGCTAAAGGCATCGAAACCAAAGCGAGCAAAATTGTTAATCTATTAAATTGAATTAATACTAAAAAGGCTATCAGACAAAGGATTACCGCATATATTAAAGCTAGAGTTATTGAAATTTTTCCAGAGGCGACAGGTCTATCTTTTGTTCTTAAAACATCTTTATCAATTTTTCTATCAACAATATCATTGACTATACATCCGGCAGATCTCATTAAAACTGCACCTGAAAAAAAAAGAATCAGGTAATTTAGATATGCTATCAAATTAGAGATATCAAAAGCTATAGTTATGCCCCAAACACATGGCCAAAATAATAACATATAACCAATTGGTTTTTTGAGTCTTGTTAATTCAATAAAAAGATTAATTTGGTTCATAAATTTTACTTGTAAATAACAAACGCAAGATTGATAATCAAACTGATTCGTATGAATATAGATTACACAGTCACTGCTTTAATGTTTCCCGCAATTCCTTTAATAATGGGAGTGTATAGCAATAGATTTCATTCCTTGAGCGCGTTAATTAGAGAGCTTCATGATGAACACGTCTATGAAAAACATGTTCCACCTGAGTGGAAAAAACAGTTCATAAATTTAAGTGGAAGAATTACTTTGCTAAGATGGTCAATTATGTTTGGCGCATTTGGTTTTTTATTCAATATGCTTACAGTGTTGGGTTTGTATTTAAATGAGGTTTTTATAGCTAGATTAATTTTTGGATCCTGTTGTTTATCAATGATGATCTCAATAATTTTTTTTATTAGAGAAATTCATGTTTCAACAAACGCTTTAAGATTACATATGTCAGACATGGATGTTAGAGTTGATTAAGGAATGATAATAGCAGGCCCTAAAATTTTTCTTTTTTCTAAATCTTGGTGAGCTTTAACAATTTCACTTAAAGGATATTTATTAAAAATTTTTAATTCAAATTTTTTGTTTATGAACATTTCAAATACTTTTTTTGCTGCTTCATCTAGTTCTTCTCTTGTTGAAGTGTAATGAGCAATACTCGGTCTAGTTAAATATAAACCTTTTGGTGCAAGAGATTTAGTAACATTACAAGGATCCAAAGGGCCTGATGCATTTCCAAATGAAACCATCATTCCTCTTGTTTTAAGACAGTCAATAGAACCATCAAATGTTTTTTTACCTACACCGTCATAGACGACGGGAACACCAACTCCATTAGTTATTTCTTGAACTTTTTCTGCAAAATTTTCTTTTGAATAATTAATAACATGGTCACAACCGTTGGATTGTGCTATTTTAATTTTTTCATCAGATCCTACAGTTCCGATTACTTTACAGCCTAAACTTTTAGCCCATTGACAAAATATTTGCCCAACACCACCAGCAGCTGCATGAAATAATATGGTTTCACCAGATTTTACTGGATATGTTTTATGAAGAAGATAAAAAACTGTGAAACCTTTAGTCATTAAAGTAACTACATTTTCTAGATTAATTTCTTCAGGAACTTTTACTAATTTTTTTGTTGGAAAAATTCTATGTGTTGCATAGGAGCCAATTGGCATTGATGCATAAGCCACTCTATCTCCAACTTGAAAATTCTTTACATCGGGACCAGCTTTTTCTATTATACCTGCACCTTCGATTCCAATATTTGATGGAAGTTCAACAGGATAAAGTCCAGACCTATGATATGTATCAATATAGTTTAAGCCAATAGCTTGATTTTTTATCAAAACCTCACCAGATTTCGGATCCTCAAGTTTAATATCTTTAATTTCCAAAACTTCTGGACCACCAGTTTTGCTAATTACTACAGCTTTCATAATTTATTTTACAAATGTATCATTATGATAATCCTGAACAGCTTGCAAGATTTC
>MDTE01191898.1_pt1 | contig 11668 bp, 10 predicted proteins | sample 811231 | NCBI WGS metagenome assembly MDTE01 (sample SAMN05326651, study PRJNA326480) | marine metagenome | isolation source: seawater | place: Indian Ocean: Red Sea | collected 2010
ACCTCACCCAATTTCGCACGAGCCTCCCCCTGAATCGTAATAAAGCGCCAGGGGGTCAATGCACCATGATCCGGAGTAGACATCGCAGCCGACATAATTTCGTCAAGATCTACGCCAGCAGGTGCTGGATCGCCAAGTAATCTCGGCGGAACTGAAACCCTGGAAATCAAAGAATTTATCATATTCATCGAACCGAGCTCCTCAAAATCTGGGCCTACATTTGCTTTGTATATGATGTTGGACGGAATTCAAAGGAATAGGTGGCAGACCTCGGCCGTCGAACCGTGAAACCACGATAAATCCAAAGACGAAGCCACCAAGATGCGTCTCCCAAGCGATGCCACCACCGGATGATCCGAATGCTTCCGGCGGCAGCATGCCGAAAAAGATATTTAACAGCAGCCAGACGATGACAAAGGCGAACACTGAACCTCTATTATTGAAAGGCATGGGGTTGCTCGGATCATGCCTAAGGAAACTCAGCCGACTTACCGCACCGACGGCACCTGCAACGGCACCCGATGCGCCAATTACCGGCACGACTTCTCCAATGTTGAAGGACCAGAACACAAAGGCTCCAGCCAACCCACATAGGATATAAAAACCCAGCATAGGTCGAAATCCCATACGCCGTCCCACCGCCGAGCCAAAAGCGAGAAATAGCAGGGCGTTTATCAACAGATGAGTGAGATCGCCATGCACCAGCATGTACGTCACAGGTGAGGCGAAAGTCGACCAGCTACTCCCAAATACATCAAGTATTTCGGAAGAATAACGGGCAGGCACGAACGCCAATTCAATCATCAAAGATCCAGATTCTTCAATTGGCAGGAGATAAACCCGCGCGAAATGCGCTACTAAAGTCACCCCCACAATCCACTTGACAGCATCGGGCGCGTTGAAGATGGGAGCGTTGTGAGCAGCTGACACGAGATATCCTTTACAGACGTAATGCGGCTAGGTTATGTCGATTGATGTCCCTCGTCACGAGATTACCGCCAAAAAATTTGCTCTTGGCCTTGCCCTCCGCCAGACTCCAACGAGGTAAGAACTAAACGGTAATTCAAGAGGACGCAGAAACGTGAATTTAGCAATGTGGGTCGCCCGCAACGGCAGTACGATGGCTGACCGGCCGGCGGTAGCCTATGGCGATAAGGTGGTCCAAAATTACGGCGAAATGGCGGACCGTGTCTCGCGCATTGCCGGCGGCCTGCGGCAAAGCCTCGGTTTAACGTCAGGCGACCGCTTGGCCTTGTTAATGAAGAATTGCCCGGAGTACATGGAGTGCATATTCGGTGCCTGGCATGGCGGCCTCGCCACTGTGCCTATCAACGCTAAACTCCACCCAAGCGAATTTAAATTCATAATTGAGAACAGCGGAGCCAAGGTTTGCATCGCGACGCCGGATTTGGCGAAAAAGGTGGCGTCAGCAGATATAGCTTGTCTCGAACGGTTGATAGTTATTGGCGATAAAGACCATGAGGCACTCCTCAAAGCGGAACCGCTGACAATGGTCGAGACAGACGCTGACGATCTCGCCTGGATTTTCTATACAAGCGGAACCACCGGTCGGCCAAAAGGTGCAATGTTGTCTCATCGCAATCTGGCGGTTTGTTCGTGGTGCTATTTAGCCGACGTCGATCCTTATGCTCCATGGACTGCAATATTGCACGCCGCTCCAATTAGTCACGGTTCTGGTCTCTACGGCCTTGCCCATATCATGAAGGGATCATGTCAGGTCATACCAGAGAGCGGCGGCTTCGAGCCTGAGGAAATCTTTAAGATGATCCAAAAATGGCCAAATCTCTCCTTTTTCGCCGCACCCACGATGGTGAAACGGATGCTTATGTCACCAATAGATAGCGATAGCAGAAACTTGAAAACAGTGATCTACGGCGGCGGTCCTATGTATGTGGAGGACATCCTCGCAGCGATGGATCGCTTCGGCAACAAATTCACGCAACTTTATGGCCAGGGCGAAGCTCCCATGACAATTACCGCGCTTAACCAGGATTTTCACGCCATGCGCGACCACCCACGTTATATGGAACGACTTGGTTCGGTCGGCCGTTCAATGAGCGGAGTTCTGGTCCGCACGGCCGACGAGGAGGATGTGACATTGCCGCCTGGAGAAATCGGTGAGATTCTTGTCAAAGGCGACATGGTCATGAAAGGCTATTGGGACAACCCCAATGCGACGGCATCAACACTACGCAATGGCTGGCTGCATACCGGTGATGTCGGTTCTTTCGACGAAGACGGCTTCCTAACACTGAAAGATCGTTCCAAGGATATGATCATCAGCGGCGGCACCAACATTTATCCGCGCGAAGTTGAGGAAATACTGCTCCGCCACCCAGCAGTCACGGAGGTCTCGGTAATTGGCCGACCAAATCCCGAATGGGGTGAGGTCGTTGTGGCGTACGTAGTGGCCGAGGATTACGAAGCGGCATCGCCAGCGGCCCTGGATGCACTTTGTCTGGAACATATCGCACGGTTCAAACGGCCAAAGGATTATCGTTACATCAATGCCCTACCGAAAAACAATTACGGGAAAGTCCTGAAAACAGAATTGCGGGAGCGAGATGAAACGTATACCGAATAGATGATCGACCAGCACGCGCATATAGCATCCGCATTTTCAATAATTTTGGTTTAGTCGAGCATGATGAGGATGAATGATAGAAGATATTCTCAGTCAATGTTAAAAGTATTTTTCTTATCTACGAGCTTGCGACGCTGTGCATCAAGAGAGAGCAATAGCGCCCTCGTTAATATCTCCTCTGCATCTGAATTTGCTAAATGAGCGTTTTGTATATTGCGTATGGAACGCCTCATATCGGGCTGCTGCAACCGAGCCAGGCAACCAATGCGCAAAATTTAACAACTCAAATCGTTTGCAACTCGATCCTAGCAGGAATGATAAGCATGCTAATGGCCGCGCACGGCCTCACGGACAGTAATGCCGGGAAAATCTCGAAAAATTATCCGCAACCGACATGCACAATGACCGATGGGATATAGGCTCGACGTCTGGCGCGTTACAAGCTTGGTGCTATTCTTCACTTCGGGTGAAAATAAATTTTCTATAGAGAGGGGCCTTGTTATGGATCACGAGCTATCGATGCCTTTGGTCTTTCTTTCATGAGCTTCGACCGCACCACACTCGAACTCCTTTCAGAGGCCGTGGCTCATCTCGACGCAGGATTTAACGAATTGCCAGCATTTGCGCCGAACTCGAATATTGATGCACTGCGCCCTATTTTGCTTCAAGCAGCCCAGCGCATGCACGACAATTATCCCTATCAGCATCCCCTTTACGCGGGACAGATGCTGAAGCCGCCGCATCCTCTCGCACGCCTCACTTATGCCATGGCGCAATTCGTTAACCCAAACAATCACGCGATGGATGGTGGACGCGCGAGTTCTATGATGGAGAGGGAAGCAGTTGGGGAATTGGCTTCGATGTTTGGTTGGACGAGGCATCTCGGCCATCTTTGCGGCGGGGGCACCATGGCGAACATGGAGGCCCTATGGATTTCAAACAAGATCAACCCCGGCAAGAAGATCATTGCCTCAGATCAAGCACACTACACTCACGGCCGGATCAGCGAGGTCCTGCAAATTCCGTTTACGTCCGTCGCGTCCGATGCGTCGGGTCAGATAGACCTAGAAATACTGGAGAAATTACTTAGCGAAGGTGAGGTTGGCACCATTGTCGCTACTCTTGGCACCACGGGGTTAGGCGCGACGGATCCGCTACCCGATATCCTGAAGTTAGCGCGCGCGCATGGGGCTCGCGTTCATGTCGACGCAGCCTATGGTGGCTACTTCACGTTAATCGACGATCTTATGCCGCAAACGCGCGCCGCCTTCAATGCAATCTCGGAAGCCGATTCCCTTGTTATTGATCCGCATAAACATGGCCTGCAGCCATACGGTTGCGGATGTGTATTGTTCCGCGATCCCGCGGTGGGGTCCCATTACAAACATAATTCACCTTATACCTACTTCACATCGGCAGACCTACATCTCGGTGAAATCAGTCTCGAATGCTCACGTCCCGGAGCGGCGGCGGGAGCACTTTGGGCGACGCAAAAACATCTTCCATTGATACGCGAAGGTTCTTTCGCATCCGATCTTGCCAAATGTAGACGAGCCGCCAAGGAATTATTCCATCGGCTGAATGAAGATAAACGCTTTCTCACAATCATTCCCCCGGAACTGGACATCGTTCTTTGGGCACCTAGAGGAAAAAGTGCGAGTGAAATTTCTAAATCTGCGCAGAGAATGTTCAATGAGGCTGCGGCGCGTGGCCTTCACCTGGCTTTGGTATCGCTGTCGGAGAAGTTCCTTTCTGCATGTTGGCCTATGGTCGAATTCAATCAAACTTCCGCCATTTGTTTACGCTCCTGCCTGATGAAGCCCGAGCACGAGGATTGGATTGAGCAAATTTGGGAAATTCTTTCCGCCACAGCCTGACGGCTAATCTCCAACGTCTTCTATTACGAGTTCGACGGTCAAAGTGGCCCCTTGCACACCAGTAACCTTGACCCGAGCACCTTCTGCAAGGTTACACTGATCGGGGAGCGAAATTCGCCAAAGACTATCCCCAACCTTGGCTTTACCGATACCGTTTACTGCAGGCTCGACAAGCGTCAATATTTGTCCCATGTATTGGGCTCCGCGCTCGTTCAAAGCCGGGTCATCAGATTCCGTAGGATGACGCCTCAACCAAACGCGCCAACCGATAACAGTGGCGACCGACAAGACGGCGAACGCCAACACCTGCCCTTCCCACCCAAGCTCAGGAGAGACCAATAAGGCTAGCCCTACAACGAATGCCGCAGAACCCATCCAGATAAAGAAGGTACCCGCCACGACAATTTCCACCAGCAATAGGGCAAGGCCGAGAATCCACCAATGCCAGAAGCGGATTTGATCTGAAAATTGTAAGTCAATATCCACGACTTGGTATCCTATTCTGCAGACGGGCGCTGCCAGGGGCCGACTTCAGATGGTGGATCCCCAAGTTGCGTAACATCATCACCTGAAGAAAACGAATTCTTCACCAATTCCGCAATTCCACCAACAGCGCCGATAACACCAGAAGCCTCCAGCGGCATCATGAGAATTTTTTCGTTGGGCGAATTCGCGAACTGCCCAAGGGCATCGACATATTTCTGCGCTACAAAATAATTTAGCGCATTCACGTTGCCCTCTGATACAGCTTGTGAAACTAAAGCGGTGGCCTTCGCTTCCGCTTGCGCTTCCCGTTCGCGAGCCTCAGCATCTCTAAACGCCGCTTCCTTACGCCCCTCCGCCTCAAGGATAGCAGCTTGCTTTTCGCCCTCCGCGCGCAATATATCCGACTGGCGCTCGCCTTCGGCTTCTAAAATTACAGCGCGCTTTTCGCGCTCGGCTTTCATCTGCCTGGCCATAGCGGTGACTAAATCTGATGGTGGAGCAATATCCTTGATCTCAATACGGGTAACCTTAACGCCCCAAGGATCAGTTGCGTCATCGACCACACCAAGCAGATTGGCATTGATCCGGTCGCGCTCCGACAAGACCATATCAAGATCCATCGAACCCATTACAGTTCGGATATTCGTCATTGTCAGATTGAGGATTGCCCGTTCAAGGTCATTTACTTCATAAATAGACTTGGCAGCGTCAAGCACCTGGAAGAAGACAACGCCATCTGCCCTCACCATGGCATTATCCTTCGTGATAACTTCTTGCTGCGGCACGTCCAGTACCTGCTCCCGCATGTTCATTTTAGAACCTATTCGGTCGACAAAGGGGATAATAAGATTAAGCCCAGGCCGGAGCGTTTTTGTATAACGGCCAAATCGTTCTACCGTGTAGTGGGTTCCTTGAGGTACTTGTTTCACGCCCATCAAAATTATGACGATCGCTAATAAAAGGAAAACAATAACAAAAATCGACAATTCGGTCAGGAAGAAAGCCACGTTTACATCTCCATACCGTTTCTAAGATGACGCGCAAGGCAATGACACCTGCAAGATGCTTTCCTTCTATATAAGCACTGCACCGACTAGATGTGAACCATATCGCATATTTATTGTATATATCGGCCCAATCTAATTACCGTATGGCCGGGGTAGAGGCGGTATGAAGGCATGATTAGAATAAAATCATCATGTGGCGTTCGAATTTCCTCCCCGCCATGACGCGAGAGCAAACTACCAGCGTGGGGTATGACCTCGAAACCGTAATATGGTTACACAAACTCGAACTCCTTGGTCTCGATAGTGACGGCTTCAACCATCTCAATAAAAATTTGCCGCCCTGATTCAGAAACGATGTGTTGATTCAATAGTTCTGAACCCACCGCGTCGCAGGCCCGCAGGAATTGAAATGTCGTTTGCAACGAAGTATCGGCGCTCGCCCTTTCCCAATGTTGGCCGCACTCAATCAAAAGATCGATTTTCTGGCTAACCAAATACCCGAAATCGCTGTAGTCGCGCAATCTTCTACCAGCGGAGTGCCCGTCGTCCGAAACTAAATACATCGGGTTTCCTAGAGGGTGGGCAAGATCACGAACTTTCGCCAACGGCCCCGCCAACATCAGGGGCGCTATGCTAGTTTGCATCGAATGTATATCCAAGAGAAGACCGACCTCATCAATCAACGGACGTAATTCGCGTGCACGCTCAAACTCGGCGCTGCTTCGCGAACCCTCCAGTACGTCGGTGGATCAGAGCCTATTAATATCTTCATCGATGAACCTGGAGAGCAATGGGTGTCCCGGGTCGAAATTGATATAGGCACGATAATTGTTGAATGCCAAAGTCAATTTACCACGTTTCGGCCTAAATTCATGCCGCAACAAGAAGTCCAACGTGATAGCGCCACAAATCTCATTACCGTGCGTGACGGCGGCTACCATGCCCTGCTTTTCCACTATCGAATGCAGTAACGTAGTTTAGCCCGGTATTACCCATCCGATAAGGCGTGATATCCGGCGCAGTCAGCTCAACCGGATAATTTCTTATCAACGCAATGTCTCCGTCCTACGGCCCAGCGTTAGAAAAGCCCTTCGATCTGACCGCCTTCATTTACGAATATACCATGCGCCGCCGGAGTTCTTGGAAGACCCGGCATGGTCATGATGTCGCCAGCGATAGCGACTATGAACTCAGCACCGGCGGACAAACGAACCTCCCGGATGGGCACAGTGAAACCGCGTGGCGCACCGCGCAAACTCGGATCCGCGGAAAAGCTGTACTGCGTCTTCGCCATGCAGATCGGAAAATTACCGAAGCCCTCAGATTCAAAATCCTCCAATTGATTGAGCACTCTGTTATCCACGGTTACCCCATCGGCTCGGTATATTTCACGTGCGATGGTTTCAATTTTCTCTAATAAGCCCATTTCATCGGGATAGATCGGCTTGTAATTGGCCTCACCACTCTCTAGAATCCTAACAACCATTTCGGCAATTTCTTCGGTGCCGGCTCCACCATCGGCCCAATGCGTACAGACATAGGCCGGGACGCCTTGCTCCTCACAGTGATCCTTGACCATCTGTAATTCGGCATCGGTGTCCGCGTGAAAGCGATTAATGCCAACTACTGGTGGTACGCCAAACTTCTTAATATTCTCGATATGCTGATCTAGATTAGCTAACCCTGCTTTCAGAGCCTCAAGATCTTCTTTACCGAGATCGTCTCGTGCGACCCCACCATGCATCTTCAGCGCCCTTACCGTAGCAACGATCACTGCAGCTTCGGGGCGCAAACCCGCCTTGCGGCACTTGATATCAAAAAACTTTTCCGCTCCAAGATCGGCACCAAAGCCAGCCTCTGTAACCACGATATCGGCCATCTTTAGCATTGTTTTGGTGGCGACGGCAGTATTACAGCCGTGCGCGATATTTGCGAAAGGACCACCGTGAATGAACGCCGGGTTGTTTTCGAGCGTCTGAACGAGATTCGGCGCAAGAGCATCTTTTAAAAGTGCCGTCATCGAGCCATCGGCCTGCAAGTCACCGGCTCGTACTGGTTTTCGGTCTCGAGTGAAGCCAACAACTATATTGGCTAGACGTCGGCTAAGGTCCGTCAGGTCTGTGGCAAGACAGAAGATCGCCATGATTTCGGACGCAACCGTTATGTCGAAGCCAGTTTGTCGTGGAAATCCATTTGCAACGCCTCCCAGAGAAGCGACAATATCTCGAAGTGCTCGATCGTTCATGTCCACAACACGACGCCATTGAATACGTCTGGCATCGAGTTCTTCACCATTACCCCAATAAATGTGATTGTCGAGCATCGCCGAAAGTAGATTATGCGCGACGCCTATGGCATGCATGTCTCCAGTAAAATGAAGGTTGATATCCTCCATTGGCACGACCTGGGCGTAACCACCGCCAGCCGCCCCACCCTTCATCCCGAAACAGGGGCCGAGGCTGGGTTCTCGTAAGCAGATTGCTGCACGCTTTCCAATTCTATTCAGGCCGTCACCGAGGCCGACCGTCATAGTAGTCTTACCTTCGCCTGCGGGAGTCGGCGTGATCGCTGTGACTAAGACAAGTTTTCCGTCCGGCTTGTTTTGCAGGGAATTTATATAGTCGAACGATATTTTCGCCTTATCGGGTCCATATTGCAGCAATGCATCTTGTGGCATCCCCAATTTAGAGCCAATCTCACCGATTGGCATCATCTTCGCTTCACGCGCAATTTCAATATCGCTTTTAGGCATACTAGTATACTCCCGATCCCTCCGCCACCTCCCACCGGCGGCCTTAAACATTTAGGTTAGGTCGATATCACCCATTTACAGTCCAAATCGTACATCTATTACAAGGCGTTGCACCCAATTAGCAAAAGTATACCACTTGGAAACCAGAACTTTCCAGCGGCCTAGATAGGCTGAATCAATTGTTTTCTGAAATAGTCATATTATGTCCCCCCAACCGTAAGAGTTGAAAAAATGATAAAAAAACTAAATAATAGACGATTATGGTAGCGTCTATCTCAAATCCGGGTTTAATTGAGACTGCTGCCGCGGCAGCCCGCCCAGGTACCGCTGGCAATGCGGCAGGGCGAATCAACCCGAAGTTGGGCCGTGACGTGGCCCTTACAGCGAAATTCGGTCCAGACCCAGGTACCGGCAGTCCACTGCAGTTAATCGCTGGGTCCGATGTTGAAGCCGCGGAAACAAATGATTTACGACGTTTGGCCGAGGCTAATCTAGGGCTATCTTCAGCGGAAAATTTATTCCAGGCGCAATCCATCCGAAGCGATCAAGAGCTAGCGATTGAAAACGGGATCTCGGGTGCCAGACAAGTGGCACAAGAAGCTCTTACAGCAAAATTTAAATTTGCCGCACAAACGGATGGCATCGGAATTAATGACTTTACCCAACGTGGAAATTCCGTAGATATCCAAGTCTAAGCTTTTCCAAAATTTGATTAACTGTTGGAGACATACGCTTCTCGCTAATTTAAGTATTATTTGGACAGATGCCTTACAGCATCGATGGTGGTTAGCTCCCCCCGCCAAATTGTTAAAAACAAAGTAACGCCCTGTCTTCGTCTCATTCGACTAATACACACGCCGCATTCAATATGGGGAAACGCGGTACGGAGCTCAATAAACTTCCGAAAAGCGGCATACGGCGAACCATTCGCCTTAATATATTTCCGTTTAGCCATTTCTTCAAAGTTCGACCCACCCAAAATGACCGGTTCGCAGCTTAATCCCGTAAGGCATTGATCACTGCTGTCAACACTTCAGGCGGCCCGGTTGCACTAAGGGAGGTAATTGCCGGCAATTCTTAATCTGACGAACTGCTAAAAATTAGCTGCTCCGCCGATTTCTCAGCACCATCGGTGCTTAAATTGTTGATTACCACTGGAATGCGCAACCAATCATTCGATATGGAAGCAGCTAAGGCTCAGGGCGTGACAGTGTGCGGTACAGCCGGCTTAGGCCAACCAACAGCTGAATTGCCCTGGGCGATGATCCTCGGTCTCGCCTGCCATATTCCTGAGCATGACAACGCAATGAAAAGCGGCGGTTGGCAAATGACTTTAAATGAGATGCTTAAGGGGAAAACCCTCGGCTTGTTGGGTCTCGGTAAGTTAGGTGGCACTGTTGGAGAAATCGGAAAGGCTTTTGGTATGCGGGTGATCGCCTGGAGCCAAAACCTGACTGCCGAATTGGCTGGTGAGTGCGGAGTGACACGGGTCGAGAAAGACGAATTGATAGCGCAATCAGACTATATCTCTATCCACCTAGTTCTCAGCGACCGGACCCGGGGACTTATCAATGCGGACGACCTCGCCCAAATGAAGCCGACCGCCTATATCGTTAACACTTCGCGCGGACCAATTATTGATGAGAGGGCGCTAATCGAAGCGTTAAAAGAAAATAAAATTGCGGGCGCAGCGATTGATGTCTACGAGATCGAACCACTTCCCGCAGACCATCCAATCCGCTCTTTAGACAATGTACTGCTGACGCCACATATCGGTTATGGTACAAATGACAACTTTGCGCATATGTATAGTCAGGTCGCAGAGAACATTGCTGCCTTCCTGGACGGCGCACCAATTCGCTTACTCAACGGTTGATCAACAATCAAACTCTGGTACTAAATTGTTCCACAAAATGACCACTTTCTTGTCTACATCGTGGCCTTCCGACGGTGCAAAGAAGCAAATAGGGTGGCCAAGTTCGAAGGCTATAGAAACGCTAATGGGTACGGGTTTACTCAAGCGTAAAACGTTAACTGTCAACGTCCACGACGAGACGGCCGCGCACTTTTCCTCCCAGGATAGATAACGCAGCCTCAGCCACTCGGTCGAGACTGATCACCTCAGTCATTATCTCAAGCTTATCGTGTGGGAGATCGCTCGCTATCCGGTTCCACACCCGAACCCGGTTTTCGTAAGGTTGCATGACAGAATCAATGCCCAGCAGATTGATGCCACGCAACAAAAATGGGATCACCGTTGTCTCAAGCTTCGGACCGGCCGCCAAGCCACATGCGGCAACGGAACCACCATATTTTATTTGCGTCAGAAGTCTCGCAAGTGTGGTTGAACCCACGGTGTCGATGGCTCCAGCCCAGTTTTCGCTTTCGAGCGGACGTTTACTGGGTTCGGCAAGGGTGGCACGTGCAACGATCTCCGCAGCGCCAAGCGATTGCAGATATTGGTGCTGCGCCTCTCGCCCAGTTGACGCAGCAACCGAATAGCCCAAACGCGATAGGATCGCGACTGCAATAGATCCAACTCCCCCAGCTGCTCCGGTTACCAGGATCGGACCTGAGTCAACCGTCAAATTCTGGTCTTCGAGCGACATAACACAAAGCATCGACGTCACCCCGGCGGTACCAACTGCCATCGCCTGGCGAGTGGACATCCCATCCGGCAGGGAAACTAGCCAATCGCCGTTAACACGTGCCCATTGGGCATAACCACCCCAATGCACTTCTCCGAGCCGCCAACCAGTCAAAACGACCTTATCACCAACCTTGAAGCGTTCGTGCGAAGACTCCTCAACTGTGCCTGAGAAATCAATACCAGGTACATGCGGGTATTTTTTAACTAATCCGCCGATCCCATTTATGACCATTCCATCTTTGTAATTGACGTCAGAGTATTCGACCCGAACAAGGACGTCGCCCTCTGGCA
>MDTE01093996.1_pt1 | contig 11667 bp, 7 predicted proteins | sample 811231 | NCBI WGS metagenome assembly MDTE01 (sample SAMN05326651, study PRJNA326480) | marine metagenome | isolation source: seawater | place: Indian Ocean: Red Sea | collected 2010
AATAATTTAAAAAATAACTTCCTAGTTTTAATACAGCTCGAATTGTCTTTATTCATCAAAATCTCTTCATTAGAAATGTTGTCTAAATCTGAGTCATTAAAGAAATTATAAATATAAGTTATCCCTTTTCCAGATAAGAAGTCTTCAAAAGTTGGGTATCTTTGATTTCTTTTATAGAAATCCTTTATGATTGAATTAAATTTATTGATTCCGTAAGGGATCTGTATATGACCCCCTTCAGTAAAGATCACCTCATCTCCTATTATTCCTGACAACCCTAAGCCTGTACCAGGAGAAACAAGGACTTTTGGACCTTTTCTAGAAGTGGGCTCAATGCCTATTAAAATTAACTCATCTTCACTTAGAGAGTTAATTGCATAGGCTTGCATTTCTAGGTCATTTAAAACAGTAAGTTCTAGATCAAAAAAGTCTTGCTTCAAACTTTTAAGATCAAAAGATACTTTGGAGTTTGTGAAGACTACCTTCTCATTAATTACCGGAGCAGCAACTCCTATTATTGCTTTTCTAAATAAAATGCCTTTTTTTTTAAAATAAGCTTTAAATATTTCTTCTACAGCCATAAAGTCTTTCATGAAGAACTCTTCATATTCAGAAAAAGTCTTTGAATCATTTGTGAAGGCTAGTCTTGCTTTAGTGCCTCCCAACTCTACTAATAATATTCCTTGTTGTTCTTTCATTATTTCTTGATACTTACAATTTCATTTAATATATCTAAGTATTGTTTTGGAGCTGTTTTTCCATATAAAATCCACTCCAATAAATCTATATCTTCATTCTCTAATAAACTTATGAAGGAGCTTTTATCTTGGCTCGCAAGGTATGAAAACCTCTTTTCTACGAAAGGAATCAGTATTTGATCTAGCTCATTCAATCCTCTTCGAGATAAAAAGTAGGCTTTTTTATATAAATTTGAATCCACTGTAGGATTATAATAGTTCAGCGTAACTATGGAAAAAAGTAAACTCATAAGCCTTGAGCATCTCCGTGTTCTAGAAATTAGTGGAAAGGGAGCCTTTGACCTTCTACAAGGACAAATAACTTGCGATATTGAAAAGATAAACTCTGAACAAAGTGCTCTAGGAGCTCTCTGTAATGCTAAAGGCAGAGTAGTTAGCTCATTTATTGTTTATTTAGTAAAAAATGATACTTATGGGCTAATAATGCCCAAAGAAACCCTTGAAATTACAAATAAGGAATTCAGAAAATATACGCCCTTCTATGATGTAGTTACTGAGGATAATGATTCTTTGTTGTTTTACGCTATGAAAAAGTCTGATTTCTTAGATCAGTATGGTCAGAACTTCACTGCAAGAAGCAATACAATAGAAATAAATAGGAATAAATTTATTAGCTATTTAAAAAAGAAATATCTATTAGTGATATCCAATAATCAAAAAACTGAAAAGATAAAAGTGTCTTCAGACATAAAATTAGATACAAGTAATTGGGATTTAGATGAAATACTTTCCCTTAATTTTGAAGTCTCTGAAAAGTCATCAGGGCTTTACACCCCTCATGAACTGAGTTATGACAAAAACAGAGTAGATTTTGATAAAGGTTGTTATACAGGACAGGAAATAGTTGCAAGAATGCATTATCGTAGTAAAAATTTACCTGGATTGTCATTAGCAAAAACAAAAGATATTGCTATTAAGGAACATATGAAAGTAGTGGATCAGGACTCAAAAAAAGTAGCTAAGATTCTAAGAGTAATTAACTGGGAAAATGAGTCTTATTGCCTGATTAGCGCTAAACAAAGTAAAATTAATGGGCCTATTAAAATCTTAGAAACTGATTCAATACTTTCAATTATCTAATTAATTTCCCAATTTATAGATTCAATACCCTTTGATTCTAAAAACTTATTACATTTTGAGAAATGTTTGCTGCCAAAGAATCCTTTGTTAGCTGATAATGGTGAAGGATGAGGTGATCTCAAAACTAGGTGTCTTTTTGAATCTATCTTTTGTCCTTTTTTTGCTGCATAACTTCCCCACAGCATAAAAACTATAGAGCCTCTTTGGTCTAACTTTTTAATGATTGCATCAGTAAATTGTTCCCAACCTCTATTAGCATGTGAACCTGGAAGACCCCTCTCTACGCTTAAAACGCTATTCAATAAAAGAACACCTTGATTTGCCCAAGGCAAGAGACAACCATTAGACGGCATATCAATACCTATATCATTTTTTAATTCTTTAAAAATATTTTTTAGAGAGGGAGGAATTTTTACGCCTAATGGAACCGAGAATGAAAGACCATGAGCCTGCCCAGGCCCATGGTAAGGATCTTGCCCTATTATCACTACCTTAACTTCGTCCAATGGAGTGGAGTTTAGAGAATTAAAAAATTCATTACCTTTTGGATAAATTTCTTTTCCTTTTGATTTTTGAGTTTTTAGGTATTTTTTTAAATCAAGCATATAGTCTTTCTTGAACTCTTCTTTAAGAACTTGTAACCATGAGTTTTCTAATTTAATTTTCTGATTTATTGTGATGATCTATGCTCCAAAATGTAATTTACAACATCATACTAAATTTAATTGGGAGACATGAAATTTCAAGAGAATTTTATCCACAATTTCTGTGGATAACTCTTTGGATAACATTAAAAAATTATCTCATTGTGTATCTAATCACTATCTAATAACCGAATTGGTCGAAAATTGATCTATCAAAATATTTATAATAAAAACAATAGCTTAGGAATTTTGAGCAATTTTTGATCTTTTTTTTAAAACTTTGTTTTTATGATTAAAATACTTTATATTCATATGTGAAAAACAAAACTCACCTTTATTACCTAATAGGTCAGCATTTATCAAGGATATTTCTAGAAAAAATACAAGGAGTTAGCTATGTTGTTTGAACCTTATGTACTTAAAAATTTAAAACTAAGAAACAGGATTGTAATGGCTCCAATGACAAGAAATATGTCTCCTGGCGGAATACCTACACAAGAAGTTGCAAACTATTATGGCAGAAGGGCCAAGGGAGAGGTGGGATTAATTATGACAGAAGGCATAGAGCTATCCCATAAAGCTTCAAGTGCTTATCCAAATGTTCCTAGACTAGATAGCCAGGAGGCTAGAGATGGTTGGAAAAGAGTTATAGAAACTGTAAAAAAAGAAAATGGTTCGATGATTGCACAACTCTGGCACTGCGGAGCAATGAGAAAAAAAGGTATGGATCCTGATCCTGAAGTTCCAGGTTTCACTCCATCTGGGCTTTCCTCGCCTGGTAAAAGAAAGGCTCATAAAATGAGTCTCGAAGAAATTTCTCAAGCTATTGAAGCTTATACTCAAGATGCTATCTGGTGTGAAGAAATAGGCTTCGATGGAATTGAGATCCATGGAGCTCACGGGTACTTGATAGATAACTTCTTTTGGGAAGGCATTAATGAGAGAGATGATGCTTATGGAGGAAGTATTGTTAAAAGGACAAAGTTTGCTACTGATATTGCTAAATCAATTATAAGTAATGTTCATGATGATTTTATTGTAGGTATAAGGTTTTCTCAGTGGAAGCAGCAAGACTTCGATGCAAAACTTGCTTACTCATCAACAGAACTGAAAGAGTTTTTAGACCCTATAGTAAATTCAGGGATAGATTTCCTGCATTCAAGCATGAGAAGGTTCTGGGAGCCAGAATTTAATGAATCTGAAGACAACTTAGCTACTTGGACTAAAAGAATTTCAAATATTCCAACTATTAGTGTAGGGAGCGTAGGCTTGGATTCTGACTTTGTTGACATGACAGCACCAGCAAATCCTGCAAGTATAGAAAAGGCTATATCAGATATAAATAAAGAAAAATATGACATGGTTGCTGTGGGTAGAGCCTTGCTCGCTGACCCTGAGTGGGTAGTTAAAATGCGAGATAACAAATTAAATGAGGTAATTCCTTATACAAAGGAAGCATTAGCAGAGTTAAGGTGATTAGATAACCAACCTTACATTAAGAATATTTTCTATTTGGGAAAGTTTATCTATAACATCTCCCTGTATTTCATTCTCAATATCTATAAGGTTGTAAGCTATTTCACCTCTACTAACATTAGTCATATCTGCTATGTTTAGACCTAGCTCTCCTAGATTTGTTGCAATCTGTCCAATCATTGCAGGAACATTCTTGTTTGTTATAGCTAATCTATATTTTGTAGATCTAGCAAGATTTACATTAGGGAAATTGACAGAATTTCTTATGTTACCGTTTTGTAAAAAGTCTGTTATTTGTTCTGTTGCCATAACTGCGCAATTTTCTTCAGCTTGAGAAGTGCTGGCACCAATGTGAGGTAAGAGTATTACATCACCCTGATTATTTGCTCTTTTTATGAGAGTTGGGGTAGGAAAGTCAGTAATAAAGTTAGACAGGTTGTTTTTTTCAAGCGCTTCTATAATGGACTCATCATCTACCACTTCTTTTCTTGCAAAATTTAAAAGAGAAGTCTCATTGCAATGTTTAAGTAATTGGGAGTTTATTAAACCTTTAGTACTATCTATCGCAGGTATGTGCAAGGTAATGAAATCTGATTTCTTAAACAGCTCTTCAATGGTTTCAGCAGGCTCAACCTGACTAGGCAGTCTCCAAGCTGCTTCAACAGAAAGAGCTTTATCATAACCTATAACTTTCATGTCTAATGCAACTCCCATTCTTGCTACTTTAGAGCCTATTGATCCTAAACCAAGAACACCTAATGTCGAACCAGAAAGCTCCCTTCCCTTGAATTGCTTCTTATTTTCTTCTAAAAAAGGTTCAAGATCTTCCATGCTATCCAAGTGGTCTAAATTTTTAACAAAATCTATGCTTGAGAAAACATTCCTGGAAGATAGCATCAAGGCAGCTAAAACTAGCTCCTTTACAGCGTTAGCATTAGCTCCTGGAGTGTTGAAAACTACTATACCTCTTTCCGTACAATCATCTAAAGGAATATTATTTACTCCTACTCCTGCTCTAGAAATAGCCTTTAAAGATAGGTTTAGGTTTCCAGGACTTAGCTTCGTACTTCTAATCAATACTCCATCAGGGTCTTCTTCATTTTCATCTAAAACACATGAAGAATTAGAAAGAACCTCCAAACCTTTTGGAGATATATTGCTTAAAGTCTTAATTTTATATTTAGTCATTCCAGGAACTGAAAAAGCGCAGCATATCATTATAATTGATGGCTTTCTCAATAAACTGTAGAATCCGCGCCTTTTTAAAGAAATATGAAACATTTTTTAAACCTAGAAAGCTTTTCTATGGAAGAATTGAAAGGTATTTTGGAAGAAGCCTTAATCCTAAAAAAAACTAATGCCCCTTCAAATGACTTAGAGGGTAAATTTTTAGCCCTTATATTTGAGAAAGCTTCTACGCGAACCAGAGTATCTTTTGAGGTAGCTATGAACCAACTAGGAGGGCAATGCAGCTTCTTCTCACCTGCAGATCTTCAATTAGGAAGAGGCGAACCTATTGAAGACACGGCAAGAGTAGTAAGCTCTATGGTTGATGGAGTTGTATTGAGAACTCTTTCACATAAAACAATAACTACTTTTTCAGAAAAAAGTTCTGTACCTGTAATAAATGGTCTATCTGACCTTTCTCACCCTTGCCAATTACTTGCCGATCTAATGACTTTCATAGAAATAAAAGGAGATATTTCTGGGGCTAATGTTACTTGGGTAGGAGATTACAATAATATGTGTCAAAGTTATATCGAGGCTTCAAAAATATTTAAATTTAATCTAGAAGTTGTATGCCCTAAGAACTATTGGCCATCAAGTGACCAAATAAACGATTTAAAAATAGTATTTACCGAAGATATTAGATCTTCTGTAAATAATAGCGATCTTGTATCTACTGATGTTTGGGTGTCTATGGGAGATGAAAAAGAACAATCTAAAAGAATTGCTGACTTCCAAAATTTCCAAGTCTCTCCTGAACTTATGAACACAGCAAAAGAACAAGCTATTTTCCTTCACTGCCTTCCTGCTATTAGAGGTCAAGAAATTTCAAATGACATGTTAGAAGACCCAAGAAGTAAAGTTTGGGTTCAAGCGGAAAACAGACTACATGCTCAAAAATCTTTATTAAAGTTCTTAATTTAAGAGCGAGAAAAGCTCTTTGTCTTTTCTACAGCAATTAACCACCTCTTGTACTTTCTATCTAGTTCTTCAAAATTATCTATTTCTGGTCTAAAAGTTCTTTCACAAACCCAGTTTGATTTCAAAGAATTTAAATCAGAGAAAAGTCCAGCCTCTAATCCAGCTAAATAGGCAGCACCTAAGGCCGTAGTTTCAATTATCTTTGGTTTTAAAACAGGAAGGTTTAATGTATTTGATAGTTGTTGGGAGAACCAATTATTTGAAACCATTCCTCCATCAACCCTTAATTCAGAAAAATTAACACCATCCTGTTTCATACATTCGATTAAATCTCTTGTCTGAAATGCAACTGATTCTATAGTAGCTGCTGTTATATCTGATATGCCTGTATCTCTTGTTATACCAAAGATTGAACCCCGTGCCTCAGGATCCCAGTGAGGTGCACCAAGCCCAGTAAAGGCAGGAACTACCAGTAGTTCAGACTTATCATTTCTACTATTAATTATCTGCTCTGAATCCCTTGCAATATTGAAAAACTTTAATTTATCTCTGAGCCATTGAACTGCAGAACCTGCAACAAATATACTACCCTCAACACCATAAGTAACTTTTCCTCTAATTCTATAGGCAATAGTGGAAAGAAGTTTATTGCTAGAAGAAATTCTTTTATTTCCTGTGTTAACTAACAAAAAGCATCCCGTCCCATAGGTGCTTTTAGTCTCTCCTTCTTCAAAACAACACTGACCTATTAAAGCAGACTGCTGATCTCCTGCTATTCCAGCTATTTTTATATCCCCTCCTCCAAAAATAGATGTGCTACCAAAATCATACGAACTATCGCACACCTCAGGTAGAACTTGATCTGGGATTTGGAATAAACTTAATAAATTCTTATCCCACTGATTTAATTCAATGTTGAAAAGCATGGTCCTGGAAGCATTAGTAGCATCTGTCCTATGATTTTTTCCTCCTGTTAATCGCCAAACTAAAAAAGAATCTACGGTACCAAAAGCAAGCTCACCATTCTCTGCTTTTCTTCTTGCTCCTTCTACGTTATTTAGTATCCATGATAATTTAGTAGCTGAAAAATAAGGATCTATTAATAAGCCTGTCTTTTTTTGTATCTCTTCATAAATACTTTGGTCTTTTTTTAGAGAGTTGCAAAAACTACTAGTCCTCCTGTCTTGCCAAACAATTGCAGGATAGACAGCCTTTCCTGTTTCTTTCTCCCAAAGCAGAGTTGTCTCCCTTTGGTTTGTAATACCAATACCAGCTATTTCTTTTGCACTAAGTCTATGGCCCTTTATTAACTCTTCAGTTACCTCCACCACAGAACTCCAAATTTCTTCAGGGTCATGCTCTACCCACCCATCCTTTGGAAAGTTTTGTTTAAACTCCTTTTGTCTAAAATCTAACAGTTCCCCGCTATCGTCAAATAGGACAGCTCTTGAGCTGGTAGTTCCTTGGTCAATAGAGATAATTTTCTTAGCCATATTAGAAGTGAATAATAAAAAAATTAATCATAATCTAAACTCAACCTCTAGTAACTTGTTATCCACAAGAAATCCACAAAACTTTTTAGTATTTGTTGGCTTGTAATTTACCCTAAAACACAGTATCTTGTGTCTTGAAACAACAAATACTACTATATGTAGGGTTTGTTAAAAAATAGAGACTAAAAAAAATAAAAGAAAAATGGAAAATATAAGACAGACAGAAGAAAAAAAAGAAACGGAACATCAAAAAGAATCAGCAGCCACACAACAAGCAATAACACCAGGACAAATGAGAGTTATTAAAAGAAATGGATCAGTTGTACCTTATGATCAAGAAAAAATAGCTATAGCCATAACAAAAGCTTTTCTTGCTGTAGAAGGAGGAGCAGCGGCAGCTTCAACAAGAATACATAACAAAGTGAATGAACTTGCAAACTCCGTAACGATAACTTTCTCAAGAAGAATGCCTTCAGGCGGAACATTGCACATAGAAGAAATACAAGACCAAGTAGAACTAGAGCTCATGAGGTCAGAAGAAAGGGAAGTCGCTAGATCCTATGTGCTATACAGGGAAGAGAGAACAAGATTAAGAAAAGAAGAGATAGGAGAGGAAGCAGAAGAAGAAAGAGAACCGGGAATAAAAGTAATACTAGATGATGGAACAGAATCAACACTAGATGTAGCGAGGCTCAATACAATAGTAAAAGAAGCGTGCAACGGTCTAGAAGATGTCTCACCAGAAGAGATAATAGAAGAAGCGAAAAAGAATCTCTACGATGGTGTAACCCTATCAGATGTTAGGTCTTCTTTAGTGATGACATCAAGAACTCTCGTAGAAAAAGAACCGAATTACACTTTTGTAACATCAAGAATTCTTCTAGATAACCTAAGAGCAGAAGCACTAACATTCCTAGGGATTGGCAAAGAAGCAACACATGCAGAAATGATAAAGCTATACCCTGAAGCCCTTGAAACTTTTATTAATAAAGGAGTGGAGAACCAGATAATTAACCCAGAACTTCAAAAAATGGATATAAAAAAGCTTGGTCAGGCTATAAAGGCAGAAAGAGATCAAGACTTCACCTATTTGGGTCTGCAAACTCTCTATGACAGATACTTCATTCATAAAGATGAAGTTAGATATGAATTACCACAAGTCTTCTTCATGAGAGTAGCAATGGGACTATCTATTAATGAAGAGAATAGAGAAGAAAGAGCAATAGAATTTTACAATCTCCTTTCTTCATTTGACTACATGAGCTCAACTCCAACATTATTTAATTCAGGAACGATACATTCTCAATTATCCTCCTGCTACCTTACTACTGTCCCTGATGACCTTCACGGTATATATGGAGCTATTCAGGATAACGCTATGTTGTCTAAATGGGCAGGAGGTCTAGGAAACGACTGGACTCCAGTAAGAGGCCTGGGCTCTCATATAAAAGGCACAAATGGAAAATCCCAAGGCGTGGTTCCGTTTCTTAAGGTAGTAAATGATACGGCCGTAGCAGTAAACCAAGGAGGAAAAAGGAAAGGAGCTGTATGTTCTTATCTAGAAACTTGGCACGTTGATATAGAAGAGTTTTTAGAGCTAAGAAAAAATACAGGGGATGATAGAAGAAGGACCCATGATATGAATACTGCAAATTGGGTTCCTGACCTTTTTATGAAAAGAGTCTTTGAAGGAAAGCCTTGGACTCTTTTCACACCCAGTGATACACCTGACCTCCATGACTTATATGGAAAAGAGTTTGAAGAAAGGTATGAGCATTATGAAAAACTCACAGAAGAAGGAGAAATAGAATTCTATAAGAAAGTAGATGCAACTGAATTATGGAAGAAAATGCTTTCTATGCTCTTTGAGACAGGCCACCCTTGGATAACTTTTAAAGATGTGTGTAACCTGAGATCCCCACAGCAGCACATTGGTGTGGTTCATTCTTCTAATCTCTGTACTGAAATAACTCTAAATACAAGCTCAGAAGAAATAGCTGTATGTAATCTAGGGTCTGTAAATTTAACCCACCACATAGCAGATGGGAAATTGAATGAAGAGAAACTAGAAAGGACTATAAACACAGCAATCAGAATGCTAGACAACGTAATAGACATCAATTATTACGCTGTGGGAGCAGCAGAGAACTCCAATATGAAGCATAGACCAATTGGCATAGGGATTATGGGTTTCCACGATGTCTTATATATGCTAAAGACCCCTTATGCTTCAGAAGAAGCAGTGGAATTCGCAGATAAATCTATGGAAGCAGTTAGCTACTATGCTATTCAGGCCTCATGTGACCTAGCTAAAGAAAGAGGAAGCTACTCATCGTATGAAGGATCTTTGTGGAGTAAAGGCGTTTTGCCTATAGATTCAGTAGCCTTTCTTAAAGAACATAGAGGCGAGAATTATGCGGAGGTGAACCAAAACACTTCTCTTAATTGGGATACATTAAGACAAAAAGTCTTAGCACAAGGTATGAGAAATTCAAATGTTATGGCAATTGCCCCAACTGCAACCATAGCGAATATAACCGGAGTCTCACAATCAATAGAACCCACTTATCAGAACCTATATGTTAAATCTAACCTTTCAGGTGAATTTACAGTAACTAATTTACACTTAGTAAACGCACTCAAAGAGCAAGACCTGTGGGATTCGGTAATGGTTAATGACCTGAAATACTATGATGGAAGCGTGAAAGAGATATCTAGAGTGCCAGAAGATATAAAGGCTATTTATGCAACAGCGTTTGAAGTAGAGCCTAGATGGCTTGTTGATGCAGCAAGTAGAAGACAAAAATGGATTGACCAAAGCCAGTCACTGAATCTATATATTGATGAACCCAATGGGAAAAAACTAGATGTTATGTACAGAATGGCTTGGTTAAGAGGTCTAAAGACAACCTACTACCTAAGATCAAGAGCAGCAACAACAACAGAAAAATCAACGATAGATACAGGAGAGCTAAATGCAGTTTCATCATCGAAAGAATCGGTAGACATGCCAGAAGCTTGTTCCATTTTGGACCCAGACTGTGAAGCGTGCCAGTAAAAAAATAAAGGAGAATAAAATGCTAAGTTGGGATGAATTTGAAGAAAAAGAAAAAAAAGCTGAACCTGTGAAAGCACAGGAATCACAAGTAAAAGCAGAAGTACCAGAAGAAGATTCGAAACAACAAAAGGTTGAACTTAAAGTTGAGCTAACTACAGGCGATGCATCTAGTAGACTGGAAAGAGCAAAAAAAGCTGTAGAAAACTTTGACATGAATACCGGAGAAGAAGCTCTTGCAGGTATGGGTTCAAGAGTTGATGTAGACCAAAAAGCTATGATTAACTGCAGGGCAGACGTAAATCAATTAGTGCCATTTAAATACGATTGGGCGTGGCAGAAATATCTTGATGGATGTGCTAACCACTGGATGCCTCAAGAGATAAACATGACTCCTGATGTAGCGCTGTGGAAGAATGAAGAAGGTCTTTCTGAGGATGAAAGGAAAATAGTAATGAGAAGCCTTGGTTTCTTCTCTACAGCAGACTCCCTGGTAGCTAATAATCTGGTTTTATCTATATATAGACATATTACAAACCCAGAATGTAGACAATATCTGCTTAGACAAAGCTTCGAAGAGGCTATTCATACTCATGCTTATCAATATGTAATTCAATCTTTAGGCATGGACGAAGCAGAGCTTTTTAATATGTACAGAGAAGTTCCCTCAGTTGCCAGGAAAGCTTCCTGGGCTCTTGACTTCACAAAAGAACTTGATGATCCTAATTTCAAAACTGGTGAAATAGAACAAGATAAGAAACTATTAAGGAATTTAATTGCATTCTATTGTGTTCTTGAAGGAATTTTCTTCTACTGTGGATTTACGCAAATACTTTCGATGGGAAGAAGAAACAAGATGACAGGAACATCAGAGCAGTTCCAATACATTCTTAGAGATGAATCTATGCACCTTAACTTTGGAATAGATATGATTAACCAAATCAAACTTGAGAACCATCACTTGTGGGATGATGAAATGCAAGATCAGGCAGCTGGGATGATTCTTCAAGGAA